>Ga0209200_1002062_pt1 | contig 19207 bp, 19 predicted proteins | sample AD_UKC033_MetaG_FD_184406 | JGI IMG/M metagenome (GOLD analysis project Ga0209200, IMG submission 184406) | Active sludge microbial communities of municipal wastewater-treating anaerobic digesters from USA - AD_UKC033_MetaG (SPAdes) (version 2) | ecosystem: Engineered > Bioreactor > Anaerobic >...
TGAGGAAATGAGATGAACACGGCGAACAACACCACCGAAGCGCCTGAAAGCCCGCACGACCAAGGCTATCGCCTCGCCGAAGAGGCGCTGTGCGCCATGGGCGCGGCAGACAACGATGTGCAGGCGGTCGAGCCGCTGCACAAGGCGTTGCGCGACTTCGCTGAACTGATGGCGACCCTGGACTTTGATGGCCGCTACATGGCTGCTGGGGGGTTCACGTCCGCGATCTACATCCAGCTTTTGGACGGCTTGCGTTACGAGGCCGCGATGGTTTCCCTGAAAGCCTCCCAGAAAGCACCTGGCGTATGATGACCCTGAACCTCCCCTGGCCGCCTTCGGGCCTCAACCCCAACGTGCGCCATGCCCACTGGAGCCAGCTTGCGGGCCTCAAGAGGCGCTTTCGCTCGGCCTGCGCCATGGTGGCCAGGGAACAGGGCGCGCGTGCGCTGCAGGGCCCGCCTGCGGCCTTGGCGGTGCACTTGCTCTTCGTCCCGCCGGACCGCCGCCGGCGCGACCTCGACAACTGCATCGCCAGCATGAAGGCCGGGCTCGACGGCCTGGCCGACGTGCTGGGCGTGGACGACAGCCGTTGGCGGCTCTCGGCCCAGTTGCCGCTCGACCAGGAGATCGGCGGCTTCGTGCGCGTGGAGGTGGCGCCATGCCAGCCCTGAAAGGCAACCGCGAGGCGTTCGCGCTCGGCCTGGCTCAAGGCATGAGTCAGGCGGCGGCGTATCGCGCCGCTTATCCGCGTTCTACGAAGTGGAAGGACGCGACGGTGTGGCGCAAGGCCTCGTTGCTGGCGGCCGTTGGCGAGGTTCAGGCGAGGGCAGCCGAATTGCAGGCCGAGGCCGGCGAGAAGTCCGGCGTGACGATGCTCGAACACATCGCCACGCTGCGCGAGCTGCGCGACGAGGCGCGCGCTGACGGGCAGTTCGGCGCGGCGATCAAGGCCGAGGAGCTGCGCGGCAAGTGCTCGGGGCTGTACGTGGAGCGTGTGGCCATCGACTTAGACGGCCTGAGCGACGAGCAGTTGGAGGCCAAGCGCGCGGCGCTGGTGGCCCGCCTGGCCGCAGGCGCGGCGTGATGCTCTCGCGCGCGGAGACGGTGGAGCTGCTGCGCCTGGACGCCGAGCTGCAGCGCCGCGCCGCGCGCCGCAAGTGGCTGACCTACTACCCCGACGAGGGGCCGCTGCGCCGCGAGCTGTACCCCAAGCACCTGCAGTTCTTCGCCGCGGGGGCCGCCCACCGGCAGCGCCTCATGCTGGCGGCCAATCGCGTCGGAAAGACCGAATCCGTTGGCCTGTACGAGCTGACGCTGCACCTCACGGGGCGCTATCCCGCGTGGTGGGTGGGCCGGCGCTTCACGCGACCGATCAACGCCTGGGCCGCAGGCGACACGGGCAAGACGGTGCGCGACATCCTGCAGGCCAAGCTGCTGGGGCCGCCCGGCGCGCACGGCACGGGGGTGCTGCCCGGCGAGGACATCCTCCGCCAGACGCGCACGGGCGGCGTGGCCGACGCGGTCGACACGCTCACGGTGCGGCACCAGAGCGGCGGGCAAAGCACGCTGTCGTTCAAGTCCTACGACCAGCGGCGCGAGTCGTTCCAGGGCACCGAGCAGGACGTGATCCTGCTGGACGAGGAGCCGCCGGAGGACATCTACACCGAGTGCCTGCTGCGCACGATGACCAACGACGGCATGCTGATGCTGACGTTCACGCCGCTCATGGGCTTGTCGGCGGTGGTGCTGGCCTTCCTGCCCGGCGGGCGCGTCGACGCCGCACCGCAGGACGCCACGCGCTTCGTGGTGATGGCGACGTGGGACGACGTGCCGCACCTGGACGAGGCGACCAAGCGCGAGCTCATGCAGAGCATCCCGCCGTTCCAGCGCGACGCGCGCTCCAAGGGCGTGCCGCAGCTGGGCGCAGGCGCAATCTACCCGGTGCCGGAGTCCGACTTCGTCGTCGACGACTTCGCCCTGCCCGAGCACTGGCAGCGCGTCTACGGCCTGGACGTGGGGTGGAACCGCACGGCCGCGGTGTGGGCGGCCATCGACCGCGACAGCGACACGGCCTACCTCTACTCGGAGCACTACCGCGGCCAGGCCGAGCCTTCGGTGCACGCGCAGGGCATCCGCGCGCGCGGCGAGTGGATCCCCGGCGTCATCGACCCGGCCGCGCGGGGCCGCGGGCAGCGCGACGGGCAGCAGCTCTACCGCGACTATCTCGACCTGGGCCTGCTGCTGACGCCGGCGCTCAACGCGCGTGAGGCGGGCATCCACGCGGTGTGGCAGCGCCTCTCGAGCGGGCGGCTCAAGGTCTTTCGCTCGCTGCAGAACTGGCTGACCGAGTTCCGGCTCTACCGGCGCGACGAGCAGGGGCGGGTGGTGAAGGAGAACGACCACGCCATGGACGCCACGCGCTATCTGTGCGTCTCGGGCCTGCCGCTGGCCACGGTGGAGCATCCCGTCGAGGTCGATGAGTTCTACGGCGGCGGCCGGCGCAGCGAAGGAGGCGGCTGGATGGGCTGAGGACTCGCGCGAGCGTTGGCCGGCGCCTATCGCTGCGGGGCCGGGCGGCAGTTGTTGCCGCACAATGCAGCCATCCGCAACGCCGAGAGGCGCCCGGAGGGACTATGGATCAGATGGTGCAGGAGGCGCTGGACGCCTTCGGCGACGCCGAGAACGAGCAGCGCAAGCGGCTCGAGGAAATCCGAGAGCGGGCGCTCGAGCAGTTCGACGAGGCCGTCGAGGCCGAGGCCGAAAACCGGCGCGAGTGGATCGAGGACTTCCGCTTCGCGCGCCTGGGCGAGCAGTGGCCGGCCGAAGTGCGCGCCGCGCGCGAGCGCGACAATCGGCCTTGCCTGACGATCAACCGCCTGCCGGCCTTCCTGCGCCAGGTGGTCAACGATGGCCGGCAGAACCGCCCGGCGATCACCGTCAAGCCCGTGGACAGCATGGGCGACCCGGCCACGGCGCAGGTCATCAGCGGCCTGATCCGCAACATCGAGTACTCGTCGGATGCCGACGTGGCCTACGACACCGCGCTCGAATGCGCGGCCACCGGCGGCTTCGGTTTCTGGCGCGTGCGCACCAAGCATGCGCACGATGACAGCTTCGACCTGGACATCGCCATCGACCGCGTGGCCAACCCGCTGACGGTCTACGGCGACCCGCGCAGCACGGCGGCCGACTCCTCGGACTGGAACGTGGCTTTCGTCACCGAGATGGTGCCGCTGGCGACGTTCAAGGCGACGTACCGCGGCGCCGAGGCGTCGAGCTTCGACGCGGATTCGTACGACCGGCTGCAGGGCGGGCAGTGGCGCGACGGCGACGACGTGCGCGTGGCCGAGTACTGGCGGCGCGACGAGGAGCGCGGCGAGCTGGTGCAGCTCAACAGCGGCGCGGTGATGGACGGTGAGGACTACCTGCGCCAGCAGGAGCTGTTCGCGCTGGCGGGCCTCGCCGTCACCGGCAGCCGCCCCACGACGCGCCGCCGCGTGCGGCAGATCCTGCTCTCGGGCGCGGAGGTGCTGAGCGAGACCGCATGGCCGGGCGTCTACATCCCCATCGTGCCGGTCTACGGCGACGAGGTGAACATCGAGGGCAAGCGGTACTTCCGCAGCCTGATCCGCGACGCCAAGGACGCGCAGCGGATGATGAACTACTGGCGTACGACCAGCACCGAGCTGGTGGCGCTGGCACCGCGCGCGCCGTGGATCGGCCCCAAGGGCTTTGCCAACAGCAGCCGCAGCAAGTGGGCCACGGCCAACGTCGAGAACCATCCCTTCCTCGAGTACGACGGCGCGGTGCCGCCGCAGCGGCAGGGCTTCACGGGGCCGCCGGCCGGTGCGCTGCAGGAGGCGCTCAACGCCAGCGACGACATGAAGGCCATCACCGGGCTGCACGACGCGTCGCTCGGGGCGCGCAGCAACGAGACCAGCGGCGTGGCCATCGCCGCGCGCCAGCGGGAAGGGGACGTGTCGACCTTCCACTTCCTCGACAACCTCTCGCGCGCCATCAAGCACACCGGGCGCATCCTGATCGACCTGATCCCCAAGGTCTACACCGGCGCGCGCATGGTGCGCGTGCTGGGCCCGGACGGCAACGCGCAGAACGTGCCGGTGAACCAGCGCGTGCAGATGCCAAACGGTGCCGCCGGCATCTTCGACCTGACCGCGGGCAAGTACGACCTGACCGTGCAGGCCGGCCCGAACTACACCACCAAGCGGCAGGAGGCGGCCGCGCAGATGGTGGAGTTCATGCGCGTGATGCCCGGTGCTGCGCAGTTCATCGGCGACCTGCTGGTGAAGAACCTCGACTGGCCCGGCGCCGAGGAGATCGCGCAGCGCCTGCGCGCGATGCTGCCGCCGCAGTTGCAGGGCGGCGGCGACCCGCGGCTGCAGCAGATGCAGCAGGCCATCCAGCAGTTGCAGGGGCAACTGCAGCAGGGCGCGCAGGCCTACCAGGCGCTGCAGGCCGAGCTGCAGCGGGCCAAGGGCGAGCTGTCGATCAAGGCGCGCGAGGCCGAGATCAAGGCCTACGGCGCCGAGACCGACCGCCTGCAGGCCGTGGGGGCGGCGATGACGCCGCAGCAGGTGCAGATGCTGGTGTGGCAGACGCTGCGCCAGCTCATGAATTCGCCCGACGTGGCGCAGCCGCCGCAACCGCAGCAGCCGATGCAGCCGCAGCCGATGCAGCCGCAGCCCATGTGGTTGCCGCGGCCCGCAGGCTTCCAGTGAACCAGCGAAAGAGGTAGCATGAACGGACTCATCACCGACATCGAGACCAACCCGCCGGGCGACAACGCCGCGGGAGTCCCAGGGACCAACCCCGCGCAGTCGCAAGGCGCGCCCGGAGTCCGCGATGCCGATCAGGACCAAGGGCAGGCCGCCCAGTCCGACCAGGCGCTTGACGAAGACGGCAACCCGATCGAGCCGGCCCCCGAGCTGGACGAATGGGAAGACGAGGACGGCAAGAAGTACCAGGTTCCCAAGGCCCTGACGCCGCGTCTCATGAAGGACGCGGACTACACCCGAAAGACTCAAGAGCACGCGCAGGTCGTGCGGCAGGAGCAGGCGCGCATCGCGCAGGCGCAGCAGCAGCTGGCACTTCAGGTGCAGGCGCAGCAGCAGCACCTGCAGCAGCGGGCCAAGGTTGCCGCGCTGGACATGGAGCTTGCGAAGTACCAGGGCGTGAACTGGGCCCTTGCGGGCCAGCAGGACGCGGGTGCGGCGCAACAGGCATGGCTGGCCTTCCAGCAGCTCAAGGAGCAACGGACGGGTGTGGAGAAGGAACTCCAGGCGATGGAGTCCAGCTACATCGCGCAGGCCCAGGCGCAGGCCCAGGCGGCCAGCCGGCAGGCGCAGGAGGCGGTGGCTCGCATCGTGTCGCAGTGGACGCCTGAGGATCGTGATGCGGTCAACAAGATCGGCTCGGAGGTTTACGGGGTACGCGGTGAGCACTTCAAGTTCTTCGCCGAGAACCCCGGGCTGTTGCCGATCCTGCGTGACGCCGTGCGCTATCAGCAGGCACAGGCGCGCGCCAAGTCCGCCGCCAAGCCGCCGGCGGCCGCACCCGCGGCCGAGCCGCCCAGGACGCTGCAGCCCGGCACCGGCCGTGCTGCGCCGCGTTCGATGGACGACCCGGGCATGTCGATGACCGAGTGGATGCAGCGCCGCAACCAGCAGATCAAACGCAAGAGGTAACAGACCATGGCCAATACCCTTCTTTCCCCGACCGTCATCACGCGCGAAGCGTTGCGAGTCCTGCACGGCAAGCTGACCTTCATCGGCAGCATCAACCGCCAGTACGACGACCAGTTCGCCCGCAAGGGCGCCAAGATCGGCAGCAACCTCTCGGTGCGCATGCCCAACAAGTTCGTCGTGCAGTCGGGTGCCGCGCTCAACGTGCAGGACGTGGAGGAAAAGACCGTCGTCGTTCCCGTGACTTCGCAGAAGCACGTGGACTTCACCTTCAGCTCCACCGAGCTGACGCTGACCATCGACGAGTTCTCCAAGCGCTACATCGAGCCCGCGATGGCGCAGCTTGCCGCCGTGATGGAGGGTGATGCCTTCGGCATGGCGCTGGACGTGCCGCAGGTCGTCAACGGCCTGGGCAACCCGATCACGTGGAAGAACGTGCTCAACGCGCGCAAGATGCTGATGGACAACCTGGCGCCGACCTCGGACCGCTCGCTGATCCTGAACACGCAGGACAACGTCGACCTGGTCGACACGCTCAAGGGCCTGTTCCAATCCAGCGGCGAGATCGCCTCGCAGTACCGCGACGGCCTCATGGGGCGCACCGGCGGTTACGACGTGCTGGAGAGCACGCTCATCAAGACGCAGCTCACGGGCACCTGCGCGTCCACGACCGGCTACGCGGTCAACGGCGCGGGCCAGACCGGTTCGCAGGTGCTGCTGAAGACCGGCGCGAACACCTTCAAGAAGGGCGACGTGATCACCTTCGCCGGGTGCTACCGCGTGCACCCCGAGACCAAGGACGTGACGGGCGACCTGATGCAGTTCGTCGTGACCGAGGACTACCCCGGCGGCGCGGGCAACGTCAAGATCTCGCCGGCCATCGTGGTCAGCAACGCCGCGGGGCACCAGAACGTCTCGGCCTCGCCGACGGCCGACGGCGCGGTGCTCAAGGTCGGCGGCGCGAGCCAGGTCTACAAGCCCTCGCTGGCCTTTCACAAGGACGCGTTCACCTTCGCGACGGCCGACCTCGTGATGCCCGAGGGCGTGGACTTCGCCTCGCGCCAGGTCTACGACGGCATCTCCATGCGCATCGTGCGGCAGTACAGCATCGCCACCGACACGTTCCCGTGCCGCATCGACGTGCTGTACGGCTACAAGACGCTGCGCGAGTCGCAGGCTGTGCGCATCCTCTCCAACTGATGAGCCGCGCGCGCCTGGGGGCCGCCGCGGCCCCTGGGCGCGCCGCAAGGAGCCCGCTCATGGAAGAGATCATCGAGTTCCCCAAGGCCCTCTACCGCAGCGGCGAGCCCGCCGACGGATACGAGGTCGCCGACGACCCGCAGCAGGAGGCGCTGCTGCGCGAGGCCGGCCTGCGCAGCTTGCCCGAGTGGTGGGCCGAGCCCGAAGCCGAGCCCGCCAAGCCCCGCGGGCGCAAGGCCGCGCAGGAGTAAGCGGCCGTGGCCATTGCCACCTACGCCGACCTGAAGGCCTCGCTTGCGCAGTGGCTGCACCGGGATGACCTTGGCACCGTCATCCCGGACTTCATTGCGCTGGCCGAGGACGCGATGTCGCGCGACCTGGCCGACCTGCCGATCATGTGGCGCACCAGTGCGGCGCTGCCGCTGGCCGGCGGCAGCGACTCGCTGAACCTGCCCGCCGACGCGCTGGGCGTGGTCTACGCGCGCCTGGTGACGCCGCGGGCCGCGACGCTGGAGGTGGTGCCGCTGGCAAGCCTTGCGCGCACGACGGCGCTGGACGACACGCAGGCCGGCTGCCCCAGCGCGGTGGCCTTCGCCGGCAACGACACCAGCGGCGCGCCGGTCGCGCGCGTGTGGCCCAAGGCCGATCAGGCCTACGCCCTCGAATTCGGCTACCGCGCCGCGGTGCCGGCGCTCAGCGACGCGAAGCCCTCGAACTTCATCCTCGCGCGCGCGCCCTCGGTCTACCTCTACGGCGCGCTCATCGCTTCGGCGCCCTACATCGGCGACGACAGCCGCCTGAACCTGTGGGAAGCCAAGTACCGCCAGGCCATCGACGCCGTGCGCGCGCAGGACTGGGACGGCCCGATGACGCTTGGCACCGAGATTTCCGCGCTGCAGCAGCGCAGCGTGTTCGCCTGGAGCTGACCCCATCATGACCGTCGAAGCAGCAACCTACATCGACACGCTGGACCCGGCCCTGCCCGCGTCGGCCGACTTCGTCTACGAGGGCGACGACCACATGCGGCTCATCAAGAGCGTGCTGCAGGCCACGTTCCCCAACATCGACGCGCCGGTGACGGCAACGCCCGCGGGCCTGAACGCGGCCGGGCAGGCGCGGGACGGCTCATGGTTCCTGCAGAAGGAAGTCGCCGTCACCGGCACGCCCTCGACGATTGACTTCGTGCACGGCTCGGGCGGCGTGGTGCTGGATGACGGAACTTTCGAGCATGAGCTCGTCTTCGTCGGCGTGTCTCACTCGGCGAATGCGGCGCTGAACCTGGCGCTCAGCATCAATGCCGGCTCGACGTGGACCGCGCTCGGTTCTTCCATCATCGGGCAGCAGCTCTTCGCGGCGGGAGCTACGCCGACGGCCGCAACCATGTCGTTGTCGTCGACGCTTTCGCTCACGGGAGCGTACACGATTGCGAGCACGCGTGCGACAGAAGGTGTCGTGTGCATCATGCAATCCAAGGGGGCATTGCGCGCCATCGTGCAGTCGCGGCTCTGGTTCGCTTCTGTCGGCACGCACTTCGTCGACGCGGGCGCCACCGATGGCGCGCTCGCGAACTCGATCAACGGCATTCGCCTGTCGTGGTCGACGGGCACGTTCACGGCCGGCGGCGTGATCCGCCTGTTCTCTCGAAAGGCCCCGTGATGGCAGCAACCAAGTTCGTCAACGGCGAACTGCTGAGCATGACGCCGCAGGAAGAGGCCGACTTCGAGGCCGCGCGCGCACCCAGGCTCGAAGACGTGCAGGCGCAGGCGCACGCGCGCGTCGACGAGGTGCGCGCCAAGGTCGAGGCCGCGGGCGTGACCACCGGAGCCAAGGGCCAGCGCATCGATACCTCGGCCGCAGGGCTGGCGCGGCTGGCGCTGCTGGCGGCCGGCGATGACGGGCAGGGCGACGTGTCGCGCCCGAGCGCCGAGGTGCTCAAGGCCGCGGCCGTGCGCGTCGATGCCTGCGCCGCACGCGCTGCTGCGCTGCACTCCCAGGTCGACGCCGCGAAGGACGCGCGCGAGGTGTTCGCCATCGACATCGATGCGGGGTGGCCGGCGTGAGCATGGTCAAGGTCAACGACCTGGCCAAGGGCGTCGTGCGCGATGCGATGCCCGAGGAACTGCCGGACGGCGCCTGGTCGCGGCTTATGAACGTGAGCAACCGCGACGGCTTCCTGCTGCGCTCGCCGGGGATGGGGCAACTGTTCGCCGCGCCCAGCGTCACGCCCTACTTCGTGGCGCCGTTTCGCACCGCGGCGGGCCTGCTGTGGGTGCATGCGGGGCTTGCCAAGGCGTTCGTGGACAACGCAAGCACGCGCACCGACATCACGCGCACGAGCGATTACACGGGCGCCCCGTCGGATCGCTGGGTCGGCGGCGCCTGGAATGGCGGCTTCGTGCTCAACAACGGCCGCGACAAGCCGCAGTGGTGGGACGGCGACGTGGCGAACAAGTTCGTCGACCTGCCGAACTGGACGGCGACGAAGATCGCGAAAGTGGTGCGCGGCTTCCGGCGCTTTCTCGTGGCGCTGGACGTGACGAGCGACGGCACGCGCTACCCGTTCCGCGTGCTGTGGTCGGCGCTGGCCGACCCGGGCAGCCCGCCGCCGAGCTGGGACTTGAGCGACGCCACGCGCGAGGCCGGCGAGGTGGACATCGTGGAGGCCGCGGGGCCGCTCGTGGACGCGCTGCCGCTGGGCGAGCAGCTCATCATCTACTCGCCCGGCAGCATGCACGCCATGCGCGAGATCGGCGGGCCGTTGGTGATGTCCTTCACCACGCTGCCCGGGCGCGTGGGCATGCTGGCGCGCAACTGCGCGGTCGATACGCCGCTTGGGCACGTCGTGCTGACGAACGGCGACGTGATCGTGCACCAGGGCGGCGCCCCGCGCAGCATCGCCGCGGGCCGGGTGCGCGGGGCCATCTTCGACGAGCTGGAAAACAGCGTGGCCGAGCAGGCGTGCTTCGTCGCGGCGAACCCGGCAGCCAATGAGGTCTGGGTCTGCTACCCGACCGACGGCAGCGGCACCTGCCGGCGCGCGGCGGTGTGGAACTGGGCGGCCGACACGTGGAGCTTCCGCGATCTGCCCAGGGTGACGGCTGGCGGCACGGGGCAGACGCCGCTGCCGCAGTCCGGGCCGCAGTGGAGCACGATCCCCGGCGACTGGACCGCGCAGGCGATGCCCTGGGGCGGTAAGGCGATTGCGCCCAACGATCAGCATCTGGTGCTCGCGCACGCGGCACCTGCCCTGTCGCTGGCGGACGCATCGCTGCAGGACCTGGGCGCGGACATCACGGCCACGGCCGAGCGCATCGGCATGCACCTGGGGCAGCCCGACCGCATGAAGCTGTGCCGCGGCGTGTGGCCGCGCATCGACGGCCCGCACGGCGAGCAGGTGCAGATCCAGATCGGTGCGGCGATGCGGCCCGACCAGGCGCCGACGTGGCAGTCACCGCGGCCCTACACCATCGGCTCGTCGGAGAAGGTCGACGGCTTCGCGCAGGGGCGCTATCTCGCGTTGCGGCTGAGCAGCACCGGCGGCGGCGGCTGGCGCCTGCGCGGGCTCGAGCTGGATGTCGTGCCAGCGGGGCGGTTCTGATGGCTGCGCGCTCGGTCTATGAACCGCTCATGCCGCCGGCCGACGGCATGGACGTTGCGCAGTGGGCATTGAGAGAGTTCGCGCGGCTGGCCGAGATCCTCAACGGCGGCATGGATCGCATCGTGCTCGTGCCTCAGGCCGCAGCGCCGCCCAAGCCGCGCGCGGGCATGGTGGCCAACGCCAACGGCACGAACTGGAACCCCGGCGGCGGCGCCGGGCTGTACCAGTTCACGGCCGGCGGCACCTGGGCAAAGCTCTGACGGGAGCCAAGACATGGCATACAGCACGCAGGAGATTCGCGACTTCATCGCGGCCAAAGGCATCGGCAACGACCCGCACGCCATGGCGAACTTCGCACGGCAGTACGGCGTGACGCCCGAGCAGGTCGACGCGGCGCTTGGCGTCCCGGCCGGCACGTCGCAGCAGTGGCTGACGCTGAACAGCCCGGGGCAGTTCGCAGCGCCCAACTCGGCCAGCGAAGCCGATCTGCAGCGCGCGATTGCCGGCGGCTCGGCCTACTCGGGCAACCCGCACCAGGCCTACCAGTGGGCGCAGTCGCGCGGGCTTTCGTCGGAGCAGGCGGACCGCGCCTTCGACTTCGCACCCGGCACCTCGGCGCAGTGGGCACAGGCGCAGGGCCTGGACTGGGGCGGCACCGCGCCTGCGGGCTCGAGCTTGACGACCCAGCAGCCCGGCATGCCGGGCCTGGGCCAGTACCAGCCCAACACCACGGGCAGCCCCTACGCGCCGATGGCCGGCGGCAACCCGCTGAACTTCGGCCTGCAGCAGCAGGGCTTCGGCGCCGGGGGCATGGGCGCCGGCAGCGGTTTTGGCGGCGCCAGCAGCAACCCCTTCGCCTCGAACCCCGCGATGCCATGGATGGCCGATGCCATCGGCCAGCAGGTCGGCCAGAACCTGCAGCGCAACATCATGCCGGGCATCCGCTCGGCGGCCAGTGCTGCCGGTGGCCTTGGCGGCAGCCGCCAGGGCATCGCCGAGGGCATCGCCATCGGGGACGCGATGACGGGCTACGGCAACACGCTGGCCAACCTGTACGGCAGCCAGTTCAACCAGGATCGCAACTACGGCCTGCAGAACGACGCGCTGGACTACAGCATCTGGCAGGGCAACAACCAGGTGCAGCGCCAGGCGCAGCAGGATCAGCTCGGGCTGGCCAACCAGATGCTGGGCTGGAACCAGCAGTACGGCATCGGCAACGCGACGCAGGCGCAGAACTCGCCGCTGAACTACTGGCAGCAGTTCAGCGGCCAGGCGGCGCAGCTCGGGGGCCTGGGCGGCTCGTCGAGTCAGAACCTGCAGGGCAATCCGCTGCTGGGCGCCATCGGCGGCTGGCAGTTGGCCGGCAACCTTTTCAAGGGCTGAGCGATGGCCGTCAACAAGAACCCCATGTTCGCCTTCGGGCAAAACCTCACGCCCGAGCAGGTTGCCTACATGCGCGCGCTGCTTAATCAAGTGGCATTCGACACCTACGACGGCGGCGATACCGGCACCTTTACGACGACGGCCCCGGGCATGGTCGGCGGCGTCGGCGGCAAGTTTGGCCCCAGCATCAACTGGAAACCCGACCAGATCCCCAACGGCAGCAACACCGAGGGCGGCTTTCAGGTGGTGCCTGATCCGTCCGGCTCGGGGCGCTACGTCATCACGCAGCCGCGCAACGTCTCGACCTGGGGCGGCAACGACGTGGCCGACCTGTGGGACGGCGAGACGGGGCAGTGGATCGGCACGGACAGCGGCGCGACGAGCCTGCGCGGGCTGGCGGACTTCGCAGCCTTGTCGGCGGCGTCATACGGCGCGGTGAACGCGTTGGGCGGCGGCGGGCTTGGCGCCGCACCGGCAGGCAACGCCGACAAGGCGTTTCTCTACGGCGACACCGGCTACGGCGCGGGCATGACCGGCGCCGAGACTGCTGCTTTCGATGCCGGCATGACCGGCGCGCTGGCCGGCAACGCCGACAAGGCCGCGCTGCTCTCGAATGCGGGCTACGGCCCGGGCATGACCGGCGCGCAGACGAGCGTCTTCGACGCGGTGGCCGGCGCAACCGGCTCCAACACGCTCGGCGCGGCGGCTGCCAACGCAACGGGCGGCGACTGGATGGGCGCACTCAAGACGCTCGGAGGCGCGACGAACTGGACGGACCTCGCCAAGCTCGGCATGGCGGCCTACGGCGCCAGTCAGAGCAAGGACCAGCAGCAGACCAGCAGCCGCGACCCCTGGGCGCCTGCGCAGCCGTTCCTGCTCGATCAGCTCGTGCGCGGCGCGCAGTTGCAGGACCAGTACACGCAGCAGCCCTTCAGCCAGGCGCAGCAGACCGCCTACGGCAACGTTGGCGGCTTGCTGGACAGCCTCAACCGCGCCGGCCCCGGGCTGCTGCAGGCGCTGCAGCACAACGCGGGCGGGCACAACCAGTTCGTGCGCGGGCAGCAGAACCGGGCGCCGGTCTACGAGCTGCCGCAGTGGTCATTCGACCCAGCGCTGCTTGGCAACTTCGGCACGCGGGGGTGATCGGTGGCCGGCTTGCTGGATTTCCTGCAGGCGATGAGCAACTCGGCGGCGTCGACGGTCTCGGCGCCGGTCGACGCGATCGGGTGGGGCTTGCGCAAGGCAGGGGTGCCGGTGCCGGAGGACGCGTTCGGGTCGTCGGTCTGGATGGAGCGCGTTGGCCTGACGCGGCCGGTGCAGCCGGGCCTGCTCGGCGTCGCGGGCGAGACGGCGGGCCTGTTGCTGCCGGCACTGCTGGCGGCCAAGGCGCCGCAAGTCGCAGGCGGTCTACTCGATGCGATCCAGCAGAGCCAATCGGGCTTCGGCGGACTCCTCTCCGGGATCGAGAGAATGGCGAATTCCGCCGGAAAATCAGCGACTTACGCATCACGCTCGGTTAAAATCAGGGATCCGCAGCAGCTCCCGCAAAGGCCTTTCGATCATGACTACCAAGGCGCACCAGTTGGAGCAGCGAACGAAAGACTTGCCTTTGATTCGGAGGGCCGAGCCCTCAACCCCGGAGCAACAGTCTTTGGCCGACGCGTGGTCGGAGGCGTGGACGAAGGCGCGCGTTGGGGAGACGTTGAACCTATCGCGACTCGCCTCGGCATCCCAGTCGAAAAAGTTGCCGCCCGAGAAATAGGCGGCGACGCCGGGAGGTTCTCGACCATCCCCGGCGCCATCCTCGACCCCCGGATCAAGATCGCCGAATCCATCGGCGGCAAGCCGCTGACTGCCGAGACCGCAGAGCGCGTTCTGCAGCATGAGCTCGGCCATGCCATCGACAAGCTGGCCAGCGGCGGCGCGAACATCAAGGACGCTTGCGTGGTCCGCGAGCTGGAGCACGTCTACGACTTCTTGAACAACCGCGCCGGCCAGCAGGTCGCGCCGCGCCTAGCCAAGAAGCAGCACACGCCGAAGGCGGACGGCTACGGAGCGAAGGACGTGCGCAACGAGCAATGGGCAGAGGCGATACGCCTCTACATGGTGGATCCGAACGCGATGAAAACCATCGCACCCAAGCTCGCGGCGCGCATCCGCGAGGCCGTGAACGCTCACCCGACGCTGAGCAAGGCGGTCCAGTTCAACAGCGGCGCTGGTGCCGGGCTGCTCGGCGCCGGCATGCTCTCGGAAGACGACGAAGGAGGCTTCTGATGGCCGGACTACTGGACGCACTCAACAGCCGCGACGGCATCTTCGCGCTGGGCCTGCTGCAGGCCGCAGCGCCGCAGCCGGTGCGCCAGTCGCTGGGCGGCGGGCTGCTCTCGGCGCTGGGGCAGGCCAACGCGTGGCAGCAGCAGCAGGACGACCGCGCGTCGTCGAAGGCCGAGCGCGAGCAGCGCGCGCAGATGCTGGCGCTGCAGATGCAGCAGTTGCAGGCGCAGCAGGCGGCGCAGCAGCGGCGCCTGCAGTATCTCGGCGGCCTGGACCCCAACAACGGCCCGCCGATGCAGGCCACGCTGCCCGGAGCGATGGCTGCAGGCTTCTCGCCGCAGGAGGCCGCGGCGCTGATGCCGCATGGCGCGCGCGCGCCGGAATACAAGGTGGTCGGCGGATCGCTCGTGCAGATCGGGCCGAACGGCGTGAGCGAGGCCTATCGGGCGCCGGACAAGCCCGCGGCCCCGAGCGAACTCGCGCGGCTGCTGGCCGAGGCGCAGGCCCTGCCGCCGGGCAGCCCGCTGGCGCGGCTGTACCAGCAGCAGATTCAGAAGATCACCACGCACGCGCCGCCGCAGACCGTGGTGAGCCTGGGCTCCCCCGTGCCGGTGATGCTGCCCGACGGCTCGCAAGGCCTGGTGCAGCCGACCAACCGCCCAGGCGAGCCGCCGCAACTGCTGCGCGACCCGGCTACGGGCGCGCCGCTGCGCTCGGGCACGACCGAGAAGCGCAAGCCCATCCCCTCGCAGGCGCTGCAGGGCCTGGCCGGCAACATCGCCGCGCTGCGCGAGGTCGATGCCGCCATCGAAGCCGTGCAGCGCAACCCCGGCGCCCTGGGCCTGAAGAACTACTTGCCCGACGCGGCAATGCAGCGCATCGACCCCGCGGGCGTGGACACGCGCGCCAAGGTCACCAAGCTCGGGGCCACGCAGTTGCACAACATGGCCGGCTCGGCGATGACCAAGGCCGAGCTGCAGCGCCTGGAGCCCTACATCCCGCAGAGCCACAACGATCCGGCGACCGCACTCGAACGGCTGCGCGGCCTGCGCACCGAGATCCAGAGGCTGATCGATGCCTCGCGTGAGACCTACTCGGCGGACGCGGGCTTTCAGCCGCATCCGCTGCTCACCGGCCCGCGGCCGTCGAACCTGCCCGGCGGCGGCAACGGCGGCGGCCTGCCCAGCGTCGACGCCATCGAGGCCGAGCTGGGCCGCCGCGCCGGGGGGCGGTGATGGATCTCTCGCGCCTGAGCACCGACGACCTGATGGCGCTGCGCGCGGGCGACCTTGGCCGTGTCAGCACCCAGGGACTGCAGGAGCTGCAGCGGCAGAACGCCGCGGCCGACCCGCAGGCGCAGCGCAGCGCGCGGGCTGCCGCGCAGGCCGAGCCCGTCGACAACACGATGGGCATGAGCGGCCTCGAGCTGTTCGCCGCGGGTGCGGGCAAGGCCTTCAACGACGCGGCCATGAGCGTGCGCCAAGGCGCGAACTGGCTTGGCAACAAGGTGGGCGCCGTGAGTGACGCCGACTACGCCAAGCTGCAGGCCGAGCTCGATGAGCAGGCCCGCATCGACAAGAGGCTGATGAGCAACGGCTCGGCCATCGCAGGCAACATGGCCGGGCAGCTCGGCGCGGCATTGCTGCCGGTGGCCGGGCAGGTGCAGGCCGCGCGCACGGCAGATGCGCTGTGGAAGCTGGGCGGGGCGGCCAACGTGGCGCGCAGCCTGGGCGTGGCCGGTGGCCTGGGGGCCGCGCAGAACGTGGTGATGAACCCGCGCACGAGCGACGACAGCCTGCTCGGTCAGGCCGCAACCGGCGGAGCGCTGGGAGCGCTCGGGCAAGGCGTGATCGCGCCGGCCCTTGGCGGGTTGACGCAGCTCGGCCGCACGCTGCTGGCCGGTGACGCCGGGCGCGCCGGGCGCAGCATCGGCACCGCGGCAAGTGCTGGGCGCAGGCCGGACGCAGCGGCGATGCGGGCGCTGGCCGAGGCCGCGCGGCGCAACAACGTGCAGATCGTGCCGGGCAGCCTGCCCACGGGCGTGCAGGCACTGGACAACGAGGGCGTGAGCCAACTCGCGCGCGTGGTGGCCAACCGCGTGCAGGGCGGCGCCATGGCCGGGCGCGCAGCCGATCAGAACGCGGCGCGGCTGGCGCACCTGGGCAGCGTGGCGCCCATCCGCGGCGACGCCATCACCGCGGCCGAGGATGCCGGGCAGCTCGTCGCCAAGGAGGCCGGCGAGTGGAGAGGCATGCTCAAGGCCGCCGCCCGTCAGAAGTACGACGAGGCGGCGCAGCGCGGCGCAGCGCTGGAGCTGCCAGCCAAGAGCCAGGCCGAGCGGGTACTGGAAAAGTTCTACCCGCGCGGCCCGGTGCCGGGTGACCCGCACGCGGCCACGCTGCACGCCTTCGTCGCCGGCCTTGACTCCCCTGGCCCCGTGCCGCTGGCCGAGTTCGACGCGATGCGCAAGCAGGCCGGCAACAAGGCGCGAGCCCTGGCGCGCGGTATGGGCGAGAACGACCCTACGGCGGCTGCGGCGTGGGGCGCCATCACCGACCTGTTCAGCGAGGCGGAGAAGGCGGCTGTTGCCAAGAGCGGCCCGCTGATGCCGACCGGGCACGGCCCCTGGGGGCCGGTGTACGGAGGGCTGACCGGCGACGCCGACAACGCAGTGGCGCATCTGCTGCGCATGCAGACCGGCGAGGTGCCGGGGGCGCTCGGGCATCGCCAAGTCAAGCATCCCATCGACCTGATCTGGGGGCACGCCGGGACCGGCAAGAGCGACGGTGCCGGGCTGGCGAAACTGAACGCGTATCACCCGGAGGCCTTGCAGGACTTGCAAGGCTTGCTGAACCGCACCAGCGTCCGGCCCGAGGCGAGCGGGGCGAACCGCCTGCGCATGGCCGGACCGAACGGAGAAGATGCCGTTGTTTCGTTGGATTGGCGAGGCGATCCGAAGACCTGGCTGCTCAGCGCATTCGAACGAAACCCCGAAAGTGCCGGGCGGTCTATGAACTTGCCCGGCGCGCTCGGGGAGGGCGCGGCAGCATCGACTCCTGCTGCTCTTGGCGGCAGTCTGCCAGACATCGAGGCGTCATTCAAGGCCTTCGACCGCGCCCTGAACCCGCCGCCCCCGCCGCGCGACCCGCGCCAGTACGTGGGCGACCTGCTCGGCGCCATGATGCCCGACCAGGCGGCCCCGCTGCAGGCCGGCCGTGCGCTGCACGCCGAGCGCAAGGCCCGCTTCGATACCGGCCCGGCGCGGCTGCTGTTCCAGACCGGCGCCGACAACCTGCCGCGCGCGCAGGGCGCCGAAGCTGCGCGCAACTTCTTCAACAGCGGCGCTGCGCAGGCCGAGGCCATCGACAGCCTGAACCGCATCGTGCTCGAACGCGGACCCGGCAAGCGGGCGATGCAGAGCTACGCCATCACCGACCTCGTGCAGTCCGCCACCAACAAGGCCGACGAGCTGAGCCTGCCCAAGTACGAGCGCTGGGTCGAGCAGCGCAGTCAGGCGCTCAAGGGCCTGCTGGACGGCGAGCAGCTCGGCAAGGTCAAGGCCGTGCTGCTGGACTTGAAGCGCGCGGACCGGGCGGCCAACGCCGGCCGCGCCACGGGCAGCAACACGGCGCAGAACCTGGCCGGCGACAGCATGCTCGGCGCGGCCGGCAGGGCGATCAGCGACGACAGCCTGCTCGGTCAGGCCGCAACCGGCGGAGCTCTGGGGGCGCTCGGGCAAGGCGTGATCGCGCCGGCCCTTGGCGGGTTGACGCAGCTCGGCCGCACGCTGCTGGCCGGTGAAGTCGGGCGCGCCGGGCGCAGCATCGGCACCGCGGCAAGCGCTGGGCGCAGGCCGGCAACAAGGCGCGAGCCCTGGGGCGCGGAATGGGTGAGAGCGACCCTACGGCGGCTGCGGCGTGGGGCGCCATCACCGACCTGTTCAACGGGGCGGAGAAGGCGGCTGTTGCCAAGAGCGCGCCGCTGATGCCGACCGGGCACGGCCCCTGGGGGCCGGTGTATGGAGGGCTGACCGGCGACGCAGACAACGCAGTGGCGCATCTGCTGCGCATGCAGACCGGCGAGGTTCCTGGGGCGTTGGCGCATGCCGACGTGCCGGGCCCGATCAGCTTGGTGTATGGCGATCTTCCGACGGCAACCGCCGAAGGCTCGGGCGTTGCCAAGCTCTTCGCCAAGCACCCCGAGACGCTGCAGGACTTGCAGGGCTTCATCGCGTCGATGCGCGGTGACGCGGGGGCCAGCGGCCCAAATCGCATCCGACTCACGGACGACAACTTGCGACGCGGCGTCGTTCGCCTGGACAAGGACAATGCGCCCGCGGCGCCGTGGCTGTTGAGCGCCTTTGAAAAGCAGAACCCCGCGCAAGGCGGGGTTCATGCTGCCCCCAGCGCGACGACGGACACCGCTGGGCTTTTGCGCGGAGGTGACACAGCTCGCTCCGCAGGCGCCGCAAGTGTACTACCAACGCCGCCCGGCGTATTCGGGCCGGACTGGCAGGAAGCGCAGCGCCTTCTCGCTGCGGCTGACCAGATGCAGGCGATGCCTGCCATCGCCGCACGGTATCGCGCGATGGCCCAAAGCCTGCTCGACAAGCTGCAGGCCTCGGGCGTTGATACGTCTGCGCTTGCTGGCAGCCGCGCAGCGAACCCGCAGGGCGACTTTTCGCCCGACATCGAAGCCAGCTTCCGGGCCTTCGACCGCGCCCTGAACCCGGCGCCCCCGCCGCGCGACCCGCGCCAGTACGTGGGCGATTTGCTCGGCGCCATGACGCCCGACCAGGCGGCCCCGCTGCAGGCCGGCCGTGCGCTGCACGCCGAGCGCAAGGCCCGCTTCGATACCGGCCCGGCCCGGCTGCTGTTCCAGACCGGCGCCGACAACCTGCCGCGCGCGCGGCCGATGCGCTGTGGAAGCTGGGCGGGGCGGCCAACGTGGCGCGCAGCCTGGGCGTGGCCGGTGGCCTGGGGGCCGCGCAGAACGTGGTGATGAACCCGCGCACGAGCGACGACAGCCTGCTCGGTCAAGCCGCAGCCGG
>Ga0209200_1002078_pt1 | contig 19101 bp, 16 predicted proteins | sample AD_UKC033_MetaG_FD_184406 | JGI IMG/M metagenome (GOLD analysis project Ga0209200, IMG submission 184406) | Active sludge microbial communities of municipal wastewater-treating anaerobic digesters from USA - AD_UKC033_MetaG (SPAdes) (version 2) | ecosystem: Engineered > Bioreactor > Anaerobic >...
ATGGAGTCATAGAAGGCGTCATAAACAAGCTAAAGGTGATTAAGCGGATAATGTACGGGAGATGTTCATTTGAACTATTGCGATTGAAGGTGATCATGAGTTAGTTCATATAATCTGAGGAAGAGCCAATCACTCACTGCAATTACCGGTACTTATATTCTGCAGCAAACACTTTTTTGCCATTGTTGAAATACTATAATGAAGCGACTAATGTAGAGATCAAACAGATTCTTACACAGAAGTTTTTTTATACGGAAAGCATTGATAGCATTTTTGTTTTCTTGAATCAATGGTTTAGAAGAGAGTTTTCTATTCTTAAACAGTCTGGGATTCTTGATAGGTTTGAACCAAAGGAAGTGGCTCGGATTTCGCGGTCCTTCAATTTGGAAATTGATACAGTTGATAACAAGATCGTATTCCCCAATGAAAAAAAGGAAGCAAGAAATCTTCTAGTTTTCCTGAACGAACAGCTCTTCTATGGCCCAATTACAGGCAAGTTATTCGAGACTAACTCTAAGCGTGTTCTAGAAACGCAAGGGTAGTAATGGGCGTTGCTTTGTGAATAAGTGCTGCCTATTGCAAGGCGTTTTTGGCTAGCTAAGGAAAGGCCGGAGAATACAGGTAAGTGGAGAAAAAGGACCGTCCTTAGTCTTTCGACCCAGATCAAGAACCCGCCCTACTAAAAACTGCTTTTTCTTTAGGTAGGATCTCCTTTCTCTTTTCAGGAGTGCGAGAGGAGAAGAGTTGAGAGGATAATGAGTGACAAGCGGAACTCTTCCAGTCTCCCATAAATAGTAAGAGTAGGCAGTCCCCGTTTTCGCTTGGTTTGTTTGTTTTCTGTCAAACAAAAAAATACATAGAATGGACAAATAAAAATACATAAGAGTCATTACCAGCGATCCGAGGAAAGAGCACCCTTTAGTTGAGATTGGGACCAAACAATTAGAGGGGAGATAAGGAGTGAAGACCTTTGGGGGACCTTATCATGTAAATAAGGAAATGTCTACTACTCAAGTGACATTCAAGTTCTCGACCACATCCTTAGTGGCAGCTAAGGATGGATGAGCATCCTGGGAGTATTCAGGATTTGTGAAAGTCTCAGGAATTATTGTATTATTTGGTTGAGTGATTTTAATTCCTTTGGCATTGAGGAACAAGGTTTCATCGTATTTTTTCATCTTTGACAACATGGAGAATGCGATTTTGAGGATGATGTTCCCCAGTGCTCTGAGGGCATGACCGTAAGTCTTGCCCTCTTTTCTTTTTCTTTTGTAGTAGTTTCTTGCCCATCCACAAGTCTTCAGAGAAGCGAAAGCTGCCATATGAATTATGTTTTTGAGATCGTTGTCGCATTTCTTTCTCATCAGCATTATTGACTTTCTGCCACTTTGAAAGAGGAAGGGAATAGTTCCAGCGTATTTCTGCATCTCCTGGTAGCTTCTGAAATCATGTGTTAGATAAGCCTTTACTATGTATGAGCCTATTGCAGCCTTCACACCTGGAATAGAAAGGATGATCCTGTATGGACTATTCTCTAGGGTCTCTCCCATCTCTCCCCTCAATCTTTCTTCTTCCTCTCTTAAGGTGAGAATTTGATTTGCCAGGAACATTATGAGATTACCCTCACATGATGTATCGCCCCAAGAGATCCCTTCGCTTCTTATCCTGTCAAGTTTCTTTCTCAAGCCACTCGTCATTCTGTGGTTCTCTTTGTTCAGTATCTTCCTAAGCTCTTCGTTCGAAACCTTCCCCAATTCAGTTAACGTGGGGCAGATACTAAGAATCCTCAAGGAGGTATTTGATCTGTACTGCTTATCCATTATGTGCAAGTATTCGGGGAAATACCTCAGTAGGACTGAATACAATCTGTTGCACTGTTGACTGTGTGTTTTGGATACAATGTTGTACATAGTCACCAGTTTAGTTATCTTCGCTCCCACCCCTGAATATCTTGCCTTGAGACAATAAGAGGGATGTTCCTTGAAGGTAAGAGCTATTGCCTTGGCATCCAGACTATCGCTCTTTGCTCCAGAACTGAAATGATACTTCCTGGCCTCTTTTGACCTACAAGGAGGTAAGACATACACCTCTCTATTGTTAATGAGAAGGTAGTCTCCTATCCTGTTGTTTGCTTCTTCGATCACGAAAACTGCCTCTGGATAATCGTTAAGCAGTCTTTCGTAACCTTTAACAGAGTCTGGGATCTTGAAACTCTTGTCAGCCTTGAGTTCATAGCAAGTATGGGAGTCAGCTGACCAATCGATACCTACGATCGTACCGCTTTGCTCTTTCATCTCACATACACCTCACAATAAATGAATTAGCAGTCTACGAGTACCGATTTCCCTGTTGTAGCGTTCCTGAGGATCTTTCCCCGGATGAACTTATCATAGAACCTGAAGTACTCCCAGGAAGAAGATGAGTGTTGTCCCCACGTAGCTCTTCCTCCATAAGGAAGGCTGATAGACTCCAAGTCTCTACCTTCTCCCTGACTGCCACCATCATTGTAGTTAAATCATTCCTTAGAATTCAAGTCATAGCTTATATATCTACAACCTTATCATATTAATGTCGTTCTTGGTTAAGGAGCGGAAGAGCGGTTCCTCGTTGTTGTTTGCTAGAATAAGATAGGCAGGGGATTCAAAACCAGTATATGCAATGAAGTGCAAATAAAACTCTGTGAAATACTTTTGGGAGGTGTCGTTATGAAAAAAGCAGTTTTCGTGTTACTGGTAGTGGTCTTTCTTGCAGGTTGCATTATTGCAAATCATGAAATAGCCGAGATTATCCCATTCTTTGACGGTTACGTTCAAGAGAATATGGAGCTATGGAATATTCCTGGCATGGCAGTTGGAATAGTTAAAGATGGAGAACTCGTTTTCAGCAAAGGTTATGGAGTAAAGGATGTTGAAACAAGGGAACCAGTTACACCTGAAACGATCTTTCAAATAGGCTCGACTTCAAAGGCCTTTACTTCCTTTTTGCTGGCACAGCTGATAGATAGAGGAGAAGTAAACTGGAAAGACAGGGTTGTGGATCACTTTCCTGAATTTCGGATGTACGATCCCTGGGTAACATCGAATTTCCTGATCGAAGATCTTATGGCACAACATTCGGGATTGCCTCCATATTCGGGCGATTTCATGGCTTTTCTAAATTATTCGAGAGATGAGATTATCCAGAAGATGCGGTTTATACTTCCAGCCAATACCTTCAGAACAGACTTTGCATACCAGAACAATCTGTTTCTGGTGGCTGGAAAAATCATCGAAAACCACTCAGGCCTAACCTGGGAAGAGAATATTGAGAAAGAGATCTTTGCTGCCCTGGGAATGGATGAAAGTTCCGATACACTTGAGGGATACTTTGAAACCGGTAATTACGCAACGACTTATAGTAGGTATAATGAGGAACTGACAAGAATTGAATTCGACGGAAACTCTTTCAAATTCGCGTATATTTATGGTCCGGCAGGCGGGATAAATTCCAATATTGTGGATATGTCAAAGTGGCTCTCTCTCCAGATGAACAAAGGGGTTTTTGGCGATGAGGTTCTTCTATCTCGGGTTCAGTATGATTTCTTGCATAGACCCGCGACTTTCGCGGGAAGCAGTGACTCGAGAATGCTGTTTTACTGTCAGGGCTGGATTTATGAACAGCGAAGAGATTACAGAGTATTCTGGCATAACGGAGAAACAATTGGTTGTAAAACGATGGTAGCTTACTTGCCGGATGATGATCTTGGAATTGTAGTCTTGAGCAACCTGGCCGGAACCAATCTGCCTGAGCTGCTCGCATATGTGCTTTTCGATCTCTACAAGGAAGTCGAATTCATAGATTATTCCGGAGAATATATGCGAACGCAAATTGATAATTTGAAGACAGTTCCTGAAGAACCCGAGATTACGTTCAGCGATCCTCTGCCTCTTGAAAACTACGCTGGAATCTACTATAACGATTTCTTCGAAAAGGTCGCTGTATCTGTTAAGGAAGGTCATCTGACAATGGAACTAATCGGCAGAGATATCACTTTTGATCTGGAGTTTTTTAATAGAGACTCCTTTGTGATTACCGAGTCCGATCTTTTCGAAATGAACGGAGCAGTCGCAGCTTTCTCAATTGATAAAACAGGAGTCGCCGAATCCCTTACGTTAAGGAGCGAAATGATCTCTAAAGGTCTGGAGACACTCTATAGAATAGAATAGTCTTTAGTCAGGAGCAGAGAGCATCTTTGGAAAAATAGGGACTCTATTTTTTCTGGTGAGAATACCCCTACTTGGTCCTTCGTCCAAGATCATGAACCCGTCCTTCGAAAGATCAGAAGAGCAGTTTATTCGACACTTCGTGTCCAGGTTCTTGGTTAAGAAGCATGAGAGAAAAGAGAGAGGGAGAGACGGATGAGAATGGGAGAGATCCCGTGCAGGTTCCCTGAACAGAATCTTTTCAGGGCAGGCGCTACGAGATGACAATTTCAGACGATTATGCGATTCTTTTGTAGGGGCGAACGGCTGTTCGCCCGAAAAAGGTGGTGAGTAGCCCAGGGGGATTAAACCCCCAGGCTCTCCCAAAACCGGACATGAACCTCTCGATTCATCCGGCTCCTATTATCCAGCTGCATAGTGTATCTCCATAGTCCATTGAACAAAGAGCTTGGGTTGTCATTGAGCGTTTCTCTTCAACCATTTTCTCGCTCGTACAAGACCTTTTCGTTTCTTGTACTTGTTTCTAACCCATTGAACAAAAGCTCTGTTCAGATGGATAGCCGTTCTTAAGCGATGAAAAGGTTGTCGAATTCGAAAGTGTTTTAAGCGTTTCACTTAAAAGAAGGCCAAGGTGTAGACCGAAAGAGAGTGACGCTGTAGAAATATGGTCCCATTTTCTGCGGGAAAATGCTAGGGTCAAGAGATGCGCTTGGGTTTAGGCAAGAGCTGCTTTGCAGTGGGGCGAATCCCTTCGGGATTGACACGACCGACTAAGCCGGTGTCATGAACTCTTATGGAATTGTTTCGAACCACTTCGTGGTTGTTGATAAGGTAGCTAAGCTGAAAAGCGAGTTGCACGCTAACGCGTGAGGGAGCCTTGAAAAACAGGGATAGTTCTCAAAGGTGTTCTTTCCTTTGTTATTTTTGTTGGTTTATAAGGTAGATGCCCAGCACCAAGTGTTGAAATCCCAAATACTTTCCTCTTGATTTTTCATCATAATCGGTCTGGTAAAAGAATCCAGCTTTTTAACCAATTCCTGGTATGAAATATCCGTAAGTTGTCCGTGTCTTGAAATGAAGGCTTTCCACCGTATTTCCATACCAGCATCGTCTTTGATCATTTCGGGAAAGAAAGTCTCTTCTGGAAGAGGAGTTCCTCGATTCATGAAGGTTGATTTTATTGAGTTGGAGAGGACATCGAGAGAAAAATAGGTTGTTTGAGCAAGGTAGTATATGTCATAGAAGTCTTTCAACCTGCTATTTGCCGTGCTTCTTTTGACAATTGTCTCAAGCTTTTCAGCTATAACTGTTTCTTTGGAATAAGCTACAACCTTAGGAGCTTCAAAATCAAGAAGTACGGGATATTCCATTTCAATCGGACTTGGAACAATGCTGTCTCCCGCGCCAATATCCAAATGAAGTCGGGTCTTTACTTTAGTATTGGCAAGCTGAGCTACAAAAAAGACCCGAATTCCTTTATAATCTTGGCCTTCTGTTATTTGCTCAACCTGAATGCTGTTTGCATCAAATAGCACCCCATCATTCGAGTCTACGGAATCAAGTATTTCCTCAATAATAGCTTTTACCTTGTCTGCTTTTATTGGAAGCCCTTTTGCAAGAAAATCTAGGTCTTTTGTAGGCCTTGATCTATTTAGAGAATCGTAGGATATCAACAGCATTCCGCCTTTGAGAATCAATCTATTTCTGTATTTTGATTTTCCTAATCTGTAGAGAAAACGCTCATAAAAGTATTGTATGAGCAAGTACTCATTGGATCTTCCTGTCTGTCTTGAAATGTTCAACAGTCTCGTTCTAACCGAAGCCCCAATATTTCGCATACAATCACTCCATAGCGGATTTTATAATGGGTATAAGATAAGGTGTTATCACCGTTTTGATTCTAAGCATTGATGCGTATTCCATTAGCTTTGAGATATTTGAATCCTTGCGCTTTACATAATTTATTAATGATTCAACGGCAACGTCTTCTCCAAGTTCCTTCCTGAATCTGAAAGCATCGCAGATGGTTCTTTCGAGGTCATATATTCTTATAATCCCGGAATTCGTTTTTGTTCTGGTAATACCGATTTTGTATGTGCTTTTGTCAAAGTAATAGAGTTTGACGGGGGGATATTCAAACTTGAGATGACTTACGTTATTAGGTACACCAATGGTAATTTTTGGAGAGATGTATGTGGTCAGGTTATAAAACTGGAGTGCTGAAGCTAGACATATAACGGTATATTTACTTGCTTTAGTAATTGCCACAAGATCAGTTTCAAGACCATTGTATGCATCTGCCAGCATATATAGACCATGTTTTATCCTGATAATCCATCCATTTTCTAGAGCCTTCTTTATTTCCCTTGGGTGTATTCCCGCTTTTAGAAACTGCGATGTTCGCTGGAAATAATTGTTATATTTGAAGCAGGACTTTATTTTTTTCTCAATATCGGTTTTCTTGCTCATTAAAAGGGCCTCCAGCGATTATGTGGATAGAACACTATGTACTTATAAATATTTGCCTAGTGTTCTATCCAAATCATTCTACCATAATGGCAGCTTAAGAAACACACACGAACCGCTTTGCGGTTGCCATGGAAAAACAGGGACGGAAAAACAAAAACAGGGACAGACTCCGGAAAAACAGGGACAGACTTTATTTTATCAAGAGCGAAAGAGTGTTTCCGGCGCGCTGCGCCCAAGTTTTCGTTCCGACGCTTCGCGTCCAGGTTCTTCACAAGAGCAAAAACACGTCCGGCGTCCAGCGTCCAAGATCATGAACCCGTCCTTGGAAAAAGCGTTACGAGGCGAGGCCGACTTCGTCGAGGCCAGTTCCGACTGCGTCGGGCAAGCAAAGACCATTGAGAAAGAGCATTGTGGAGAGGTTCGCCGCGCTCACGAGAGAAAGGAGAGAGAAGAAACCAATAGGATTGGCGATGAAATTTGCCCCATCACATGCATCTCTTTCATCTCACTTTGACTAACCTAGAATTGATTCTTCCCCTGGAAGAAAAAGCAATTTTTTCCGCATTGACGTCTGCTCTTCTTGGAGGATGGAGGACCGCTGACAAACAACGTTGTCTTCACAGCGATCAGAGGGTTTTCTCAAGAGTTGGAATAGACGGGGACAGGCGTCAGGAGCCCGTCAGTCCCCTATTCGAAATGCTGCGCGATGACAATTTCAGACGATTATGCGAATCTTTTGTAGGGGCGAACGGCCGTTCGCCCGAAAAAGGTGGTTGGAATCTCTGTTTTTTACGCGAAAAATGTGACAGACCATAGGAGAAGTCGCTATGCGCCGAAGATCATCGGCGATCAATTTAGAAGTGATGCTGGGAAGAACATCCCAGGAAGTGAGGCCCGGAGGAACATCCGGGGAAGTGATGCCGACTTCGTCGGGAAGTGATGCCCGCTTCGCGGGGAAGATTTTCAAGCCAGTGTACTTCGCAGGCCAGTCACCTTCGGTGGCCAGTCGCACTTCGTGCGGCCAGTTCCGACTTCGTAGGGCAAGCAAAGACCATTGAGAAAGAGCATTGTGGAGAGGTTCGCTGCGCTCACGAGAGAATTGAGAGAGAAGAAACCAATAGGACTGGCGATGAAATTTGCCCCATCACATGCATCTCTTTCATCTCACTTTGACTAACCTAGAATTGATTCTTCCTCTGGAAGAAAAAGCAATTTTTTCCGCATTGACGTCTGCTCTTCTTGGAGGATGGAGGACCGCTAACGGACAACGTTGTCTTTACAGCGATCAGAGGGTTTTCTCAAGAGTTGGAATAGACGGGGACAGGCGTCAGGAGCCCGTCAGTCCCCTATTCGAAATGCTACGCGATGACAATGTCAGACGATTATGCGAATCTTTTGTAGGGGCGAACGGCCGTTCGCCCGAAAAACGTCCTGGTTGGAATCTCTGTTTTTTACGCGTAAAATGTGACCATAGGTGCGTTTGGGAGCCTGTCTGCTGACGAATGCCAGTCAGGCTCCGCCTGGCCAGGATCGCTATCCGTGCCGCGTTTTCAAGACCAGATTCCGTGCAAAAGCATCACGGGATGACAAACTGAGGCATTTCAGGTCAGGCTCTACGGGATGACTTCATTAGGTGACGCTTCAAGGGTATTTTGCTTTTTGCAAAGAACGGAGAACCTTCAGCGGTCGACAAATGTTAATTCTTGCACTGCAGTGAGCGGAGCGAATTGTCGAATGTGCCATTTCTCGATTGATCCCATCGGACGTAGGACTCCCTTTCTCTCGGATGCTGACGAAGGACATTTCTTTGGAGCGTGTAGCGCTTCTCTGACGATATTCTGTGCTAACTATTCACAATGACATGGGGGACATCAAGTGGGAGGGTCGCTGAACAATATCGGAGATTCAGTTATTCTATCCAGTCTTGCAGCTTCAATCCCGGAATTCTGCTGAAGTGTTTCATATTGTGCGTGACTAAAGTCATGTCGTTTTCTATGGCTATACCGGCAATGAGAAGATCCATGTCATCCAAAGGCGTTCCGAGTCTTCTAATATACGCGTAGTGAGTCGCAGCAATAGAAGCTGATTTAAGCGTAATAGGAAGTACTTCATTGAAAAGACAAAACTCCAGGAATTGCTCTATTTGTCTTGTCGCTTCAATGTGTCTCAAACCGCTGAGTATTTCGTAGTACGTTATTAGGCTCAGATAGACTTTCTCGTGATCTGTGAATATTCTTCCATTCTGGATACTACTGGAGAATGGCCGCGGAAGAACATGGAAAGTATGTCTGTATCCACAAGTGCTAAGTCAGACATTGCGCTCCCTTCTTGACTTTTCTCTTCGGTCTCTTAGTTCTTTGATCATAGTGTTGTATTGATCCGAATCGATCTCTTTCCATGAACCTGCATAGTCGGTAATCAATTTTCTCTTTGGCTGAAGATCCGAAAGATCGGACTTACTGCTTCTGATTAGTTTTAGTAGCAGTCGAAGCTTATCTTCCGGGATATTCTCAAGCTCGTCAATCATTTGCTTCCTTATGCTAGCCGGTTTCATAAGATCACTTCCCAAGAATTCTCGGTGTTATTTTAACACGAGTTTGGAGCAAAGCATTCATATTGAAAGGGCGAGACGGATGAGAAGAACGAGATCCCGCACAGGAACACTGCGGGATGACAAAGTGAGTTGATTTAGGGCAAAAATTAGCCAGTCTGCTGACGCAGGCCAGTCAGGCTCCGCCTGGCCAGTCTCGCCTTCGGCGAGGCCAGTTCCGCTTCGCACAAGAGAGAATGTATCGAGAAAAAGCACGATGAGACTCTCGCTCCGCTCGCGAGAAGAAGAGAATTGATAATCATTGACCGTCGACGGTCCACGTCGTCAGAGGTCGTTGTAGAAAGCGTCAAGATCCGTCACGAACTTGTTTCGCTATCAGGATCATATGGGAAAATAGAACGTGTTTTCGAGGCAGGGGACTTTGACTTCAAGTCATCCTGGCATGCTTGTGGCCAGGATCTCGGTTTATGGCGCGAAAAACAGACGTGAAGAGCGAAAAGATCTTGGTTTTTTTACCTCTAAACTCTAACCTCTTACCTCTGTCCCACTCGTCGGAACTTCCAGCTTAGGTCATCAGGCTCCCAGTGCGAGGCGAAGATCTCATCTCTCTGTAAGGCTTCAAGTACAGGGATTAGGAAGCTCTTGATTTGGCTCATAACTTCCTCAAGAGAAGTATCGAACGTAATGTTTTTCTTTTTAGCGAAGGCTGCCCATCTTCTCTTATGGAGTGAATCGGAAATGAATTGCTTCTCGAATGCGACGATCTCTTCCATCGGTGTGCCACGATTTCTAAATGTCTCCCCAATTGCGGCTTGCAGTGTTGTGCCATTGAAAGGAAAGAATCTGGACAGCAAAAAGATGTCGTAGAAGTCTTTGTAGCGACTGGTCAGGAAACCCAGCGAGGCTATCGCTTCAAGTTTTTCTGCGATAACCGATTCTTTTGAGTATGCGAAGACCACCGGCTCCGGATCATTCAGCAGTACCGGGAACTCCATCTGAACCCTCTCGGGTGTTATACAGTCGCCAAATCCGACATCGACGGTTACGGATAATCTTGTTCGCTCTATGTAGGCCGTAATGGTTATTCGAGTACCGGGGTATTGTTTTGCATCTGCAATGGTGCGTAGGTTCATGCTTTCCAGATCGAAACGCATCCCATCGTCGGTACCTACCGAGAAGATATCATAGAAAACCTTCTCGAGAGATTCCTTTTCGTTGCTGATCCTCTGCCCCAACAGATCTATATCGGTTGTTGATCGCGGGAACCGCCCTTCAAATAGCGCATAAAGAAAGATCCCGCCTTTCAATGTGAATTTGTCTTTGTGGGGAGAGAGGGATAATCTGTATATGGTTCGTTCAAGCGCATAGATTTGCAGTAGATCCTGATAACTCCGGCCTTGCTTCCGGGCCAGATTTCTCAGTCTGGCTTTTACAGATGCTGCCTTGTTCATAGCAACACCTCCAGATAGGTTCTTAGTATCTTTGAACTGCCGAGTTCCTTGGCATATCTGTATAGTCCGTTCAGGTTTCTATCTTTTTTTGCGAGATACTGAACAAGCACTTCCTTTGCGACTTCAATTCCGAGTCTTTCCCGATATTGCAGGATGTCGATCACTGTCTTTTCCGGATCATAAATGGAGAACTGATTCGAGTCTTCGCGAATAGTCACGATTCCGGTATTGTATCGAATTTTGCTGTAATAGTAAAGTTGAATCTGAGGCCACTCTGGCATCGTATAAATCTTGTCGCTCCTGGAAATCGCCACGTCTATTGCTGTGGAACGCTCTGTGGTAAGCTGCCAGTAGATTGCCGAGCTAATCAGGCAGATCACACCCCTTGGCACATAAGCATTGACATAGTAAAAGTCCGATTCATCTCCCTCGTAGATTAGATTTTCATAGCTTTTGCGCGTCAGTTTCTTAAGGATATTCTCCTCGATAAGCTTCTTGATACGATAGAAGCTATATCCCATATCTTTGAGTTCATCTATTCTAATAATCTTTTTATGAGGCAGTTGGTGCCTTGTTGAGTCCAATAATCTCACCTCTTTATCAACACTTTCAACGAACACCTGCATAATTACGTATATGCAGATGTTCATTAAAATTATATCATGAATTGCAGTGATTTAGTTGCAGAGCGAAGAGCCGTCCTTCGTACTTCGTCCCGGAGCATGGACCCGTCCTTGGAGAACAAGAGCAAAAGAGCTGTTCTTCGTTCCGACACTTCGTGTACAGGTTGTTGGTCCAAAACTACGAGAAGAGGAGAGAGGGCGAGACTGAAGAGACGAGATCCCGTGCATAGTCATCACGGGATGACAGAAGAGGCGCTCATTTGGGCAGGCTAATCATGGCAGGCTTTACGGGATGACAATTTTAGATGATTGTGCAGTTCTCTTGTAGGGGCGAACGGCCGTTCGCCCGAAAAAGGTTCTGGTTGGAATCTCTGCCCTTTACGCGAAAAATGGGACGCTAGGAGAATCGTCAGTGTCTATTTTCGCTGATGTCCTCTCGTGAGCGCAGCGAATTCTCGGATATCCTCATTCTCGGCTCTTGTAAGCGTTAAGCGAGTCCTTGCTCTTAAGCCTACAGCGGATCTTTTTGAGCGGGTCATCAGAATGGAGTATTGAAGAGCGAGATGCTAAAAGAAGTTAAGACGAATTTGTCGGCTTATTCGGACGACGGGGAACCGTTGACGGACAACGTTGTCTTGAAAGCGTTCAGCGGGTCTTAGATGCGAGATCCCGTATAGGAACATCACGGGATGACCATGTAAGGCGGTTCCAAGAATCCAACATCACGTCATGCTGAACTTGTTTCAGCATCTCAATCTTCTATAGGTAGAGAATCGAATGGTAAGAAAAAGCTCCCGTGCAGACCCATCACGGGATGACCATGTAAGGCGGTTCCAAGAATCCAACATCACGTCATGCTGAACTTGTTTCAGCATCTCAATCTTCTATAGGTAGAGAATCGAATGGTAAGAAAAAGATCCCGTGCAGAACCCCTGAACAGAGACCCCAAACAGGAGCACTTTGGGGCAGGCTTCAGGGCAGGCTCTACGGGATGACCATGTAAGGCGGTTCCAAGAATCCAACATCACGTCATGCTGAACTTGTTTCAGCATCTCAATCTTCTATAGGTAGAGAATCGAATGGTAAGAAAAAGATCCCGTGCAGAAGCATCACGGGATGACAAAGTGAGTGGATTCGAGGGCATGCTCTACGGGATGAAGATATAGGAGAATGCTCCAACCGTAGTCGATTATGTGTTGTGAGAACTGCTCGCAGCTCTTGATTTGGGTCTAGACTCCTCCCTTGAGGGAGGTAGGCCACGTACTGGCTGAGGCGTACACTAATTTGCATGTTCGAGATGCTAGATTACAAGTGAGAAGAGTCTACTCCAATACAAGTCAACGTTTCCTTCACCGAAAGATCATCCTACGGTTAGAGCGTCAGAGAGCAGGATATCTTTATGAGGCAAGATTAAGAACGAGATCTCACGAAAAATGCCGATTTTTTCTGAATGTCGGACCTGCTGTTAGTAATGCTGATTGCCTAATTTCTCAACTTGGTACTTTGATCATTCTGATTTCAACCGTTTGTTAGCGAAGTTTCTGAATCTCAGAGAGTATGACTTCTGGTGCAAGGTCTTCACTTTTCGTTAGCAAGCTTTCGATCCAGTGCAGTATCTTCACAGGATCAGAACATTCTGAAGGGTAGATATTTTGGTTAACGTGGATGTGATGCGGATAAGTTCTAATACTTTTGTGATGGGGAGAGTTATCCCAGCGTATCTCGATCCGAGTATCTACAATCCAATGGAAAGAATATTTCCTCTGTGTTGCATTCACAAATTCCCTTATATAGACCTTCGATGAGTTCTTGAAGAGGATTTCAAGCTTAATGTATGCAAATTCCGTACCGGTCTTGAAGTCATGAATCCTGAAATCCTTTACAAGCGAAGATTTTTCAACGAACTTCAATATCTTCTGCATTGATTCTCTCCAGCAGCGAGCTTACTTCTGAAAGAGCAGACTGGCATGCTTCCCATTCAATTAAGTCATCCCACATTTCATAGTTTTCATCAGAATCATTAACAAGGCTTCTAAAGTATTCTAGTGAACAATCATACTTCCGCTCTAGCCTTGCTGACTGTTCCCGCAAAAGATTCATCTGATAAAAGAGATCCAACTTCTTGAAAGCAAGTAATTCTTCCTTGGAGACAATAATCACGTCTGTGCCCCCTTCCGTAATTGATCAAAGTATCTACAAAATTATAGCATCCGCTGCTTCCAAAGGATTCTTTTGAAGTTCAAAGCATTCATGCTTTGAAAGCGAATTCTCGATTTTGGAAAACGAAGAATGGCCTTTGTCGGCGCTACTTCCTTTGGGTCAAGGAATAACCTGAGGCAGAAGATACATGAATGGGAAATGTCATGGCCCTCTCGAAGTAATCTTGCGTTATCAGGTCAAACACTCTGTCAATGCCGCGAAAATGCGAACAGCTGCAAGTTCCAAGATGCAAGTTGAATAAGAAAATAGTTGTCCGTTATCGTTTCTCCGTCCGCCAAGGAGAAAAAAACTGTTCTTCGTTCTCGGTCAAAGTGAAAAAACGAGAGATTCTGAATCAAGTTCAGAATGACGAATTCTTTCGCTCAGCGCTCAGCGGGTCCTTGGTTTTAAGCGTAGACCGTTTTCTAATGAGATTCCGCGTTTTTCGGGACAGACTCCGTTATTTACATTCTCGTAATATAGTTCTTCATTCAGTTAGAATGGGGCTTCCGTCAGCGGTTCTCCGTCCTCCGAGATTAAGAGCAGAAGTGATTCTACTATAAAACATAATACACAATGCCCGCTTCGTGGGGAAGGAGCAGAGTCTAGGAGCGGGTGTTAAACAGAAGAGCGGGTTACTTGGATCGGGTTATAAAGATCGGGTTACTAGGAACGGGTTAAGAAAATCGGGTTAGAAAGAACAAGATGCTGAATCAAGTTCAGACGGATTTGTCGGCTAATTCGGAGAACGGTAGACCGATGACAGACAAAATCGTCTTCCCAGCGTTCAGCGGGTTCACGTTCTTTAGCGTTCAGCGGCTCCTAGATGCGAGATCCCGCACAGGATCCCTGAACAGGAACGCTTCAGGGCAGGCTCTACGGGATGACAATGTCATACGATTATGCGATTCTATTGTAGGGGCGAACGGCTGTTCGCCCGTGAGTAGATTCAGATTCAGGGCAGTTTTACGGGATGACAGTCCTTCCTTCTTCCCGTCATGCCGGACCCCGATCCGTCATCTCCGTTCTTCGAAAGAGCGAGAAGATACCTTATAGTCGATTATTGTCACGATGCTATAATTGATTCAAACAGATGAGGAGGCTTTCATGGCGGGTATTCAAAGAGTTGTTCTAGATCCGAATATATGTCATGGCAAAGCCTGTATAAAGGGAACCAGGATTCCTGTTTCTCTCATACTGGATGAGCTTGCGGCCGGACATAGTTTCGATCAAATTATCGATCAATATCCTTCGTTGGTTCGTGAGGACATTGTCGCCGCTATCGAATATGCTTCTCTGCTTACAAAAGAGCGAATTGAGATTCTGCCTTGAAAGAGAAGTTCAAGCTCGATGAAAATCTTCCCGAAGCTGCGCTTGCGCTCTTTCGCAAGAACGATTTTGATGCCGCTAACGTAATAGAAGAGCAACTTGCTGGCGCAACTGATGAGTGTATTCTTACGGTTTGCGGAAATGAGAATAGAGTTCTCGTGACTCAGGATCTTGATTTCTCCGACATCACGCTGCTTAGTCGCACAGAGATTCCAGGAATAATTATATTTCGTCTCAAAAGCCAATCAAGAGAGGCAGTTCTAGAAGCGCTCGAAAAACTAATTCCTCTGCTCAAAAAAAGCTCCGCAATCGGGAAGATAATGAAAGTAAGCGAAAACAGAATAAGAATTACAGAAGCATGAGAGCGTCCTTCGGAAGCGCGAGAGACGCGAAACATGGGACAGACCATAGGAGAAGTCGCTATGCGCCGAAGATCATCGGCGGACGCAAGGCCGGGAAGTACATCCCGGGACGCAGGGCTGGCAAAGATCATGCCAGGACGCAAGGCCCGCTTCGCGGGTAAAGATCCTCACTGCCAGTCTGCTGACGCAGGCCAGTCAGGCTCCGCCTGGCCAGTCTCGCCTTCGGCGAGGCCACTTCCGCTTTGAGGGCAAGCAAAGACCTTTGAGAAAGAGCATTGCGGAGAGGTTCGCTGCGCTCACGAGAGAAAGGAGAGAGAGAAGAAACCAATAGGATTGGCGATGAAATTTACACCGTCACATGCATCTCTTTCATCTCACTTTGACTAACCTAGAACAGATTCTTCCTCTGGGACAAAGAGCAATTTTTTCCTCATTGACGTCTGCTCTTTTCGGAGAACGGTGGACCGCCGACGGACAACGTTGTCTTCACAGCGATCAGTGAAAAGCTGTTGTTAGATGCGAGATACCGTGCAAAAGCATCACGGGATGACGGTGTGGGGAAATTATGGGATGACAACTTAGAGTAACTGGCGGGCTTCTGGTCAGGAACTCGATCTATGGAGTGAGGAATGGAACAGACATTAGGAAACGATCAGTCACTATTTTCGCTCTCACCTTGTCGTGAGCGAAACGAACTCTCGATCCGCTCGCTCTTTCTCCGCTTTAGACAGGTTCGTAAGATTATTAGCTGGACACATCCATTTTCAAGGGTTAATGATTCTTATTGAACCAATTTTTTTCATGCAATTTTTTAAGAACATCATCAAATACTTGACTAAAAACAGGCGGTGAGTTCAGTTGGTTTCCGAGTGAGCTTTTCCACGCGTTTTCGAAGTCTCTTTTATTACTTTCGAAGTAATTTAGATCGTAGTCAATTTTCTTGAAGAGAAACTTCTCCCGGACAATACCTTCAATAATTGACCAGTCAACCTTATCCCATAATTTCCATATATCATATAGATCTCTAGGTCTTGTTCTTTGAAAGAGACTCCTTATTTTTTCTGCCATGATTTCCTCAAGCGGGTACACCTTTATTTCATAATCTAACTGATCAGAATAAGGATGAATTATCTGCCTTAGGCTAGGTGGAAGAATTATTTGTTCATTCGATTTCTTTGTAATATCAACCTTTATTTTTGTTCTGTTTACCCCTCTTTGTTTGATTTGGAATGACAAGGTTGCTTCGTATCCATTATCATTTGACTTAATACCGCTATTAATGATACTTATTCCACTTTCCTCTTGTGTTCTTTCTGCAGCATTAGTGATTTGTTCATTGAGTTCATCAATCTCTTCTTCATTTAGCAAAGTAAAATCTAGATCATCCGAAAATCGATAATTCTCAAAGTAGACTTTTCTAAGGCCGGTGCCACCCTTTAGAACCATATCAATTGCTCTTAAATGCTTCAGTATCCAATTCTGCACATAATCTCTTTCTATGGCCGAAATTGGTACTCCCAATTGACCAGATTTTTCTTCTATTTCTTGTGGCCTAATCATTCCAAATCTCCCAGTATTTTTTCATCCAGATTTACTATGAGCATCCATTTTGAATCCTTTGGCCCCTCATGTGTCATTGTTGGATCAAGATATAGATAGCTTCTTGTATTGATAGCGGGTAGGTTTATATCTACATCTAGATAATCACACAAATAACCCAATCTCCGAATGACACCTGTATTATTGATTTTCTTTGTGTATTCAACAAGTCGGTATTTATCATATTCTCCACTTTTTATGGCTTTTGCCACTTCTACAATGCCACCACAGTATTGCGGTTTGTCCAGACAGTCTACTATTGTTTTTTCTTTATCTGTTATGTTTATTTGATCGTAATCGATCCAGGTATTTCCTATGCCGAAGAATTTGTGTTCTTTTATTCTTACTATCTTGTATTTAACACCCAAGATTCTCTTTTCCCGTATGTCCTTTCTTGAAGTTGTTTCAATGAATACGGTGTTTGGTATCTGTTCAGTTAATCCATAATGGTTCAAAGCAGACCAATACGCTATCGCATATGGGTCTACGAGCAATGAACCAATAAGGAATTCATTTACAGTATATCTGTCCTTTTCTCTTCCCAAAGGTATTATCAGATACTTTCCTCTCTCGATTCTTTTTATCCAGCCTCCTTTCTCCAGCCTAGAAAGCATTACCCAAAGGACATTTCTTTGAATATTGAATTCGTTAGCTATATCGTTTATAGTAAACACATCACCCTTTTTGGCTAATTTGTCTAGAATGTCTATTCTCATTCCAATACACCTACCTTACCCGATATGTTATGTTTTACGTATCGGATCAAGAAATAGTCCTATTTATAGTTTAGCAGATTTTCCATGCTTTCCAAATTAAGAGAACAAGGACCTGCAAGAATGATATGTATCGCATAACAATAAGGGAATCCGTTGTCCGGGGAAGAGGGTTGTCCGACCTTTCGTGACAGACTCCATTATTTACAGTCTTGTAATATACTTCTTCGTTCAATTAGAACAGATTTACCGTCAGCAGTAACCGGTTCTCCGTCCTCCGACTAGAAGTTGCAAGACGCAAGGCGCCGAAAAGCATCGGCGGTCGCAATGCACTGAGGTGCATCAGTGGACGCAAGGCTGGACTAGAACATTTCAAGAAGTGATGCCCGTATTATTTCTTTTCGTGACAGACTCCATTATTTACATTCCTGTAATATAGTTCTTGATTCATTTAGAACAGATTTGCCGTCAGCAGTCACCGGTTCTCCGTCCTCCGACAAGAAGTTGCAGGACGCAATGCGCCGAAGATCGTTAGGTACTCTTTTCGCTTTTCGGGCCAGCCTCTATTATTTCTTTTCGTGACAGACTCCATTATTTACATTTCGGTAACATAGACATTCGTCAGTCAGAGAGGTCTGCCGTCAACGGTTCTCCGTCCGCCAACAAGAACGAAAAGCCGGGTCTTGGGTCTCGCAATATCGAGATCCCGTACACAGGCCCTTAAAAGGAGACCCCAAACAGGAGCCCAAACAAGAGCTTTTCAGGGCGGGCTAATTGGGGCAGGTTTTCTGGGCACGCTCCACGGGATGACAATACGTGGGAATTACAGAATGACAACGCTTCATGTCATTCTGACATGGTTCTGGTCAGAATCTGTATCCGTGCCGTGTTTTCAAGACCAGATCCCGTGCAAAAGCATCACGGGATGACGGTGTGGGGAAATTATGGGATGACGACGTTTCACGTCATCCTGACAATGCTCCTGGTCAGGATCCCTGTCCCTCGCGAAAAAAGGGACAGGCGCTAGGAGAATCGTCAGTCCCTATTTTTGCTCTTCCCTTCTCGTGAGCGAAGCGAATTCTCGATGCTCTTTCTCCAATGTTTTATGAACATAGAGCACTACGGGATGACAGTACAAGGGCGTTACAGTTCACGAGACTTCTTTGATCAGCCTTGAAGAGTCTGCCTAACATTCAGTGCTTTCCATTTGAGCATAGGCTGCTTCTTGATTCTATCTACCAATTCTTTGTCATCTGTAATGATTTCTGGTCTGATTTCGCCTTTTTCGTTTAGGATTCTTAAGAATTCTCTTTCATTGTCTTTCAGAGGCAACAAATAGGAGGCTACTTTCTGGCAAGATCTTTCGATATCACTGGCGAGAGTGTCGAGTTCTTCTTTGTCAAGAGTGCCTCTTAGAAGTGGCGACAATCGTTTTTTCAGGTCATTCTTGTTTACTCGAAGTGATTTTTCGTCTATTTCGAGCCAGTTCTTTCGATTAATGCCCCCAAAAACCGTAAAGGCAAGCCGGAGTTTTTCAAGATCAAGGGTGTTTATTTGCTTATGGAGCAAATAAACATCATAAAGGTCTCTGCTTGTTTCCCGC
>Ga0209200_1002092_pt1 | contig 19001 bp, 15 predicted proteins | sample AD_UKC033_MetaG_FD_184406 | JGI IMG/M metagenome (GOLD analysis project Ga0209200, IMG submission 184406) | Active sludge microbial communities of municipal wastewater-treating anaerobic digesters from USA - AD_UKC033_MetaG (SPAdes) (version 2) | ecosystem: Engineered > Bioreactor > Anaerobic >...
ACCATGCAGGTTCAACTTCTCTTAGATAACTCATATCATCCCCTCCTTCTTCAAAGATTTCTCTATCCAGTTTGCGCTTATAGGGCGACCGTCATATCGACCAACGTGCTCGATTTGCAGACCGGTCACCGATCTCAGTAGGGTAGCGAACTGGCCTGTGTAATTTCCCTCGATCGAGCAGAGCTTCTTCCCTTCCAGTTCTTCCCTTATAGATTGGTCGATCGGAAAGACCTCGGAATAGTGTACGTAGCCGACATCTTTTCTGGACATTGCGAACTCGTCTATTGCGCCCCAGCTGTCTCCCCAACCAACGAGAATAAGAGGCGCATCCAGGTTGAACTTCGCGGGCGCGGACAACTCGCCGAGCAGTCCCTCCATCTTTTTCATCCTCTTATCGACCATTCTCCTTCTGATTTCTAGATCTTCAGTAATGTATCCTGCCTCATCATGCTCGTCTGAATCGACTTTTACAGTTACCTTTCCTCCGGGTATCGCTCTTGGAGAAATGCCGTTATCTGTAATTTCGAACCTTCGGTACTCCTCTCCTCCTTCAGAGATGAATCTCTGAAGGAACTCTTCTTTGTGAATGGGAGCCTCTATTGTGGCCGAGGAATCGACTAGCGATTCAGTAAGAAGAATGATCGAAGGGATCTGATATTTATCGGCAATATAGAAAGCCTTTTCCGTAAGCTCGAATGCCTCTTTAGGCGTACGCGGAGAAACTACGTATTTGGGAAACTCGCCATGACCGGCATTTACTACAAAGAGAAGATCTTCCTGTGCCGTTCTAGTGGGAAGACCGGTCGCCGGTGCGGGCCGCTGAGCGTCTACCATGACAAGTGGGGTCTCGGTCATTGCGGCCAGAGACACACCCTCCTGCATCAGTGCAAAACCGCCTCCTGATGTTGTTACAAGAGAACGTGCACCTGCAAAGGCGCCTCCTATAACCATATTCACTGCGGCAATCTCATCTTCTGCCTGTTCAACTACAATTCTATGTCTTTCGGCGTTGGACGCAAGGAAGGTCATCACACCGGTACCAGGGGTCATTGGATAGGCCGCCAGGAATTTACATCCCGCAGCGATTGCACCGAGACCGGTGCCTTCTGTTCCATTCATGAGGTAGTAATTATGCTCCTGTACATCGAGCGGGGGAATCTCGATTGACAACGAAAGATCGTAACCTCTCTTCAGCGCTTCGAGATTGGCCTTAATTATCTCCTCTTTTCCGGAGAAGGTCTCTTCTATCAGTTTCGAGGGTATCTCCCTCTTGACTTTGAAAAGACCGAGAATTCCACCCAATGCTACTACGTTTTGGGCTCTTGGCTCTCCCGCGTCTTTGGCTATTGATCTGAAAGGAAAATTCAAAGCTTTGACTTCAAAATCAAAATCCTTCGAGTTTACGTGATTGGAATCAGAATCGTATATCAAGGTCGTTCCATCGTGGAAGTACTGGAGCTGTGAGATAGTCGTACTTTTGCTTAGAGAGACTATAAGATCGAACTCCTGTCTCATCGAGTAAAGCGGAGAGTCTGAAACCCGAATTCGGTACACGTACTCGCCGCCTCTGATCCTTGAATGATAACTCTTGTCGGTGAAGATACAATACCCATTTCTGAAGAGACTTAGCGCAAGCATATCCCCAATCGTATTAAGCCCTTGACCTGCTTCACCGGAAAGGGCTATTACATAGTCTTTCACATTAACACCTCCGTTGAGGTAAAGAAAGGCGGGAGTGATTCTCCCGCCTCATTTCAGTCAATTGGTTCAAAATCGTCTTTACTGGCTCCACATAGCGGACAAACCCAATCCTCTGGAACATCCTCAAAAGTGGTCCCGGGATCTACACCGTTGTCAGGGTCTCCAATTTCAGGATCATAAATGTAACCACAGATAGTGCATCTGTACTTCATCTTGCCACCCCTCCTTCATCAGAACTCAACTCTCTTACTGCTCTCCCAGAGACCGTGAATGTTGCAGTAAGAGGTAGCGATCAACGAACCTGACTTCTCCAGTTTCACATTGAATACTGCCGTGGGCTGCGTATTAACTGGAGTGAACTCGATGTGGCCAAGATGAATCAAGAACTGGCCATCGTCGTACATTACGTACAGATCAAACCACTTGATGTGATGCTCGATAGTATTTGGATGTGAAATCTCCTTACCGACCGTTATCTGGACATTAAACGCCTCTCCCGGCTTGACCGAATCGGGAATCTCAATTACCGGCACATGTTTCTCGCTTTTCCAGTCAGCACTCTTCACATACTCGCCAATTGCCATTAAATCCCCTCCTCTATTTAAAGCTGAACACAAAAAGAACAATCATTGCAGAGCTGCTCTGAACAACACCTACAGAAATCACAGTAATTATACCATATCACTAAGAATTGAAGTCTATTTGTAATCTTTCCAAATCCCTTAGAAGTATTGTTGATGCCTATCTCAAAAGAATATTCACGATATGCTTTCTTTTATGGATTTTTCATTGCCTCTGATAGAATAGGGTAAGGGAATGCTGGAGGGGTTTGTTTGACAAGACATGACACAGTCAAAGCATATATCGACGAAGCCTCTGTGGAAGCCGTATTGTTTACGAGGAATTCCAATATACAGTGGTTCTTCGAAGGTGAGGTCGAACCAAGAATAGACACCTCTACTGACATGGGTGCATTTTGGCTTTTGATAACCAGCTCGATGGTCATTGCTCTCTGCCCAAATTACGACGTCCACAGAATTAGAGACGAGATCCTTCCCAAAGACGTGGAGGTTTTGGGCTTTGATGGATTTTCGAATTCCGTCGAATCTGCAGGAAGGCTCTGCGATAAGTTTTCGAAAGTTGCCGTCGATAGCGATCTCTTCTTTCCCTCTTCGAGCTATGTTTCTATTGGCAGGGACTTCTATGAAAAGACACAACTTCTAAGTGAAAGAGAGATCTTGCGCTTGAGAGTCACTGGAAAACTTACAGAAAACATCATTTGTGAATTTGCGCCTGAACTGCAACCGGGAATGACCGAACTGGAAGTCGAGAAGGTCCTAAGGGCGATATTTATCGAGTCGGGACTTGAAGTACCGACTCTTTGCATCGCATCGGATGAAAGGATCTCGAAGTCACCCTATCCAGTCTCCACTGTAAAGAAGATCAGCAGATATCTCATGCTAAGGGCAACAATCAGAAAACAGGGTCTTTCAGTTTCGTTGAGCAGATACTTTCACTTCGGAGCTATTCCACAGGAGATTGAGCAGAGGCACGAGAGGGCTTCAGGAATTGCTGCAAAGGGAGCTGTCGCGATAATGAGAGCAAGAACTATGGGCGAAGTCTATGAAGAGATAAAGAATGCTTATGCTTCTCTCAATGCTGCAAATGAGATAGCGTATTACAGTCCGGGAGGTACAACTGGTTATACGCAGAACACCTTTCTTTTCGCTCCCGATTCCCAAATTACGATGAAACATCCCGCCACATATGTGCTTAATCCCCTTATTGGGGGTCTTTTGAGTGAAGACACTGTACTTCTTAATTCCGATGGGAACGCGGAATTCCTCACGCTCGGTGAAGACTTCCCGAAAGTAAAAGTCAGACTTGAAAGCTTCAGAGTTCACAGACCCTGGATCATGATCATTTAGCTCACTCCACGAGAAACGTCTCCAGTACTTCAGGACAGGACCGTGAGAAAAGAACGGTTCTTCGTTCCGATGATTCGCGTTCAGGTTCTTGTCAAAAAAAGATGCAAGACGGCAGAGGTAAGAGGCTTGAAGAGATGAGATCCCGCGCAGTTTGCCTGAACAGAACCTTTTCAGGTCGGGCTCAACGGGATGATCCTGAACAGAGACCCCAAACAAGTACATATTGGGGCAAGCTTCAGGGCAAGCTCCGTGAAATGACAACGAATGCTTGTTCCGAAAGCGTCTAAATCCGACAGCTGAACTTGTTTCAGCATCACGATCTAAGAACCGCAGGAGGCTTGCGAGCAGACGCTGACCGCTGTTAAGAGCCGTCCTTGGTCCCTCGTCCCAGATCATGGACCCGTCCTTCGCTGAGACCTAAGCCCAGATCCTTAACAGCGCGCCTTTCGGTCATCCCGTGATGCTTTTGCACGGGATCTGGTCTCGAAAACACGGCAAAGACCGAGATCCTGACCAGGAGCATTGTCAGGATGACGTGAAGGGAGTAATACTGACATCCCGTAGAGTCTGCCCCGACGAACTCCTCTTCTGTCATCCCGTAGTGCTCCTGTACGGGATCTCGCCCAAAGAACCGCTGAACGTTTAAGAACCGAAACCCGCTGAACGCTGTGAAGATAACGTTGACCGTCAACGGTCCACCGTCCTCCGAGAGGATCAAAACAAAGATCCCGAAACAAGCTCGTTTAAGAGCCGCTGGACGCTTGCTAAAATACGTTGAACGCTGCTGAAGACTAGGTTGTCCGTCAACGGTCCACCGCCCTCCGAGAGGATCAAAATAAAGATCCCGAAACAAGTTCGGGATGACAATGTGAGAGGGTTCCAAAAGCCGATGTCGGGATGACAGAGTGTGGTCATTTCGGAAACGCCGCATTCAGTCATCTGAACTTGTTTCAGCATCCCAATCTAAGAAGTGCTGAACGCTGCGAGCGAAAAAAGGGACTGACGGCTCCTATGGTCCCTTTTTCGCGCCTCTTCGGTCATCCCGTGATGCTTTTGCACGGGATCTGGTCTCGAAAACACGGCAAAGTCCGAGATCCTGACCAGAAGCATTGTCAGGATGACGTAAGGGAGTAATACTGACATTCCGTAGAGTCTGCCCCGACGAACTCCCCTTCTGTCATCCCGTAGTGTTCCTGTACGGGATCTCGCCCAAACAACTGCTGTACGCTTAAGAACCGAAACCCGCTGAACGCTGCTGAAGGCTACGTTGAGCGTCAACGGTCCACCGTCCTCCGAGAGGAGCAAAACAAAGATCCCGAAACAAGCTCGTTTAAGAGCCGCTGGACGCTTGCTAAAATACGTTGAACGCTGCTGAAGACTAGGTTGTCCGTCAACGGTCCACCGTCCTCCGAGAGGAGCAAAACAAAGATCCCGAAACAAGTTCGGGATGACAGAGTGAAGAACTTCCAAAAGCCGATGTCGGGATGACAGAGTGTGGTCATTTCGGAAACGCCGCATTCAGTCATGCTGAACTTGTTTCAGCATCTCGATCTAAGAACCGCTGGACGCTGACAAGACCCGTCCTTCGTCGCCCGTCCAAGATCATGGACCCGTCCTTGGATAAGATCAACACCTAGATCCCGAAACAAGTTCGGGATGACGGTGTGTGGGGCCTCCTGAAGGCGCTACCTGAATAACTGTCTCAGTGACAGAACCGAACCCTGAGCTGATTGCCGGTTCTCTTCACGAGACCCCAGACCCTGTAATCGAACCCCGCTCTTCACGTCATTCTGAACTTGGTTCAGAATCTCGCTCTTCGTATTTTTGACCTCTTGGTACTAACCTCGCTTTCCTCTGCTTAGCAGATCATCATCGCACCAAACCCGAGACCCTATAATCGTTACCCTGCTCTTCCTTTCGTAATAGCTCCATTTCTTGAACGCAGTTGCTTCGAGGTTTTTTGGACACTTCTAAAAAATGAAACGCAACAGTTTCGATAAAGCGACACGGACGATTCTTTCGGTGTTAAACTCTCAAATGAGTCTACTGCATTTTGATTTCGACAGGAGCAATAATGGACGACTACCTGGGCTACAACAAACACGAATACAGAAGAACAAGAAAACTCGCGATTATTGAAGGCTCCTTCTTCAATCTCGCTTTTCTTGTAACTCAGGGCTTCATCGTCACCGGACTTGCTCTCGAATACGGCGCGTCGGAGATGCTAATAGCGATCATCGGCGTTCTGCCAACGCTGGCGCAGCTTGTTCAACTGGCCGCTCCTCTTGTCTTGAAGCTGTTCAAAGACAGAAAGAAGGCTATGCTTTTCAGCGCGCTCCTCGGTAGAATTCCTATTGCATTTATTCCAGTTACCCTTGCCCTAGGGATAAGAGCTCAGTCAATGCTCCTTGTTCTTCTTGGCTTAATTGCCTTTGGCAACTCACTCGTGGGGACGTTCTGGGCATCTATAATGGGCGACGTCATTGATCCGGCAACGACGGGAAAGTATTACGGTAGAAGAAACCTGATTCTCTCACTCAGCACAATGCTGATTACACCAGTGTATTCATTGATCCTCGACCGTTACGAAGGCTCTCTCGGATTCATTATTGTGACGTCTATGGCTACGGCCTTTGCGATGATAACAATATTCCTTTTGAAAATGCACTACGCACCGCCCGTAAAGACCTTTGGCCGTGGACGAATGTTCAAGGAGGTATTTTCAAATCTAAAGTTCAGGCAGTACCTCAAATTTGCCTTTGTCTGGAATTTTGCGATAACTATTTCGGGCCCATTCTACGCATACCATCAGCTGGTCAATCTTAAAGTCAGTTACTCGTATCTGAGCATTTTGAGCATAGTCGCCTCTCTCACTTCGATGCTGATGTACGTATTATGGGGAAAGATATCCGATCAAATTGGTCACCAGTCGGTGGCGGAATTCGGAATTCTCGGGGCGACTTGTCTAGCATTGATGTGGGTCTTTGTGACTCCACAAACAGCGGTCTTTCTATTACCGGTAGATGCCATCGTAACTGGAGTTGTCTGGAGCGCAATAAACCTCTGTCTCTTCACAATGATGATGGGAATGATTAGAGGTTACTCCGTTGAGTCGTACGTTGCAGTACAGGCTTTTCTCAACGGCATAGGTGCTCTCGGTGGTTCCCTGCTGGGAGGATTCATAGCCTCTTATCTTAAGGGCAAGAGCATTACGATTTTTGGAATGGAATTCTTTGGTATCCAGGTTATCTTTTTGGTTGGTGCATCGTTTAGGTTCTTGTCTTTCCTTCTTCTTAGGCGCGTACAGACACCTAAGATCAAGACCGTTACCCAGGTCTTCTTCAACACAATGTCTACGATAGGCAGAAGAATGGCCACCAGGCCCTACGAATTCCCGGTCCTTCAACTGAGATCTAGAAAGAAGAGAGAAGAAGCCGAGCCTTTGAAACTCGACCTGCCCACTTCAATGATTGACCTCAGCGATATTGAAGGGATAGAACCTGAAGAGACAACGGATGACAGCGATCACGAAGAACGCTCTGACTCCTAGGCGATATCACCTAGCTCATACTGAAGCCTGTAAAGATCCGCGTATATTCCGCCCTTTGAAAGCAGCTCCTCGTGTGTTCCCGACTCTACAAGCATGCCCTTGTGAATCACCATGATTCTGTCGGCATTTCTGATCGTCGAAAGTCTGTGAGCAATCGTGATCATCGTTTTTTCCTTTGATATCCTCTCCATAGCCTTCTGAATAAGCGCCTCGGTTTCCGTGTCGACGTTTGCAGTGGCTTCATCGAGGACAAGAATATCAGCATTGAAAACTACAGCCCTTGCAAGAGCTATCAGCTGCCTTTCACCTGCCGAAAGCGTACCGCCTCTCTCCAGGATAACTGTGTCGTACTTGTCTTGCAAACGCTCAATGAAATGGTGTGCATAAACGTACTTTGCCGCTTCGATCACTTTTTCCCTGCTTATGCTCTCATCGAAGAGGCGTATGTTGTCGAGAATACTCCCGGAAAAGAGGAAGACATCCTGGAGAACAACGCCGACTTTCTTTCGAAAGCTCTGAAGGTTGTAATCGTAGATGTTCCTGCCATCTATCTTTATCTTCCCCGACTGAATCTTGTAAAGCCCTGTGAGGATACTTATTATTGAAGTCTTTCCCGCACCGGTTTCTCCGACGAAGGCGATCTTTTCTTTTGGACGAACCGAAAAGCTTATATCCTTCAAGACTTTGTGCTCGCCGTCGTATGCGAAAGTTACATTTTCAAACTCTACCGTGCCTTCGAGTGATTTGACTCCTGGCTCGTTCGAGTTATATTTCTCTTCCTCTTCGTCCATCAACTTGAAGATCTTCTCTGCAGAGGCCATTGCATTCTGCACGATGTCGTACTTCTCTGCAATGTCTTGAAGTGGCCGGAAGAACATGTCAATATATGAGATGAAGGCGACCAGTACTCCGAAGGCAAGAGTGTTTCCAATAATGCTCTTTACCCCGAACCAAATAACAATCGCTATCGTTACGTAGTAGAGGAGGTCAAGCAGCGGTCTGAAAATTGCGAAGACCCATAGCTGCTCCATAAGGCTCTTAAAATGGCTCTTATTGACGGTGTCGAACTCCTTCTTCTTCCTCTCTTCTTGATTGAAAAGCTGCGTTATGGACATCCCGGAGATGTGTTCGGCAAGGAATGCATTGATTATTGCCAGCCGGGTTCTCACCTTTCTGTACGCTACTCTATCGAAGTATCTGAAGATAAAGATCGCGCCGGCAATCACCGGGAGGATTGCCACCGTTATCAAGCCGAGATACGTAGAGAGGTTGAGCATTATTACGATTATTCCGCCGAGTAAGAGAACATCCTTCACCATAGATGTTATAACACTGGTGAAGAACTCCGCAAGATTCTGTGTATCGTTTGCCACCCTTGTGGCAAGCCTTCCGCTGGGGTTGGTATCGAAGAATCTCATAGGGACTCTGATCAGGTGTTGAAAGAGATCGACTCTAATTCCGTGTGTGATCTTCTGCCCCATGTAAGATGTCGCGTAGACCTGTCCATAATTGGCAAAGAAGAGCGAAAAGAGAATCAGAATCATGAAAATTGCGATCTGTCCAATACCGTTGAGATCCTCAACTCTTAGTTCGGCCAGCTGCTTTTCGGTAATTGGATAAGTGGTCGTCCCGTCGGTGACGCTGTACATTCCAGACTCATCCTGATGAAGATAAAAGGTACCCTCTTCCGACTGGACGAAATTGTATGAATCACCCTCTTCGACAACGACGAGAGAATACTGATTGTCCATGTAATCGTCTATTGCCTTTCTCATAAGCAGTGGAGGCAGTAGGTCGAGAGCAGTCGAGGCAGCGATTAAAAGCAATGCGAGAATAAGAATAGGAACGTATGGCTTTGTGTACTTCCAAAGTCTAAAGACTACCCTCCAGTCTTCAACTTTGAGTTTTTCTTCTACTTCGCTGTACACGGTTTCTGCCACGACTATTCCTCCTCGAGCTTTTCTTCGAGCATCTGTCTCTCGTACATTCTCTGATACAACCCTCTGGCCTCTACGAGCTGCGTGTGGACTCCCTTTTCCACGATTCTCCCGTCGTGGAGAACGTATATCTCGTCGGAATCCACAACGGCCTTCAGCCTGTGGGAAATAACGATTATCGACCTGTTGGTTTCCGACTCTTTAAGGGACTTCAAGATCTCTGCCTCTGTCTCGGTATCTACGGCAGAAAGACAGTCGTCAAGAATTACGAGAGGCGCCTCCTTTATAAGGGCTCTTGCAATCGAGATTCTCTGTTTTTGACCTCCGGAAAGCGTTACGCCTCTCTCTCCGACAATGGTTTTGTATCCCTTGCTAAAACCTTCAATATCTTCATGAATCGAGGCAACCTTAGCGTACCTTTCGACCTCTTCATCCGAGATCTCCATATTTCCGAATCGAATGTTGTTTCCTACTGTCTCTGAAAAGAGGAATGTCTCCTGTGGAACATATGCAACGTTGTCTCTAATCGTTTCGGGTCTAAGATTGTTGATATCTACACCGTCGATAAAAAGCATCCCGTCTTCAACGGGATACAGCCTGGCTATAAGCTTTGCCATTGTCGATTTGCCGGATCCCGTCGTTCCTACTATGGCAATCTTGGAGCCCGGTTTAACTTCGAAATCAATGTTTTCCAGCGCCGGTCTACTGCCGGTTGGATAGGTGAAGGTCAGGTTCTTCATCACGACGTGGCCCTCGAAGCTGCCGACTTCGACTGGATCGTTCGTAGTAATATTGTTCTCTTCTTCAAGGACTTCCATGAGCCTTCTGTAGGACGCCCTTCCTCTCTGGATGATGTTTATAACCCATCCAAACGCGGTCATAGGCCAGACAAGCATTCCAAGATACGATGTGAATGTTATGTACTGTCCCAGAGTTATCTGCCCGAGTATTACCATTCGTCCACCGAATAGCGTGGCCAGTACAGAGCCCAGCATCGATAGGGTCTGAGTCAACGGGAAGAACATTCCCCAGACTTTGACCAGTTTCATATTCTTGTCTACGTAGAGATTCGACTTTTCCGTGAGTGTCTCGTTTCTCAGGTCTTCTATACCGTAGCTTTTTATCAGGCGCACACCCGAAATCGATTCCTCTATCGTATCGGTTAGATCGGAAAAGGAGGCCTGAACCAATTTGAATCTCTTATGGATCATCTTTCCGAAAAACGTAGAAACAATTGCGAGAGCCGGAAGAGGGGCAATCGAGATCCAGGTCAAACTCCAGTTCGTGAAGAGCCCCATGGCGAAGATTGTGACGGTAACCAGAAAGACAGCATCTATGATCATTACAACTGCCGGGCCCATAGCCATTCGAACGGCGTTGACATCGTTTGTGAATCTGGCCATCAGGTCGCCCACTCTGGTCTTGTCGTAGAACGTAGGGGGAAGTGTAAGAAGTTTCTCGAAAAGAGTCTTCCGAGTATAGTATTCGAATCTCCGAGCCGCTCCCATTATGAAGACGCGCCAGAACAACCTTGTTATAAAAAGGCCGAACGCAACACCTATGACTGCCATTATCAGCAGTCCGACTAGGTTAAGATCTTGGGCGCCGCCCCTGATCTCATCCACAATCATTCCTATAACTCTTGGAGTAACCAACATGAGCAGATCCACAAGAATAAGAAAGATTGAACCATAGAGGTACCTTGGCCAGTTGTGTTTCAAGAAGTCTCTTATCAAAACTATCGCCTCTCTAGTCCGCTAAACTAACTTAATATCATACTACATTTCAGGGGAAAGTGCGATGAATTTCCGAAAAGCATTTCAAGAGTCTTTCCTCTCCAATGTATAATAATATCATCAATTCAGGTTTTCCGAATCTAAACCAACACCGGAGAAGGATTATGAGAGAGATTATTGCCGTTGTGCTATTTTTTGCCATTGCAAGTACTGCCATGCCCGTTGCAGTCGTCTTTTCAGGTGGCGGAGGTAGAGGGGCGTACGAGGTCGGGGTTTATGGAGCTCTGCTGGATCTTGGACAGGATATCGAGGGGATCTATGGGTCCTCTGTCGGGGCCTTGAATGCCGCCGGATTAATAAGCGAAGGATTTGAGGCGGCCAGGGACTTGTGGTGCAGCATGGATTATTCGGAGCTCATGAACGCCTCACCGCAACTATATGAACTGATTCAAGGCAATATCGCGCAGCTTGAGACTCTTGAACTGGCATCTGCAATGAGGACTCTTACTTCGAACAATGGCATTGATATAGAACCGTTGAGAAACAAGATGAAGGAGATTATTGCCGAAGAAAAGGTAAGAGAGAGCGAGATTGAACTTGGAATTGTCCTTTACTCACTGAGTGAAATGAAGCCCTATGCTCTTTACAAAGCCTCCATACCAGAAGGAAAGCTAATTGACTTTGTTCTGGCAAGCGCAAACTTCCCTGCCTTCACAAGAGAAGAGATAGATGGAGAGGTCTTCATAGACGGCGGTGTTTACTCGAATTTTCCGCTCTTCATGGCGAAAGAAAGGGGTCACAGGGATGTCGTAGCCGTTGACCTTATTGGCATGTACTTCGGAGACTCTCTTGCTTACGTGAATATCTTTACCGACGGAATGGATGTGACGCTCATTCAACCTTCCGAACAGTTTGGAACAGTCATGACCTTCGATTCCGAAGTCTCGAAGAACTATCTTATTTGTGGTTATCTTGATACGATGAAGGCTTATGAAGTCTTACGGGGCGAAAAATACTTCATATTCGGGGATGAAGATCCCTTGCGGGACCATTTCCTGTCCCTTGACAGTGAGTCTCGAATCGAAGCCCTGAAACTACTGGGACTTGACGGAGTAAAAGACGAGTGCGCCGAGTACCATTACTACCGACAGTTCATTCCCTGGCTGGAGAGTACGTTGAAAACGCCATACATGAAAACAAGTGAGCTGGTCTCATCATTACTCGAAGAGATGGCTGACTTCCTCGAAGTCGAAAGGCTGATCGCCTATTCGCCTTCGGGTCTGCTGAGGGCGGTCCTGGCAGCATACAGAGCCGATGACTTTCGAGATGAGCGAGATCTGGACTACCTCACTATTTACAGGAGGCTTCTCGTTTTCCTTGAGTATCTTCATCGGCAGAAGCCTTTTGAAGTGCAGAGTTCCGCTGAGTTCAGATCCTTTCAAGAACTCTTTCAGAGTTCCGTTGGCCTTTTGAAACAAACCTACTCGCCGCGGGGCCATATATCTCACTGAGAGAAAGGGGCCTCTTCAACAGACTCTTTCCGTAAACGATGTAATGCTTGTATTCCTTTCCGCCGGCGCGCCTCGCATTGGCAATCATGGTGGAATTCATTGAACTGATTGAAGAACCTTCTATCTCCTTGAAACCCATGTTCTGTATGTTTCTATAAGCCCTCAAAAACATCGCCGAGGGTACTCCCTTGTTTCTGAAATCGGGAACTACGAAGAGAATTGCTGCCCTCGCTCGTTCCAGCGACTTACGTAGCCTGAAGAATTTGTACCAGCCAAATGGCAAAAGTCTTCCTTCTATCTCTCTAATAATCGGGCTGAAATCTGGAAGCGCAACGAAGAAGCCGATCGGTCTCTCTCCTGATCTTGCAATAATCACCATTCTTCGATCGGCCACCAGCTTAAGCGTCTTTGCCATGTCATATAGCTCGTCGTATGTAGGGGGCAGTATGTCTTCCTCCCAGTTTGGAATCGATTCCTCCATAATCTTCTGAAGATCGGCCGAAACTTCCCTTATTCTTCTGAAATTTGCCTCTTCCACTCTAAACTTGTAGCGATCCATGGCGATCTCTGTGAACTTTATCTCTCGCTCTGAGATAACGTTTGCGAGGTCATATTGGAAACCAAGATACTTCAGATAGATCTCGAAACTGTCGAAGAAGCTTGCGTAATAAGGAGGATTGTATGGCATCAATACGGCAGGAGGGTCATCGAAGTTGTCAACCAGGAGTCCTCTGTAGTCATCTCCGTTCGTTGGAGAAACGGGTCCCTTCAGATAGTTCATTCCTTTGTTCCTCGCCCAACTTTCGGCAGTCCTCAGAAGCGCCTCGGCAACCTCCCTGTCGTCTACCGATTCGAATAATGTGAAGTAAGCATGTTTTACTGACTTTTCGTTGTTCATTACTTGTTCTATGCCAACGGCGATTCTTCCCTTAACTTCGTTATCATCCTTCGCGATGAAAAAAACATGAGGGCCATTTGCGAGAAGCTGTGAACCCCTGCTTCTCAGTATGGCCTTCATTTCATGGCTAAAAGGCGGGACCCAGAGCGGATAATCTCTGTACAATCTCTCTGGCAGATCAGTGAATTCTTTCCTATCCAGCCGGCTAGTGACTCTGACAATCTTCAACATGTGGCTACTCCTCAAAAAAACGTATGGACAATTGTAGCATGAGAAACCTCTCTACTTGTTAGCGGGACTGGCCTCCATAGTTCTAACGTCAGAGACATAGCGCTTCAGATTGGAATCGGCAAGCATTCCGCCCTTTCCATCGGAGCCAACATAATACTCCTGTGTAATAAGAAGATTTTTCGCCTTGAAACCCGGCTTTATCCTGACGTAATCCCCAAGGAAGACATTGCTTAGTTCAACATCGTCATGAATCCTGCAATTCGCGCCGATCATTACCGGACCTTCCAGTTTCACGTTCTTTTGTACTACAGATCCCGGCCCAATATAAACCGGAGTTATTATCTTCGTCGTTTTTTCGAGGAGCGATCCTGTACCTCTCCACAGGCCCTCGGTCACTTCTTTTCCAGAAGGTTTGAATCCCTTGATTTCTCCCCCAAGCGCCTTCGCAAGTATTTCGAGATAATCAGAATTTCGGCCGATATCGTACCAGTCTATCTTTGTATGGAGAGAGAAAACCCTTTCCTTTTTCTGGACGAGAAGTGGCAGCAACTCTCCCCCTATGTCGAAGAACTGATTCTTTGGAATGTACTCTAAAACCTCAGGCTCAAAGATATATATCCCCGTATTTGCAAGGTTGGATTTTGCTTTCTCTGCGGGTGGTTTCTCCTGAAAGGACTCGACTCGGCCAGAAGAGTCAGATACGATTATCCCGTAGTTAGAAACCTTGTCTATCTGAACCTCTTTAGAGATAATTGTGGCAACTGATCTGCTGGCCTTATGAAACTCGAAGGCTTCGGCCAGATCGAAGTCGACTATCGCGTCACCGCAGAGTACCACGAACGTCTCATCGAAAAAACCCGACTCTTCCTGGATCTTTTTCAGCCCACCTGCAGATCCTACCGGCTCAGGGACGAGCTGTCCCTTTTCAAAGTGACCTTCGAAGGAATAGCCGACCCTCACCCCGAATCTATATCCACTCCTCACGTAATTCTGAAGAACGCCCGCAAGGTGCGAGACATTTATCATGATCTCCTTTACGTCATACTTCGAAAGGAGCTCCAATATGAATTCGATAACCGGTTTCTCAATGATCGGGAGCATCGGTTTCGGTAGCCTGTTTGTCAACGGTCTCAATCTCGTCCCGGCCCCGGCTGCTAAAATCATGGCCTTCATGTATGTTCCTCCTATCTTCTGATTGTTCTCAGATTCTTATAAACTACCAAACCTCCGACTGCAAGCAACACTATCCCAATGAAAATTCCCAGCACTGTGGGTGCAAGCGAAATAAGGAGGAACAGTATTGACAAAGCAGACAAGAAAGAAGCTGCCGTCAGAACACCTTTGTCTTTCTCTTCTCTTCCGAAGTAAGATTGAAAAAGACCCACCGCAGGTGCGGCGATGAACAGTGCCCAACCGCCTTCGGTAATGAAACCCGGGAAGATGACATTTAGAGTTAGAATTACCGCTACCGTAATCAGTACTCCCGCCGGGACGAAGAGATTCCTGTCCCTTCCAGAGAAGGCTCTGTACTCCATGAATACTGCGGGAATCCATATGAATAAAAGCCAGAGATTCAAAGTGAAGGATTTTACGAATATTGTGAGAACACCGAGAAGAACCATTATTGTCCCAATTGTAATTCTAATAACTGTGTCCCTGTTCATCATCCATCGCCTCCAGAGAGTTCATTCATCGGAATTATAACAAGAAGATGGCTTCTTTAGTCAGAAGAATCGAAATACTTCAAACTGCGCAATCTGATCAAATCCCCAACTAGCAGTTTTCGATTTTCCGAACATAATTTCATCCAGAAGCTATCTTGCTAATCCTTAACAGAAAAACTATCCATTTGCGAACTTTCCAGTCAAATGAAGAACATCTATTCTGATAATGGAAGTGGCTTCCAGAGAGTTATTGATTTCGGTGATTCCTTCTTGGATATAGTCGGACGAGTACTTTGAAACCAGCTTCTTCAGGGCTTCGATCTTCTCTTCAACATTATCGACAACTGAAGCCTTTCCTAGAGCAATTGCGCTGCGGAAGTTCGTAGAGAAACGCTCAGGAATCACTTTTGCGTATTCGACCACACAAAAGGAAACATGGCTGTTTTGAGAAATGTTATCGAGCTTGTGCCCGGAAGAAGCACAGTGAATGAAAATCCTACCGTCTTCATACACATAATTTATCGGCACCCCGTAAGGCATTCCATTTATATCGGCAGTCGAAAGAACTCCAAACGAACCCTTTTTGAGCATTTCTCGAGCCTCGTTTTCAGGAAGCTCCTTATCTGATCGCCTCATCTTTCTAAATTCCAAATACTTCACCCCCAGCCTATACCCTGTATTTTACCTTATGTTCGAAATGATCCGCTCATTTTGCTTTGAAGACACAGCAAGGTTCTTCTCAATCATTCGTATAACCCAAGTACAAGTCGCTACTTGCTCAAGACCGTAATACCCGCTGAACGCTGCTGAAGACAACGTTGTCCGTCAACGGTCCTCCATCCTCCAAGAGGATCAAAACAAGATCCCGAAACAAGCTCGGGATGACAGTGTGAGGTCATTATGAAAACGCCGTTTTCAGTCATCTGAACTTGTTTCAGCATCCCGTTCTAAGAACCGCTCTGCGCTTAAGTACGAAGACCCGCTGAACGCTGCGAGCGAAAATAGGGACTGACCGGCTCCTATGGTCCCTTTTTCGCGTAAAAGGCAGAGATTCCAACCAAGACCTCCTTCGGGCGAACGGCCGTTCGCCCCTACAAGAGAACTGCATAATCGTCTGAAATTGTCATCCCGTGATGACTCTGCACGGGATCTCGCACTAAGAACCGCTATACGCTAAAAAACGAAAACCCGCTGAACGCTGTGAAGACAACGTTGTCCGTCAACGGTCCACCGTCCTCCGAGAGGAGCAAAACAAAGATCCCGAAACAAGCTCGGGATGACAGTGTGAGAGGGTTCCAAAAGCCTATACAGGATGATAGCCTTTGCATACTGCTCCATAACACTTCTTGTAGAGCAAACCGTTTCTTTTCACCAGACCCGAGACTCCATGCTCGATACCCAGTTCTTCGACTGGTGTAAAGAGGTGAGGTTCGAATTCTTTGACGTACACCTTTACTAATGTATAATCACTTTGTCAAGCAGTCATTTGCTGTGTCCTACATTTTCCAACCTCGATTGATTCCTATCAAGCGCTCACTAATTTGAAGGGGGTGCTACAATGCGTCGAACATTTCTTTTCTTGATTGTGCTTTCTTTAGCAATCATCTTTCTTGTTAGTTGTCCCGCCCTAAAATACGCTCTCACAATTCAGATAGGAGGCAGTGGAACTACGGATCCATCCGAAGGAGTCCATGAATTTAATAAGAACCAAGTAGTTACAGTAAAAGCATTTCCCGAAAGCGGTTGGCAATTCGACTCGTGGGAAGGTGAAGTCTCTACGCCTGATTCAACTACAACGACCGTGACTATGGACAAGAGCAAGACTATCAAAGCCGTCTTCGTTTTGGATCAGATTGGCATCATCATTGATAAGCTAGACCCGCTTACCCCATTATCCTTTAGACATGGTGAAGAGCTTATTCTGCTGGTTCCGAACAATATCCAGAGGTTCCTGAATCTTCTTGAAGACGACGATCCTTTGAATCGATGGGCTGCAGCCTATGCTCTTCAAAGAAATCAGCTCGACCAGTCAACTCTTGATGATCTGGAGGATTATCTCGATGACGAAAATCTAACTATCAGGGCTCTCATAGCTGTAGCATTTCTGCTGAGCGGAGATGAATCGGGAAAGTCTGTTTTAGTGAATCTTTTGACTGAAGATACCGTTATGATGTACAGTATCCCGCCTGTTTTGCTTTCAGACTTTGCCGAAGTTATCCTCAACGCTTACTACCCTGCCGAATATCCGTTGACGAGCTTTTCACCACAAACAACCACTGTCTCTGGTGGACCCTGCGAATACACTGTCACTGTGAAAGTGGTCTTTCATGGTGCAGGAGCCTCGGAAACACAGGTTGAAGCATGGGAGACTGATGCCGAAGCAATTTGGAATGGGGCTGACGATTCACGTGAATGGGGAGACGGATGCTGTAGTGTGAAATTCGAGTTTGATTTCTCCGTCCTCGCAGAAGGGGCTCAGCCACCGGATGACGCCCATGTTGTAGAAGTTAAAAAAGTGAAAAGTAGCCATACCTCTTGGGTAGCTACTCCTCTGCCGACTCCTGGATCGACAGAAACCACGACGGGTGAGTGGGACAGCCTCGACACAGGTCCCGTTATCGCTCATGAAATGGGACACATGATGGGTCTGGATGACGAGTATCATAATGACGAGGATGGGAACTACGTCAATGATAATCCTCAGCCTGAAGGGAGCCCTCCGAGTATAATGGCTCAGACCTGGGGTGGAGCCCAGCCTCTAACTGAACACTTTGATGCGATAATGGAGGCCGCAGATATTGAATGCGATTGTGACTACACGCTTACTATCGATCCGCCATATGATGTCAATATCTCTCCCGGTTCTCATACAGTCACAGTTACAGTTGCGAAAGAAGACGGAAAGCCAGCCAAGAACTGTGATCTCACCCTGAACATTACCGGTCTCCATCCGAAATCAGATGTTAAGCTAAAGACAGATGACGCTGGTAAATCACAGTACACCTATCAGTGCGTTAGGCCAGACCACACTGGAATAGACAACATCAACGTAACGGGGGAATGTGGAGCATTAGGAGATGCAGTAAAGAAGTGGATAGCTCTATGGGACCTATTCCCATTTGGGATCACGCCCTTTGACGGCCAGGAGGATTATCCTTATTCAATTCCAATGGCAATTATCTTTGGTGTTGAACCTGCACTCGCCCTTGAAGCAGAGAACCTAGCATTTAACGTCTCAGTAATGATGGGAACAGAGACACTCTTTTCCACGAAGACGCATCACACAGAGATCGAAACCCCTCTGCTTCTAGAACCTGGCAGCGATTTTACTTTGGAGATTGTGCCTATTTCTCTCCCGGATACTGAAGGAACACCGACAGTAATTAACTTTTCGACCTTGCCTCTTGAGTAAATTGAATCATTATCAAAGAACCACAGGAGGCTTGCCAGCAGACGCTGAGCGCTGTGAAGAGCCGTCCTTGGTTCGTCCCAGATCATGGACCCGTCCTTCGCTGAGACCCAAGCCCAGATCCTTAACAGGAGCTTTTCATATGATGTGAAGGACTGTCATCTCGCAGTGCGTCTGTGCGGGATCTCCCATAAAAGAACCGCTTTTCGCTGGTCGCTGAACGCTTGGAAGAGCTGAGAAATAGGATATTTGTGAGTTCGATTCGCTCACGAGAAGGCGAGAGCGAAAATAGGGACTGACCGGGTCCTGTGGTCTGTTGTAGATATATAAGCTATGACTTGAATTCTAAGGAATGATTTATCTACAATGATGGTGGCAGTCAGGGAGAAGGTAGAGACTTGAGGTCTGTCAGCCTTCCTTATGAAGGAAGAGCTAC
>Ga0209200_1002100_pt1 | contig 18988 bp, 10 predicted proteins | sample AD_UKC033_MetaG_FD_184406 | JGI IMG/M metagenome (GOLD analysis project Ga0209200, IMG submission 184406) | Active sludge microbial communities of municipal wastewater-treating anaerobic digesters from USA - AD_UKC033_MetaG (SPAdes) (version 2) | ecosystem: Engineered > Bioreactor > Anaerobic >...
GGATGTAGCCAAACCCGGTATGGGGCCCGGTCGCTTTCACTCCGAAGAGGACCAGCCACGTATCGGCAAGCTCCTCGGCCTTCCGGAACGCATCCGCATAGACCGGACCGGCATGCACCATGTGATCGGAAGGCAGGACCGCGACCTTCGCCGCGCCTGATGACTGCTCGATCTCACGCATCCCGTAATAGACGGCGGGGAGGGTATTTTTTCCCTCTGGCTCGGAGAGGATCCGGCACCCGCACCCGATCATCCCGGCCTGGTCCCGGGCGATGAACTCCTGGTCGGGATTGGTCACCACCATGATCTCCCCAGGGGAGGAGAACATCAGGGCCCTCCGGAGGGTGAGCTGGTACAGGGAATGGCCGTCAAAGATCGGAAGGAACTGCTTGGGAAAATGCCCCCGGCTGAGCGGAAACAGCCGGGTCCCGCTCCCGCCGGCAAGGATCAGGGTATGGATGATACCTCCTCCTCCATGATAGAGGAGAATATGGCATCTTCACCCTTATATCGGTTGTTTCACCAGCGGCAGGAAGATACCAATCGGAAACGCCACGAAAGGGCAGGAGAAAAACGGGAACTCTTTTCAATCGGCCTGTAGGTAAAAGACCGGCACTATTTACCGGTAGACTGCTCTCCTGTGACCAATGCGTAAAATAAGAACAGAATCAGGGTATCGTGCATAAATCACCCGGTAATCCCCGATACGATAGCGGAACATTCCTTTGAACATCCAGAGAGAGGCTCCCCGCAATCGGGATCCGGACCGATGGTCTCCTCGATCTCCCTGACAATCTGTTCTGCAATGGAGGGATCAAGATGGCTGAGATCACGAAGGACCGATGATTTGTATTCAATGGGAAATGCCAAGACGCTTCCTCATTTCATCGGCTGAAATGATCAGATCATCTTTATCCCTGAGTCGCTCCAGAGCGATCAGGTAATCTGCGTATTCCTGGAGGTAGAGCTCGGCTGCTTTCCTGATGATGTAACTCTTATTCCGGTCAACCTCTTTTGCATGCTGTTCCAGCGCTGCATCCAGGTCATCCGGGATACGAATTGTAATGACTCGTGTCATCTGTTGTTGGATATTAATTACATTGTATTTTAATGTAATACAAAACTTCCCTGCACAAACTCCTCTCCCCGGCAGGGATTGAGGAATCAATCATACCATTCTCCTGACCCCTCCTTCCAGGAAACCTCCTCCCCATGGCATCCGGCACCCTGGAACCAGCCAGATCGGTACTTGTCCGATCAGAAGAAGAAGAGGTTGCCAACGACGAGCACGAGCATCATCACGCCCATCCCGACCGCGGCCGTGGAGCAGAGGATCGTGCCGCCATGCCACGGATCGTCCTCCCGCTCCCTCCGGTTGAACCAGACCGTTGCCGCAATGATCCCGGCAATCACCAGGAGCTTTGTCACTCCCACGACGGCGATGAAGGTCAGGGGATAGGCCATGAACCGGGCAAAGAGGGCGTTTGCCTCCGTGAATCCGGGGAGGAAGAGGACCCCGTAGGACGAGATAGCAAAGTCCGCTGCCATCAGGAAGATGAATGCCGCAAGCATGATCCTCTGGTAGCGGGTGAGCAGCATACAGTATCATCGAATCCCTTCTTTAATGAGTTTCTGATAGAGGCAAACTGCGACGTGGAAAGCATGCGTGACTGTGCGGGAATGATCCCTCGGCGGCATGCTCGCAGGTAAGGGAGGAAAGAGCCCTCACAAAAGGTATCCGGTTCATCACGGTCACCAGCGTGCGAAGAGTCCCTTGTTCCCGGGATCCTTTCCACAATCCATATGAAGACAGACCCCCGATCCCTACCCATGGTCTCCATCGCAGCGATCAGGGAGGCGGCCGCCCTCCTCTCCGGGCGGATCATCCGGACCCCGCTCGTCTACTCCCCGACCTTCTCAGAGATGACTGGCGCCGGGGTCTACCTCAAGCTCGAGGCGATGCAGAAGGCCGGCTCCTTCAAGGTCAGGGGAGCGACCAACCGGATCCTGTCGCAGAGGGGGGCGATCGGGCCGGCAGGCGTCATCGCTGCATCGGCAGGCAACCATGCCCAGGGGGTTGCCATGGCTGCCGGGATTGCGGGAGTACCGGCCACCATCGTCATGCCGGTCTGGGTCTCCCCCGGCAAGCAGGAGGCGGCCGCCGGGTACGGGGCTCATATCATCCTCCATGGAACGACCCTCCAGGAGAGCATCGAACACGCGGTCTCCCTTGCCGGATCGGAGCAGATGACCTTCATCCATCCCTATGATGATGCCGCGGTGATCGCCGGCCAGGGGACCATCGGCCTCGAGATCGTGGAGGATCTCCCCACGATCACCACCGTGATCGTCCCGGTCGGCGGCGGCGGGCTTATTGCCGGGATAGCGGTGGCGGTCAAAGCCCTCGCCCCGGACGCGAGGGTTATCGGCGTCCAGGCTGCTGCCTGCCCCTCGGCACGCTCTGCCCTCACCCGCGGAGCACCGGTCACCGTGGATTCAGTACCGACCATCGCCGACGGGATACGCGTCACCCGTATCGGGGACCTGGCATTTCCCCTCATCCGGGACCTGGTAGATTCCGTGGTGGAGGTGGACGAGGGGGAGATCGTCCATGCAATGTACACCCTCCTCGAACGAAAGAAGGTCCTGGCCGAGGGTGCCGGAGCAGCCCCCCTCGCCGCCCTCCTCTCCGGCAAAGTGGAGGTCAAGCCAGGGGAGCAGGTGGCGGTTGTTATCAGCGGGGGGAACGTGGATCCCGTCCTCTTCGAGCGGGTCCTCCGGAAAGGGCTCTTTGAATCCGGGCGGATGCTCGACTGTGTTCTCGAGCTGGAAGAGGGGCCGCGATCCCTCCCGGCACTCCTCACCCTGATCGCCGGGGAAGGCGGAACGATCAGCCGTGTTGAGCAGGAGCGGGGCTCCCCGGACCTGGCCCTCCATCTCATCCGCGTGAACCTCGGGATAGAGACCAGGGGGCCGGCTCACCAGGACCGGATCCTGGCACGGCTCGAATCGGCCGGGTACCGGGTCACTACTCCCAACCGGGCAATGGGTAGGAGTAGGAGAAACCAGTACACCTGAGAACGCGATGGGAGTGAAGGATCCCCCTGGAACGGTAGGATCCGGAGCTCCCGGTCGAAAAAGAGTATTTCCTTATTGCATCATACTTCTGACTTCGTCCAGCTGTGCAGTAGCCGTATCGAGGTGTTGTTCCGCGATATAGAGATCAATAGCCTGGTCGATCATGGATTTTTCGTCAATGTCCTTCAGCTGTACCCAGGCACTCCTGAGCTCCTTCAGGCCCTCCAGGTATTGCTCTTTTTGAAGAGTAAAGGTTTCAGATACCCGGATCCTCGAGATAGTTGCCTGGTGTTCATCGATGGTCGCTATCGCGGTTTCAACCTCATCCGCTAATCCCTCAAAATCCTGCTCATCTGCCATCCTCGTGATGTTCGTAACAACCGGCTGGAGTGCCGCTTCCGACTGATTCCAGGCATCCCGGAATTGTTCATCGGGGTCGCCCATCGAGGTGCACCCGCAGGAGAGCACGAGCACCCCGGCCAGGAAGACCAGGAGCAGTACGAGTAGTGTTCTCTGCATGATTGAAGGCATGGTTCCTAAAAATGATATACCTTTTTTTCTCCCACAATCCTCCCTTACCCATTACCCCCACTCATTCTTTTCTATTCCAAACGGACATATGAAGGCGAAGGCACCCTATTGGGAAGTGATATTCACATTACGCGGTGAGATCCTTTTAATTCGAAAAAAGAGGTTCAGTGTATCCCTTCGCTGAACTCCTGCCGTCATTTCCGTACCTCTCCATGACCCCTGGGCACTGAAACCAAAGATCCCATCGCCCGTATCGGTGCAGGCGGCAAAACTTCCCGGGGCTTATGAGCATTTGCATCATGGTCAGCATACCAGGGCTCCTGGAGAAGAGACCACTCGTTCCCAAAGATCTCCCCTCTCCTGGATACCCTCCTGCGAAAGGGGCAGAGTTCCCCCCTCACCACCACGATGCAGGAGCGAGTATTATGAATCTATGCTCATCACTGATCAGGCCGATAGTCTCTTTACATAATTCCCGTCGCGGAGTACAAAATCGGCACCAAATATCGTGCAGAACACTTCCACCGAATCCCCTGCCTCGAGATCGGGGTCGATCTCGTAGTCCTGCTGGTATTTGGGGGGGAGTCCGGACGCGTACCTGATGGTCACCTGGTCTCCCAGATGGAGGATCCCTCCCGCATCATCGAGGACATTCGTGACATTGACGACGAAGTAGCCCCCACCCGCAAGCGATTGAACGTCAACGAGTCCCCCCTGGAACGTCGCTGCCATTGCCCCGATCGAGAATGCGGCATCGCTCGTGTCGTTACAGGCAGGATAACTCGTGCTGGTGACCCGGATCGTGTAATCGGGTCCTACCGGAGTCGAGGGCGGAATCGTCACAGGCAACGACCCGGATCCCCCCGTTCCAATGGGAATGCCGGTGAGCGTTTTCAGGAGGGTCCCCCCCTTGAACACCTCGATCGTCACCGTGGAGCCGGGATTCCCGGAATAAGTCCAGTTCATGGGGAGGGTGGAGTTGAGGGCGTAGTTCTCACCGCCGTTTGGAGTATCGACGGTGATCGCGGAACTGATCGCAAACGGCCCATCGCTCGTATCGGTATAGGCAGGGATACTGGTGCTGGTGATCCGGATCGTGTAATTCGTCCCAACAGGGGTAGAGAAGGGGATCTTCAGGGGGAATTCCCCACTGCCGCCTGTCCCAATGGGGATGCCGGGGATAACTGCCATAACAGCAGCACCATTGAGAACTTCGATATTCACCGCAGCTCCGGGAGAGCCGGTGTAAGCCCATTTGAAGGCCTGGAATGACCCCTGTACCCAGTTCTCGGTACCATTTGGAGCCACCACGGTGATCGAGGAACTGGTGTCAACGCCGATCGTAAAAGGACCATTGCTCGTATCATTACATGCGGGATTACTGATGCTGGTGACCTTGATCGTGTAATCAGATCCCAGGGGGGTGATGGCAGGGATCAGCACGCTGTAGGACCCGGATCCCCCCGTTCCAATGGGAATGCCCGGGATGGTTTTCAGGACAGCATCCCCCTTCATCACAGCGATATCCACCTTCGGTCCCGGGTCTCCCTGGTACGTCCAGTTCATGGGGAGGGAGGATCCCAGGTAAAAAGGCTCCCCGCCGTCTGGTACCGTCACAGTGATGGTCGGCCCGGAGATCGTAAAGTTTGCATCACTTCTATCCGTGTATGCCAGGCTGCTGGCACTCGTGACCTGGATCTTATAATCATTCCCCAGCGGGGTACCGGGAGGAATGGTCGGCACGCTGTAGGAACCGGATCCTAACGAGCCGATCGGGATTCCCGGAAGAACTCTCAGGACAGCATCCCCCTTCAGTACCGCGATATCCACCTTTGCTCCCGGATATCCCTGGTACGTCCAGTTCATGAGAAGGGGGGAGCCATGATAGAGGGTCTCGCCGCCGTTCGGCCCTGTCACGGTGATTGATGAGCCATACTTCCACGAAGCCTTCGCTTCGTAATTTAACGGAGTATTGGTAAGCCGGGTCTGGTTAGTCCCGTCTGCATTCATCGTGTAGAGCTCCAGATTTCCATCTCTGTTGGAGACAAAAACGATCTTCGACCCATCGGGAGACCATCCGGGTTCGTAATCAGTTGCTGGATTACTGGTGAGGGGAGTCTGGTTGGTCCCGTCTGCATTCATCGTGTAGATCTCATTATCCCCGTCTCTATCCGACTCAAAAACGATCTTCGATCCATCGGGAGACCACGAGGCCATCTCATCAAATGTCGGATTATCAGTGAGGCGCACTTCGTTGGTCCCGTCTGCGTTCATCGTATACAGATCAAAATTGTCGTTCCTTAACGAGGTAAAAAGGATCTTTTCACCGTTGGGGGACCACGAGGGAGCTTGATCACTAAATGCTGGAGTGTTGGTCAGGCGGGTCTGGTTGGTCCCGTCTGCGTTCATGGTGTAGAGCTCATAATTGTCAGAATCCCCATCCCTGTTCGTGCAAAAAATGATCATTCCGCCGTCCGGAGACCACGAGGGCCCCATTTCATCCTCATCCGTAAATGTGAGACGCTCCACGTCCGTTCCATCAGCATTCATCGTGTAAAGATCATACAGGGACCCATGACCACCCGACTCAAAGACGATCCTTGAACCATCGGGAGACCAGGTAGGGGACCACTCATTTACCGGAGTAGAGAGGAGCCGGACCCGATTGGTTCCATCCGGGTTTATCACATAGATATCCCAATTGCCTTCAGTTTCTGAGGGAAAGAGGATCTTTCCCTCATTCAATGCCGCAACCGGCACCACCATCGCGATCAGGCAGACGATCATGCCGATGAACAGGATACGTACCATTTGTTTCAATCACATCAACCCCCGTTGTTTCCAACGTTGCCGGATCCCTGACCCATGCAAAACAGTCCTACCTTATCAACACGGGAAATAAAGGTTTGTCCTACTGGCACAATAGGAGGGTAACGGCTCTGCCACTCCTACCGGGAACCAGATCTAACCACATCCCACCGGCATGCCGGGGATCTCATCTGCTGATGGGGTCAACCATTGATCCTGAAATGACAGGACCTGTTCACCGTGGTTCATTGAGTCGATTTTTTTTAGCTGTTTCATTCCATTCCAGTCCATCGTATGGAACAAATGCACCCTATCACCAGGTGGGAACGATGAAACATCTCAACCGATGCTTCATTCCGTATATCGGTTGCCGGGTCGCAGCCCTGACAACAAGGAAATGTACCCTGGCAGTTCCGGTCAGAACAAGAGGCTGTCCCTTAAAAAAATAGAGAGCTTCCTATCGTAGTCACGAGGTTACCACTCAAACCGGGCACCATACCCCGTGATAAAGAAACCCTCGGTTGAAGGTACCACGTTTCTGAGAGAGATGGCGATATTCATTCCCCGGTGGAAGGCATACCAGCCCCCCAGGTCAAGGATCTGGACCGAACAGCTCCCATCGTTGGAGAACGTGGTGGAGAGTGTCTTGACCGGTGAGCACCCGTTGAACACCTCCACTTTGTACACTTCCGGGGAGAAGGAGGCGTCCAGCCCTGATGCATATTGCACCGCGATGTACCTGGCCATCGGCTGCATCCCCCCGGTCTTCTTTTCATAGCTGGGCAGCGGGCAATAGATGACGGCGTCGGGATACAGGGACGAATTCTTCCCCACAAGGATCAGGTCAAGACCCTCTCCGTACAGGTCGATCGTGTCGATATCAGGATCGGGCGCATCCGGCACTGCATTCATGCCATGGATGAAAATGGTATCATACTCCCTGAAAGAAACGGCACCCGGGAGAAGAGGACTTTGGGTGTCGGGACTACAGGACCCTCCCCTGCCCACGGGCGCCGCCCCGGTGCCGGTCGTTCGGTCAGGCGACACGAACGTCATCGCACTCCCCTCCTGCGTGAGTCGTGCTTCAACGCTATCGGTTGATCGGTTCTCCGCCATCACCGGCACCGCCAGAAGCACGAGGATGAGTACCACGGCTGCCATTCCCCTGATGCATCTTGATTTTTTCATCGCTTCCCCTCCAGGGTTCACGGTGATTCAATGGGACGGCCTGGTAATAGTTTTTTGGATCCTCCCGGTTATCCCCTCCTGCCCACCCGGGTTCATCAGATGAACCTCCACCCCCCTAAGGACTATCGTCCTCAAGCCGGAGCAGGAGGCAGGAGAGAGGCAGGGGTGGGCAAGAATATCACCCAGAATCGGATGTCCCCCAAAAACAGTGCCCTGTGATCATGAGAGAAAACGGGGGCGCCGGTCTCCCCTGTTCTCATGCCGGCCCGGGGATGACGGTGCACGTCCCGTTGACGCAGCCGCAGTGCCCGGCACCACAATCAAGAGGGCCGCTGCATTCGAGCGTGCAGGCAATCCCGGTGCAGTCGGGCTGGAAGAGGGCATTGATGCACCCCGTAGCATGGCAGCACTGTGCCGCCACACACTGCCAGTCGGCAGTACAGGCCGTCTGAGCCGGAATGCCAACGGTGAATTCCGAATTGCTGCTATCCGTACAGGTGGGATAGCGGGTGCTGGTAACCCGGATCCGGTACTCACCCCCAGGGGGGGTCGCAGCCGGGACCGTCAGGGGGTAGGATCCATTTCCACCGGACCCGAGGGGAATTCCCGACACCCGCGCAATGACCGAAGTGCCCCGGAGCGCCTCGATCAGGACAGATGACCCGGGATCTCCATGGTAGTTCCACCTGATGGTCTGGAAGGATCCCGGTGGCCAGATCTCACCCCCGTCAGGCTCGATGACCGTGAGAGCGGACCGGACCGTGAACGGGGTATCGCTCGTATCGCTGCAACCGGGATACCCCGTGCTGGTGACCCGGATGCGGTACTCATTCCCGGCAGGGATGCGGTACGGGAGCGTTCCTTCAAAGGATCCCGACCCGCCTGGCCCGACAGGGATACCCCCGACCGATTCCAGAACGGTGTTCTCCCTTATCAGGTCGATCCTGACCGTGGGTCCCGGGGTGCCGGTATAGTTCCAGGTGATGGGGAGGACCTCCCCCATGGCATAGTCCCCGCCATCGTTGGGCGTCACCACCGTGATCGTGGGATGCGCGATGGCAAACGATCCATTGCTCCAGTCGGAATATGCGGGGTTGCTGATGCTCATAATCCTGATGGAATAATCGCTCCCGGCAGGGAGGGATGCAGGGATTGTCACCGTATGAGACCCGGATCCTCCCGCCCCAAGGGGAATCTCCTGAAGGACGGCAATGACCGTTTGCCCCCGGAATGCCTCGATCCTCACCGTTGACCCGGGGATGCCGGTGTATCTCCACCGCAGGGGGAGGAGAGAGCCCGGGGAATAGGTTTCACCGCCGTTCGGTTCCTCGACGGTGATGGTGGGGGTTAAAGATCCGATTGTGACAGGCGCAGCATCGGTGGACACCGCACCGAAGCTGTCCCTGACCCTGAACCATATCGTGCCGATGAAATCATCCAGCCAGGTATGAGTTATCACTCCGGCTGGTGCTGCCGTCTCGAACGCTCCGTCATCATCGAGGTCCCAGGCGCTGGCAACGATGCAGTCGCCAACGGTATCCGATCCCGACCCGGTGAGATTGACCGGAACATCCACGGATCCGTAATACGGACCCCCTGCCTCTGCGATAGGATCGGTGTTATCCGCAGGTCCGGTAATGGTAGTGATGACGATGACATTGTACCCGAAATCGATGGGCGGTTCCGCATAGGCGATCCGGAAGGAGCCCCGCTCGCCGGATCTCCCGTAGGGATCCTCCCCCCAGCCTGTCCCCCAGCTGTTCTTGCAGATCCAGGCCTGGTCAGCATCGTCCCAGCCGATGATCGTGACGAAATGGCCTCCCACAGGGTATGATGCCGGGGTATGCTGGTAGACTCCTCCCGCGTAGTAATACATGAAATCATCGTAGACCATCATGTATACCGGCACCGGTCCGTACTGCATGATAGCAGTCTTCAGCTGGTCGCTCGTGAGGGAGTTGGAGTATCCTGGTTGCAGAGAGAGGAAGAGATACTCGGTCACCTTTGTGAGACTTGCCTGGTCCCAGCAGGGGCACCGGGCCAGGTCACATGCGGGATGGCCGGATTCCGTGCCCGCCACGTAGGGAAAACATGCCTCGTAGGGAGTCCCCGTCGATGTCAGGAAATTGAACGTACTTACCAGGTCCCACGGCGTGCAGGTCCCATGCCCGAAGCACTTGATCTGCTGTTCGGAGAGATTGACCGGGTAGGTCGCATCCCCTTTCACGATCTTCACTTTTGATTCAAGTGCTGCAGCGGAGGCGAACGCCCAGCAGTCCCCGCATCCCTGGTCCCTGACAGGCGTGACATAGTTGCCCGGATTCACCCGCCAGTCGAAGGATGCAGGAAGAGCCCCCCCGGGCACGACAGGGACGATCGCTTCCCCGGGTTCGGCAGGGCTGACCTTTGTTCCCGGATCGATCTTGCTGCCGCCCGTCTTCGTGAGGGTTTCTCCAGGGGTGAGAGTGGAAAGCGCAGTCTCTTTCGCAGTCCAGTGGAGCCCCTGTTTCCTGATGTGGTCCTTCACCTCGTCCAGGCTCTTCTTCTCATGCGGAACGCTCCCGGATTCTTCACCGCTCTCTGCGGATACGCACGGGGTCAGTGCCACACAAAGGAAGAGTGTGGAGATAAGCACGAGTGCCAAGACCCGATACCTTGTCTTCATTCGTTTTCCCTCGACCATTATTTCCTGGTATAGTGAAAGCCCGCATGGCCGGTACGCCGGAGCCAGGAGATGCGATCAAGCTCGTAATGACGCATCGTTCATTTCAGAGCAGAGGATATGCCGGTACTTTGTGGATATACCTGTACTGTGTGATCTGCTCATCGTTTATATGTTTGAGGGAGGGGGTAGCCGAAAGGGAGTTTTGTGGGTGCAGCTCTCCCTGCACATTCACCACCACCGTCCCTGACGGGGAGGATTGCCACATCGGAGAGAGGTTCCTTCCCTTCCAAAGCGGCAGGTATGGTTCGCCATCCGATAAGAGACCAGAGAAATGGCAAAATCCTCTATTTTATATGAAAATGCCTCCGGCATTTTCATCTCGTATGCATGTGTCCCTCGAAGGAATCATGTAATTTTTTATTGACAGTGCGGAGGATAAAACATCCCCGATTGAGGGTGATCCGGACAGGAATATCACAGGGGTATCCCGGCTTTTTTCTGACATTCAAAAAAGGTGAGGGGAAGAGCTCCCCTCTGATGCTACCTCGCTCTACTCCACTGCTTTTATCATAGCGGAGCAATGGTAAAGTATCCATTGCTCGTGTCGGTGCACGACCCGACACTGCTACTTGTGACCCGGATCTGGTAATCTGAGGCCAGAGGTGTACTGTAGGGGATCATCGACACGTTGTAGGAACCTGATCCTCCCGACCCTGTGGGGATGCCGGTGAGCGTCTTCAGGACCGCCCCGCTCCGCAGCACTTCAATGTTGACGGTGGCTCCGGGATTGCCCTTATAGGTCCAGCTCATCGGGAGGGGAGACCCCACATGGTAGGTCTCACCGCCATTTGGTGCGGTGACGGTAATTGTCGGACCGGAGATCGTGAAGGGTCCGTTGCTCGTGTCGGTGCAACTGGCGTACGTCGGACTGGTGATCCGGATGGTGTAATCACTCCCCAGTGGTGTACCATATGGGATCATGGGTACACTGTATGAACCAGATCCTCCCGCCCCTGTGGGGATGCCGGTGAGCGTCTTCAGGAGCGCCCCGCTCCGTAGCACTTCAATGTTGACGGTAGCTCCGGGATTACCCTTATAGGTCCAGCTCATGGGGAGAGGGGAGCCCAACGGGAAATTCTCACCGCCGTTCGGCATGGTGACAGTGAGTGTCGGGCTGACGATGGTAAACGGCCCATTGCTCGTGTCGGAATAGGTCGGATTGCTGGCACTGGTGACCCGGATCCGGTAATAACCAACATAAGAGGTGGAATCCGGAATTGTCACGCTGAATGATCCCAATCCTCCTGAACCAATGGGGATGCCGGGGATCACTTTCAGGATGGTTTCCTCCCTGAGCACTTCAATATTGACGGCAGAACCCGGGTTCCCGCTATAACTCCAGCTCATGGAAAGGGGACCTCCCAGGTGGTAGGTCTCACCCCCATTTGGTGCCAGGACCGTGAGGGTTGGACCCGAATGGTGAAGGTCCTGGCTGCCGAGGTCCCTCCTCCCGGCGCCGGGTTGAAGACCGTCACCGTCGCCGTTCCCACCGATGCGATGTCACTTGCCGGGATCGCGGCTGTCAGGGATGTCCCCGAGACGTAGGTCGTCGTCCGGTTGGCACCGTTCCACCGCACCTTGCTCCCGCCAGAGAAGCCGGTGCCCGAAACCGTCAGGGTAAATGCCGGATCCCCCGCGGCCTTCGAGCTTGGGCTGATACCGGTAAGGGTTGGCACCGGGTTGGAGGGCGGACTTATCGTGAACGTCATCCCATTCGAGGAGCCGCCACCGGGAGCCGGGTTGAAGACCGTCACTGTTGCCGTTCCCGCCGATACGATATCACTTGCCGGGATTGCGGCCGACAGGTATGTCGCCGCGACGTAGGTCGTCGTCCGATTGGCACCGTTCCACCGTATCCTGCTGCTCGGGATGAAGTTGGTACCAGTGAGGTTGAGCGTGAAGCCAGGGTCTCCGGAATTCTTCGTGGTGGGGCTGATAGCCGTGATCGTCGGAACAGGGTTGTTGATCGTGAAGGTCTTGGCTGCAGAGGTGCCTCCTCCCGGCGCCGGGTTGAATACCGTGACACTTGCCGTCCCGGGAGTAGCGATATCGGTATTCAGGATCGACGCACTCACCTGGGTCGGCGAGACGTAGGTGGTGGTCCGATTGGCACCATTCCACCGCACCTTGCTGCTCGGGTTGAAGTTTGTGCCGGTCACGGTGAGCGTGAACGCGGGATCTCCTGCATTCTTTGTTGTGGGGCTGATGGTCGTGATCGTCGGAACGAGATTCGGGATGGTTATCCATCCGCTGTACATATCCCCGTATACTCCGGGATAGCTCAGAGACTCCATCTTCACCCAGTAGTCGGTTCCACCAGCAAGCGTCATCGGGACAGTCCAGGTGTACGATCCGCTCGTTGCCGAGACCGAACTCGTGATGATCTGGGCGATATTATAGCCATAGTCTTTCATCAGCAGGATCCGGACGTTTGTACCGGTGAGACCCGCCTGGGTCCAGGTTATCGTTTGGGTACTACCTGGTACCCAGGTCTGGTTGCCATCCGGTGCAGTGACAGTAAGGGATCTTGGAGTAATCGTGAACGTCGCCCCATTCGAGGTCCCGCCACCCGGTGTCGGGTTGAAGACCGTCACCGTCGCCGTTCCCGCCGACGCGATGTCAGTTGCCTGGATCGTGGCCGTCAGGGATGTCCCCGAGATGAAGGTCGTCGTCCGATTGGCACCATTCCACCGCACCTTGCTGCTCGGGTTAAAGTTTGTGCCGGTCACGGTGAGCGTGAAGCCAGGGTCTCCGGAATTCTTTGTGTTGGGGCTGATGGTCGTAATCGTCGGAATGAGATTCGGGATGGTTATCCATCCGCTGTACATATCCCCATACACTTCAGGATGCCCCAAGGACTCAATCTTCACCCAGTAGTCGGTCCCCCCGGCCAGAGTCGTCGATACAGTCCAGTTGAATGATCCGCTCGTTGCCAAAATCGGACTCGTGATGATCTGGGCGATATTGTAGCCATAGCCTTTCATCAGTAGGATCCGGACGTTTGTACCACTAAGACCTGCCTGGGTCCAGGTTATCGTTTGCGTACTACCTGGTAACCAGGTCTGGTCGCCGTTTGGTGCAGTGACAGTAATTGTGCCCTGAATGGTGTAGGTGCTGTCATCGACTGCCTTGTTGTTGGTTTCATCGAATTCCGCAACAAAACCATCTCTATCGATGATACACCCGAGATAATACGTCCCTGCCGGCATATAATCAGGGATTCTCCCATAAAAATCGGAGTCTCCATACGTTTCTGCCGGAACTGATAGGTAGTCATACCCTATCAAATAATCGCTGGCTGTGATGGTGCTGTCCGTTGACAGGTAATAATCAACGTAAAAACCGGTTGAAGCTACTGGACCACGGTTCCGGACATCACTGTGAACCTCGAAAGGCTCATTTGGGTTGTATGAGGTCTTGTTCATGTAGAAAAATTCCCCGGGGGAACCGTAGTATACTCCGTCATCCAAGAGATCCGGCTGGTTCGGGTATGCAACGGTGAGCATGGTACTATCGACAGCTATGTTATTCGTCTCATCAGACTCGTTGACAAACCCATCCCTGTCGAGCTGGTAGCCGATGAAATAGGTCCCAGGCGGGACAGTCCGTGGGAAGTTGATAACAAGGTTTGCATCAGCGTAAGTGGATGGAGCGATATTGTTGATCCATACCCAGCCGATTATGTAATCTCCGGTAGTAATCGTGTTGTCAGTTGAGAGGTAATAGTCAACCCAGAATCCCCCGGAATTCACTGTCCCGATATTCCGTACATCACAGTCGATCTGAAGCGGCTCATCCCACCTGACCAGGGTCTTATTCGGATAGTTCCAGTCATCCCCATCATCAACAAGATCCGGCAATGCTAGTGCGCTGCCGGTCACGGCAACCACCGGTTGATCCATCATTGCTTTCTGCAGATCCCGTTCATCCTGGTCTGATGGTGCTGCTCCCCCAGATGGAGGGTCCCGAGGTACCGAAAGAATCGCGGATGGTGAACTCAAAGGTGCCACATATGGCGCTTTTTCGACGGCCTCGTCACCCGGATGCTCTTCCGGAATTCGCGATACGTCAATTCCTGCATCCTTCTCCCGCGTTGCAGGAGCACTGCTCTGTCCACTCAGATCTGACGCAACGCATGCAAGAGGCAGGATGAGCAATGCCACAAATAGTACTATGGCAAAATATCGATACTCTTTTTTCATGAAAATCCCTCGAGGATGACAGGGTATTTGGATATTTGAAAAGGGAACCGACGATGGTGCGTTCACTAAGCCCCATCCCCCCAAATAAATGCCATTGTAATAGAGACTTATTAACATTTCGATATTTTTCGAAGATATTGAACCACTGAATTACATTAAACCCTACTCCATAGTATTTCCGAATATTCATTCATGGGTTCCCGAACGTATCATATGGTTCGTCCTGATGGACTCCTGCCTCTTCACCACCCTCATCTTCTCATGCTCAGCCGATAAGAGATGAATGCCCCTTTCACCAAGGGCACCTCCCCGCATCACAGGGGCGGGGCAGGCAAGGCTCCCAGGCTGCAGGGTAAGGCGTTCTGCGAGAGATACTCCGGCAATTAGTTGAGGCGATTTGTTCGACCACCAGTCGCGTATGAAAAAAAGAATGGGGGGAAGCCCCGGCCTATACTACTCCTTTCACATAATTCCCGTCGCGGAGTACGAGATCGGCACCAAAGATCGTGCAGAATACTTCGACCGTATCCCCTGCCTCCAGGTCGGGATCGATCTCATAATCCTGCTGGTACTCTGGGGGAAGACCTGATGCATACCGGATGGTCACCTGGTCTCCCGGGTGGAGGATCCCTCCCGCATCATCGAGGACCGTCGTTATGTTCACGATGAAGTAACCCCCGCCCGAAAGCGACTGGTACGCAACGAGGGTTCCCTGGAAGGTGGCTGCCATCGCACCGATAGAGAACCTGGCGTCACTGGTATCACGGCAGGCAGGATAGCTGGTGCTGGTGACCCGGATCGTGTAATCAGGTCCTACCGGCGTTGTATTGGGAATCGTCACCTGCAGCGATCCGGATCCAGCCGGGCCGATGGGAATGCCAGTGAGCGTCTTCAGGAGGGCAGCACCCTTGAACACCTCGATCATGACCGTTGGACCGGGATTCCCGGTATAGGTCCAGTTCATGGAGAGGAGGGAGTTGAGGGCGTAGTTCTCACCGCCGTTGGGAGACACCACCATGATGGCAGGCACTATCGTGAACATCGAATCGCTCGTATCAGTGTACCCTGGATTGCTGGTGCTGGTGATTTTGATCCGGTAATCAGAGCCAGGGGGGGTGTTGTAGGGGAATTTCAGGTCGTAGGAACCGGAATCCCCCGATCCGATAGGATACCCCGAAGTTACGGTTGCCAGCACGGTCTCCCCCCTGAGAGCTTCGATCCGTACCGTGGATCCCGGATTGCCCGTGTAATTCCACCGAAGGGTCTGGGTGGTCCCCTGCGTCCAGTTCTCTCCGCCGTTCGGAGAGACCACCGTTATGGAAGAACTGCTGTCAGGGACGATCGTGAAGAACGCATCACTCGTATCAGAAAAGGACGGATACGTGGTGCTGGTGACGCGGATCTGGTAATCAGAACCAAGCGGCGTATAGGAAGGGAACGTCAGGCTATAGGAGCCTGATCCCCCTGATCCTATCGGGTGACCTGAAGCGATGGTCGCGAGTACCGATCCCGATCGGAGCGCCTCGATCTTCACCAGCGACCCGGGGGTGCCGGCATAGTTCCACGTGAGAAGATGGGTAGAATCCTGCTCCCAGGTCTCACCACCATTGGGTGACACCACGGTGATAGATGAGGCACTGATCCCAAAGGGGGCATTGCTCGTATCGGTAATCGATGGATTGCTGGTACTGGTAATCCGGATACGGTAATTGGTGTCCAGAGGTGCATTCGATGGTAAGGTCACATTGAAGGATCCAGAACCCCCGGATCCAATAGAAGTCCCAGGGGTGATCACCGCCCGGACCGATTCCCCATCGAGCAACTCGATTTTCACCGCTGATCCCGAGTCGCCAGCGTAGGTCCACCGGATATTCTCCGTGGAACCCTGATACCAGATCTCGCCACCGTTGGGGGAGACTACCGAGAGGCCGATGCCGGGAAGTTTGGTGACGTATCCATCAAAGCTTCCATGATTTCCGGCAGATGCCATATCATAATTATTTGAGCTGGTTGACCCAGCAAGAGCGTAGGATCCGTCAGACAGCTGCGTGACCGCATTGCCGTCGTCCTGGGAGGAACCCCCAACACAGCGGGTCCAGAGCACGACACCGTTGGCATCCAGCCGCGAGACATAAGCATCGAACACATGGAACGGGCGATGACCTGCATACTGCATATCACCGTCTTTCGATGAGGTACTCCCTGCAATAACAAACCCGCCGTCACTTGTAGGGGAGAGTGCCATACCCTCATCTGTCCCGGTACCCCCGATACGCCGCGTCCAGAGAATGGCCCCGTCGACAGTAATCTTGGTAACAAATGCATCTGGCCCACCATGACTGGCAACGCCAGCCATATCACCATTCAATGAGGAGGTAGTACCTGCAAGAAGGTATGCACCGTCAAGGGTCGGCTGGATTGAATAGGCTGCGTCCGTAGAATTCCCGCCGATACACCTCATCCATACGATACTGCCGTCCGGGTTCAGCCTGCTGACAAAGGCATCCAACTCTCCATGAAATCCGGCACCGGTCATATCTCCGTCATCAGACTGGGTCCACCCCGCAATGAGGTATCCACCATCCGGGAGTTGCAGGAGAGAACGACCCCATTCGTTTTTACTCCCCCCGATATACCGGGTAAACAGGATCTCGCGTGCAGCAGTCATCCGGGTGACGAAGGCATCCATGCCAGCATGATGGCCGGTTTCCGTTGAGGCGGTATATCCTTGCGTCTCCCCGGCGATGACATACCCCGAATCCGATGTCGGGGAAACAGAATTTGCACATTCACTTCTCTCTCCCCCAAAACATCGTACCCAGAGGATCGCACCCGTCGTATTCATTCTGGCGATGAAGGCATCACCGTAAAGAGGATCAGCACCAGTACCCACCATATCACCATCAGATGAACCCGTTACCCCTCCAACAATGACTCCCTCATCAGAGGTCCGCCCTAATGCAAGAATGGTGTCCCCGTCGGAACCACCGACGCACCGCATCCACTCTGTCGACCCCGATGGCAACACCTTTGCGACATACCCGTCACTCCCACCATGGAATCCTGCACCCTCCATACCAACCGTGAATCCAGCCGTAATCATGCCACCGCCAGAAATCGGCACGACCGCACGACCCCAGTCATTAGACGTCCCGCCAAAACAGAGCGACCACGCTGGCAGAGGAGCAACCAAAGAGCCGGTCAGGTCCGGACTCCAGGGAGGAGATTCGGCTCCCAGTAATCCAGGGTCAGAGCGAGGATGAGCAGTATCGATACCATCTCCACCAGGACGTTCGGCTGCACAAAAGGCAGGTATTCCTGCACATACCAGTACCAGGACCAGACAGATGAGTTGACGACAGGTCATTATTCCCTCCTCCAGGCCCCCATGTTTTCCAGCTACCCCTTCCCATGTCGGGTCAGTTTCTCACTGTCCGAATCTCTCCAACGCTGGTTTGGGACTGGTTCTTGTACCATGGGCAGCCCACAGTAACAAGGTGAAAAAACGGTGCTGACCTGATAATTCTTTGCTATGCGGATACGATCCCAGGGGATTTGCCACCCTCCATGAATAGTCAGGAGTATTGAACCGCCACCATCAAGGGAATATAAATACCGTGAGTACAAGATGCGCCGTTTGGTATGAAGGGGGCTGCCCCTGATTACCCGGAGGCGAACCCCCCGGGTATTGGTACTACCTCACCATTACGGCCGGGTGCAAGATGCCTTCGTACAGTTGAGAACTAGGTAAGGAGAAAGAAGTCACAAGGTGCGTTCGTTCAATGCCTGGATCGGAGATCTGATGGAGGGTTTCCACGTGCATACGTTGTTTGAAAAGGGTTCACACCCCGGTACACAACCAGCACTCCACATGTTCATGCAGCAATACCAAAGATACTGCCACCATACGAAAATGCCACTGTAGAACCTCTACAGCGGTCATTCATTTTTCTGAACTCCTGACCGGAAAGCGCCCATCTCTTCCCCGGTACTGATGGAGGATGACCTCCCTTCTCCCAGGGTTCAATGCAGGGCCCATACCCTGCACCTATGGCACCATCCCGGTCCCGGGCGTTCCCAGCAGGCTGATTCTACGTCCATGCCCTGCACCTACGCACCATCCTGCATTGAAGAGCGATGTTCGCTCTGCATCAGTCCTTTGTTATCGGCTGCTCCTCCTTGCAGGAAGCGTCATAAAAAAGGTGGGGAAGGCAGGCTCCTGATATATCCTCTTCTGGTTTTGTCTGTCACGCGGCACTGATCGTGAACATGTCATCGCTCGTATCGGTGCAGGCCGCAGAGGTGGTGCTGGTGACCCGGATCTGGTAATCAGTGCCGAGCGGGGTGTAGGCGGGGAACGTCAGGTTGAAAGTACCTTCTCCTCCCGATCCGATGGGATAACTGGATGCAATGGTCGCAAGGGGTAATCCCGACCGGAGCGCCTCGATCTTCACCA
>Ga0209200_1002111_pt1 | contig 18910 bp, 19 predicted proteins | sample AD_UKC033_MetaG_FD_184406 | JGI IMG/M metagenome (GOLD analysis project Ga0209200, IMG submission 184406) | Active sludge microbial communities of municipal wastewater-treating anaerobic digesters from USA - AD_UKC033_MetaG (SPAdes) (version 2) | ecosystem: Engineered > Bioreactor > Anaerobic >...
GGCATCGGCATCGGCGCAGGCGGAACGAGGGTGGCGGCCGCTTGCGTTTCTACCCGGCCTCCTTGGGCTCTTGAGTTCTTCTTGCTGCCAGGGAAGAAGCTGGCGTAGTCGAAGGTGCCCGCGGCAATCTCTGCATCAAGGCGCTGAAGCACCTTGCCCAAGCGCTTTCTATTGAGCGCGGTGTCGTCCAAGTCCGTTTGCTCCCGGCACCTTTTGCCCTCGACACGAAAATCTAGGAACAGCTTGCCGTTGTCAGATCTGGTTCTGATCGTACCCATGGCGCGCCCCTCAAGCCGCAAACGGGTTGTCAAGCGAGGAGCGCTTCATGTCGCGCTCAATACGCTCCCAAAGGTAGAGAATCTTCCGGCCACCGAAGGGCCGGAAGTAATGCACCCCTTCGATCAGCACTGCATCCTTCAAACGCTCTCGAATTGTCCTCGCGTCGTACTTGATACGTTGTGCCAGCTCATCAGTAGTGAGGTAGGTGGCCTGCTCAGTCATGGTTGCTCTCCTGTAAAATGTAACTGCTGGAGTAGTTGATAAAGAGCCGACAAGAGCTCTTTTTGATCTACTGCAGATCAATTTAACGCAGAGCAAGCAACTTTCAAGTGGGCAATTTGCCTTGCTGAAGATCTTTCGGGGGATCGATGATCAAGTGCCACTTGTCGCGAGTCTTAGGCGAGCGCCGTCTAAAGATCTCCGAGGTCTCGCGAGAGACAGGTATCAATCGCGGAACGCTCACGCGCCTCTATCACGAAACCGCAGAGCGGCTCGAGCTCGACGTCCTAGACGGACTATGTAGGTACTTGGATTGCTCATTGAACGAGCTTCTCGAGTACGTCCCCGATAGCGCTAACGGTACCGAGAGCCCCAGCATGGATCGTGGCCACGAGGAATAGCGAAGCCAAAGGGCAGCCAAGCGGTCTACGCAGGCCTCACCCTGGCTCGGCAAGGAATAAGGGTAACAAGGCAATGAACGCCACGCGTGTCGGACGTCAGGATTGTCTGCGCCGGCCGGCGTCAGCCCCTTGGGCACGGGATGGGCACAACGTGGGCACAAGATGGGCACCGTGCCCAAGGGAAACAAGACGCAAAAAAGCCAACCACCGCTAAGTGATTGGCTTTAATGACTTTTTTTGGTTGCGGGGGCAGGATTTGAACCTGCGACCTTCGGGTTATGAGCCCGACGAGCTGCCAGACTGCTCCACCCCGCGTCGGAGAAACAGAACTATAAACGTTGAGCGGAGGAAAGGCAAGAACTTTTTGCGCCGCACAAGCGCCGGAAGAATTCTGGTGCCGGCAATAGGAATCGAACCCACGACCTTCTGATTACAAATCAGCTGCTCTACCAACTGAGCTATGCCGGCAAGGCGCTGCGGATTATAGCGCAAGACGCCTGCCCGCCATCGCGTCGGATCGCACGCGCACGCAGTGTTTCCGTGCGCGTGGACTTGCGCCGAATACTGTTCATATATACAGTCTTCTTACAGTCAAAAAGATCAGGAGACCACCATGCAAACCATCACTTTCCGAGCGCTGCTCACCCTCGGCCTGCTCGCCGGCCTGATGATCGGGACCGGGCACCCGGGCGGGGCGCTCGCGGTGGCGATCGCGGCCGCGGCGGGGATCTGGATGGCGCGGGCCGACTCGGTGCGGCGCGACCTGCGCTGAGCCCGAGGGTGTCCTCGCAGGCTCAGCGCCCGAACTTGCTCACCAGTTGCTGGAGTTTTTCGGCGCGTCTGCGTTCGGCTTCCTCGGCCTCGCGCTTCTCGCGCTGCTGCTTGGCCACCGCGGCAAAGCGCTCCTTCAGCGTGGCGGCGGCGTGCTGGCGTTGCTCCTCGGTCACCTCGCCGGCTGCTTTGCCGTCGAGGTCGAAGCGCTCGCCGCCACGCTCGACCGCCTTGAGGTACTTGGTCGAGGCGGTGTGCATGCGCAGGGCGATACGCAGGTTCTTGCGATCGAAATCGGGAAAGCGGGCGAGGATGCTCGCGTCGATCTTCAGCGCCAGCGGCTTGCTGTCCCGAAAGGCGGGCGATTCGGCCTGCAGGCGTTTCAGGATCGCACGCGGCTCGATGCGCGGCTGCTTGGCTGCCTCCGGCGCTTCGGTGCTGGCGGGCTCGGGGGCGGCGGTTTCGGCTTGCTGAAGGGTCATTTCGGGTAGAACTCTGGAACGCGGGTCGGTGTCTGATCAGCACTCCGGAAGCCTGACTTCCGGAGCGGTGCCGCAAGCTGTGCGACGCAGGTGCGGTGCCGGCATTCTACCCCCGGTCCGAGGGGCCACCGCCGGGCGTGGTGCTTTTCTGCCACGAATCGCAGCGGACGCCGGAGAATCGGATCGGGTCGAAGCGGCAGCGCCACCCGCCTCTCGGCAGCCAGGCCGCAACGGCAAGACATCGGAGAATCATCATGGAGAAGCGCTGGCGCCGCCTGCCCGGCTCGCGCACCGAACCGGCAGGACTCGAACGCAAGGTTCTGGCGCGCCTGCCCATGGTGGCGCTCGTCGGTACCGCGGCCTGCATGGCGGTCTCACTGCTTGCCCGCCTGCATTGGTGGAGCGACGACAGCATCGAGGCGGTGCGCGCGCTTCAGATGATCGACATCTGGGTGCTGGCCGCGGTGATCCTGCACTGGACCGTGGTATTCACCGTGGCGATCGGCGCCTTCATCGTGTTCGTCATGAAGGGCCCGGCCTACATCGCCGACCATTACGAACTCCCGGACGAAGACGCCCCGCGCTGAACCAGCCGCGGGGCGTCTTCGTCCGATCGTGGCGCCGCGATGCGGCGCAAACGCTCAGGCCTTGCCGGGTGCGCGCTTGCCGTGATCGGCCGCGGCCGGTGCGTGGTCGTCCTCGACCTCTTCCCAGCCGGTGATCATCGCCTTGATGTGGGCGAAGATCGTGTGACCGGTCGTGGTCAGGTAGACGTGGATGAAGAAGAACGCGGTGATCATGAACGCGCCCGCGGTATGCACCAGCGCCACGCCCTCGAGCGAGAAGGTCTTGTCGATCCCCAGCTGCGCCCAGTTGCCGTAGAACAGGTAGAGCAGGCCCGAGCCCCAGATCAGCGGCGAGATGAACGCAAGCAGCGCAAGATAGGCCAGGCGTTGCAGCGGGTTGTGCTTCTGCACCGTGGTCTTGCGGAAGGGATGCGGCATCTCCTTGAAGATCCCGACCGTGTAGTAGAGGATCATCGCCGACACGTTCTTCATCGACGGGATGTACTGCCTCCACTCACCCGTGGTGAATTGCCAGAAGATCGTGAAGGCCCAGATCACCAGCAGGGTCCAGGCCGCGATCGTGTGCAGATCGACGGCCTTCTTGAACCCCAGGAAGGTGTAGCTGCCATGGATCTCGAAGCCCGTGATCATCATGATGATGATCAGCAGCGCCTGCGACCAGTGCCAGAAGCGCTCATAGCGCTTGTAGATGTAGATGCGGTTCGCGCTCATTTTCAGTGCCCCTTGCGACGCGTGAGGATGCGGGCGATGCCGTGGACCGAACCGGCGCCGATCGCACCGATGATCGCCAGCCCGCCGAGGAGGTCGACCCAGCCGTTGCGGTCGCGACCGGGCATGTAGATGTCGGTGATCGCGGCCAGGCGGCCGTCTTCCGAGCGGGTGTGGCAATCATTGCACTTCAGCGCGTCTTCCTTGGGCGCCACCATGTGCGTGATGAACCAGTTCATCCGCGTCTCGATGAAGTCGAACTTGCCGCTATAGGGCAGCCCGGCGTAGTCCATGCCGGCCTTGATCGACTTCTCGTAGTCGAAGTTGCCCCAGAACGCGGTGTCGTCCTTGCCATACACGTGGTTGACCACCAGGGTCTTGTTCACCGGGTCGTAAGGCTGCTTGCCGACCATGACCTTGAAGGGCCAGATGCGGGCGTTCGGATCGCTCGCCGAGCCTTCGACGCGGTTGAGCTCGAGGATCTTGCTGTCGTCGATCTTGTCGGTGATGGCGACCTGATGGACCACGCCGTTGTACCACTTGTAGGTCGGGCGCACGTTCTCGCCGTACTTGAAGTCGCCCTTCTCGGCCGAGTAGATCAGGTGGCCGTGGTCGTCCTTGATGAACAGCGGCTTGCCGTCGGGACCGCGCTTGCCGCCGGTCGACCAGTCCCAGAGCGTCTTGGTGGCGACACCGCCACGCGCGAACTCCGGGATATGGCAGGTCTGACAGGCCAGGCGGTTGGCGTGGTTGTTGAGGCGCTCGTTCTTGTGCGGGCGCAGATCGTGGCAGGACTCGCAGGTCGCCCGGTTGTGGTCCTCGTGCTTCATGTCCAGGCCCTTGGTGTCCTTGGCGGTAGCCGCATAGCGGCTGCCGGAGGGCTGGTGGGCGTTGAAGGTGTGGCAGTCGGCACAGGACAGATTCGCACCGTCGGGCGACATATGCACGTCGACATGCTTCGGCGGCTTGATCAGCGAGGTGTCGAGGTCGCCGTGCTTGACCGCGTCACCGCCGCCGCCGTTGAAGTGGCAGGCGCCGCAGTTCTGCCGGCCGGGCTTGCCCACCGCCTGCGCGATCTTCGTCAGGTCGGGCGGCTGCACGACCTTGCCGCTGCCCTTGGGCATCTCGCGCGGCTCGTAGAGCGGATGGCCGGCATCGGTGGCGATCTTCTTGTAGGTCGCGGTCGTGTCGTGGCAGGCCAGGCAATCCACGTTGTCCTGGTTGGTGAAATCGTAGTTCTTGTCCGTCCAGCCGTAGCCAGCGTGGCAACTCGTGCAGCGCGGCTCATTGGAGAGGATCGAGCCGCAGAAATTGTTGGCCGCGTGCTGCTTGCCCAGCTTCTTGCCGGTGGTCGGACTGATGGTCTCCCAGGTCCAGTGCACGCTCTTCATGACCTGGTGGCCGGCCTCGTTGTGGCAGGCAAGACAGGCCTTGGTGACTTCCGGACCGGTCTTGAAAGGCCCCTGCAGTTCCTTGAACTTGCTGTGGTCCGCAGTGCTCGCCGCCTTGCCGCCCGCTGCAGCGACGGGCAGCTTGCCCGCGCCAGGGTCGTTCGCCGCGCCCGCCATCATGCTGGCCATCAGGATCAACGCTCCACCGATCCAGCGACGCCAGCCGCATCTATTCTTGTCCATCACCCTTTCCTCCGAAGGAAACATCTCCTTTGATAGTTTAGCGCGACTCTCTATATAAGCATTTGATTAATGTCTACGGATTGGCAGATCGCGCGCGCGCGACTCCCTCGCGGCCCCCTGTTGGCAAATTGCCCGCCGAAAGCTCAAGAACTGCTGTCAAAATGCGGAAAACATGCGCCAGCCCCCGGGACCTCCGACACGCATCATGCCCACGCTCAGCAATCCCTCCGAAATCGCCCGCGAAGCCCTGCGCCAGCTCGCGCTGCGCCGGGTCGCCCCCACGCCGGACAACTACCGCAAGCTCTATCACGAGATCGCCGGCACGCGCCCCGACGACGACGCACTCCCCGAGGCCTTCGTGCGCAAGCTCGCCCGCCGCCTGCCGCGCGACAACGCCGAGCGCCAGCGCCACGGCCACCAGCTCGACCAGGCGCTCGCCGACGGCCGCAGCAAGGCCGCGGAGGCCGCGCTCGAGCGCTACCTCGAAAGCCTCAAGCTGGGCGAACCGCAGGCCTGGAACGAGCTCATCGGCAACCTCCTGCGGCAGTGGGAGGCGCGCCAGACCGGCTGGACCCCGGCGCGCAAGCGCGAGGCGCTCGATCGCGTGCTGGGCGCGGCCGATCCAGCGGCGCTGTACACCCGCCTGCAGGGCCTGCTCAAGAGCTGGACGCAAGCGATGACCGACGCCGACGCGCTCGCCGTCGAGGTCGCCGACGTAGCGGACGACCCTGCCGAGAGGGCGAGCGCCGGGGCCGGCGCTGGCATCGCGAGGCAAGCCGTGCCAGCACGCACCGCGACGACGGGACCCGCCGCTCCGCCCACCATCGACACCGCCACCGTGGACGCCCTGCGCGAGCTCGTCACCATCAGCCTCGGCGAGGCCCTGCCGCCGCTGCTTGAAGAACACCCGCCGCTGCGCGAGACCGCCGCCACGCTCTGCGCCGAGGCCGCCAGCCGCAGCGAAGCCGCCGGCCTGCGCGAGATCGGCACCCGGCTGCGCGTTTTCGCGCGCGAGCTCGAGCTCGCCGCTGCCGACGAAGCCGAGATCCGCGCCGGCATGCTGGAGCTGCTGCGCATGCTGCTGCGCAACATCGACGATCTCGTGCTCGACGACCGCTGGCTCGCCGGGCAGATCGAGATGCTGCGCGAGATCGTCGACAGCCGCCCCGACCCGCGCAAGATCGACGACGCCGGGCGCCGCCTCAAGGAGCTCATCTACAAGCAGGGCCAGCTCAAGCACACCCTGGCCCAGTCCCAGCGTCACCTGCGCGACATGCTCGCCGGCTTCGTCGACCAGCTCGCGCGCTTCTCCGAATCGACCGGCGCATACCACGACCGCATCGGCCAGTGCGCCCAGCGCATCGCCCAGGCCAACGACATCACCGAGATCGGCCCCCTGCTCGACGAGGTCATGACCGAGACCCGCAGCATCCAGGACGAGGCGCGCCGCTCGCGCGACGAGCTCATCGTCGCCCGCAGCCAGGCCGCCGAAGCGCAGGAGCGTATCGTCACGCTGCAGAACGAGCTCGAGGAGGCCAGCCGCCTGATGCGCCACGACCAGCTCACCGGCGCGCTCAACCGCCGCGGCCTCGAGGAGATGTTCCAGACCGAATCCGCGCGCGCCCAGCGCCGCGGCACCCGGCTCGCCGTCGCCCTGCTCGACATCGACCACTTCAAGAAGCTCAACGACAGCCTCGGCCACAAGGTCGGCGACGACGCCCTGGTGCACCTCGCCAAGGTCGTTCGCCAGCACCTGCGCCCGCAGGACGTGCTCGCCCGCTACGGCGGCGAGGAGTTCGTCATCCTGCTGCCCGAGACCGGCGACACCGACGCCCAGCAGGCGCTCATCCGCCTGCAACGCGAGCTCACGCGCGAGTTCTTCATGGCCGACCTGCAGAAGGTGGTGATCACCTTCAGCGCCGGCGTCACCCGCCTGGCGGAAGGCGAAAGCCTGGAGAGCGCACTGAAGCGCGCCGACGGCGCGATGTACCAGGCCAAGCAGGCCGGCCGCAACCGCGTGATGGTGGCGCCGCTACCCGACAACGAGACCTGAACCGCTCCGACAGCAAACGCCCGCTTGTCGCCAGCGGGAAATGCCCTATCTTGAAAAGGAGGGGGGCCCGCGACTTTCAGACGGGCAATTGTCGTTCTGGGCAGGACTCTGCAGGAGCCGCAAATGCCGCACGTCACGTTCATCCATGGCCTGGCCAACAAGCCCGAGGCGGAGAAGCTCTACGAGATCTGGCTACGCGCACTGGCCAAGGGCGATGACCCGCTCGATCTGCGCGCCACCGGCGTGACCAGCCGGCTGGTCTATTGGGCCGATGTGCTCTACGAGCGGCCCGACCCGGACATCGCCGCGCATGAGAGCACCTCCGAGCGCCGTCCCGAGGAGGTCGATGCCGCTGGCGATCCGGCGCCGCCGGTTCCGGCCAATGCGCGCGAAAAGGCCTTCCTCGATGCGATGCGCGCTCGCTTCACCACCCTGAGCGATGCCGAGATCGCCGCGGCGGAGGCCGCCGAGAACGCGTCCGGCGGGCAGGCGCCCGAATCGGCCGCGGCGGGCGCCACCCCGCTCGAACGCATCCCGCTGCCCTGGTGGCTGAAGAAGCGCATCATGGCGGCGCAGTTGCGCGACGCGCATCATTACCTCTTCAACATCGAGCATTCCCCGCGCGCTGGCGTCCGCTATCGCGTCCAGGACGAGATCCGCCTGCGCTTCGTCTCGGCCCTGAAGGCGGTCGACAGCGATCGTCATGTGGTGGTGTCGCACAGCATGGGCACGCTCATCGCTTACGACTGCCTCAAACGCGTTGCCGACTGCCCGTCGGTCGACGCCCTCGTCACCCTCGGGAGCCCGCTCGGCCTCGACGAAGTGCAGGACTGCCTCGAGCCGGAATGGACCCGCAGCGACGGCTACCCGGCCAACCACCTGCAGGGACCGTGGGTGAATTTCTTCGACCCCCTCGACGTCGTCTGCGGCGCCGACCCGAAGCTCGCCAACGATTTCCGCAACGCCGGCCAGGCACGCGTCCGCGATGCCCAGGTCGCCAACGCGGGCTGGTGGCGGCACTCGCTGGTGAAGTACTTCGGCCAGCCGGAACTGCGCCGGACCCTGCGCGAGCTGCTCGAGATCTGACGCCGAGGCCCCGCACCCATGCTCGACGAGCACTGCACCGACGAGGCCTTGATCGCATACACCCGCGCGCTGCTGGCCGAATACCCGTGGCCGCCGGCGGGCGAATCGTCGCGCACCGCCGCCGCATTGCTCGACCGTCTGCGCGCACGGCGCCAGTTCGCCCTTCTCGCCGAACTCGCCGACCGCGTCGCACGTCGCGCCCCGCAGGATGCGCACGTGCGCAGGCTGCAGGCGCAGGCGCTGATCGAGACCGGCCAGCCCAGCGCAGCCATCGATGTCATCCAGGCCGTCCTGCGCAAGGTCGAGGCCCGGAGCAGGGAATGGGCCGAGCTGAACGGCCTGCTCGGGCGCGCCTTCAAGCAGATCTTCATCGATGCACGCAAGGCCCTGGACGCCACCGACCTCGCCGCGCTCCAGAACGCCGTGCGCGCCTACCGCAAGCCCCGGGAGGCCGATCCGTCGAACACATGGCATGCCATCAACCTCGTCGCAGTCGCGGCCTGCGCCGAGCGCATGCACCTGCGCCGGGCGCCACGAGTGGATTTCCGCGCGCTGGCGCGCGCCATCCTGGCCAGCCCGCCGACGTCGGATGCGTGGGACGCAGCCACACGTGCCGAAGCCCACCTCGCGCTCGGCGAGCTCGACGAGCTCGAAGAGCAGATCCGCCGCTTCCTCGCGCATGACGCGATCGACGCCTTCGCCGTGGCCAGCACGCTGCGCCAGTTCGAGCAGGTCTGGGAGCTTGGCCAGTGCGGCGAGCGGAGCCGGGTCCTGCTCGACGCCATGCGGGCCCGCCTGCTCGGCCTGCCGGGAGGGCGTTGCGACCTGTCCCTGCGCGAACTCCTGCAATCGCAGCAGGCCGGCACAGCGCCGAACGCCCGGCTCGAAGCCATCCTCGGCACCGACGGCACCAGATCCTATCGCTGGTGGCAGGCCGGGCTGCGCAGTGCATCCTCGGTGGCCTCGATCCGTACCGGCCTCGACGAGCGCATCGGCACCGGCTTCCTCGTCGCACCGGGCGAATTCGGCGTCGCCGCGGCGGGCGCGCTGCTGCTGACCAACTTCCACGTCGTGAACGCGCAAGGGAGCGCGGGCGCGCTGCGGGCGGAGGATGCCTCGATCGTGTTCGAGGCAGTCGAGCCGGCAGCGCAGTACGGCGTGAAGCGCATCGTGTGGAGTTCGCCGGTGGATCGCCACGACGCCACGCTCATCGAGCTCGACGGGCCGCCGCCCGCGAACCTCGAAGCGCTGTCGATCGCAAGGCGCCTTCCTGTGCGACCGGAGGATGGCCCGAGCCGCGTCTACGTCATCGGCCACACCGGTGGAGGCGGTCTCGAGTTCTCCTTCCAGGACAACGAGCTGCTCGATCACGAGGGGCCGCGCGACAACCGCTTCGACGCCACGCCCTGCCGCCTCCACTACCGTGCGCCGACCGAAAAGGGCAACTCCGGCAGCCCGGTCTTCAACGCCGCCGACTGGAAGGTGATCGCCCTCCACCACGCGGGCGGCACCCTGTCGCGGCTCAATGGCAAGCCCGACACCTACCCGGCCAACGAAGGCATCGCGGTGCTCTCGATCATCAGCGCGATGCGCGCCGGCTGACCGGCCCTCCAAGGCCAAAGGAGCCCGAAATGAGCCTGCGCCCGATCTGCTTCATGGTGATGCCCTTCGGCACCAAGGAAACCGGTGCGAGCGCGCCGCATCCACCGAGGGTCGACTTCGACGCCCTGTGGCACGATGCGATCGCGCCCGCGCTCGAATCCATGGGTTACCGCGCAGTGCGCGCAGACCAGGACACCGGCGCGGTGATCGTCAAGGAGATGCTCGAACGCCTGTTCTTCTCGCACCTGGTGGTGGCCGACATCAGCATCGCCAACGCCAACGCCTACTACGAGATCGGCGTTCGCCATGCCGCCCGCGAGGACAACTGCGTGCTGATCGCCGCGGACTGGGCGAAACCGGTGTTCGATCTCCAGCAGATCCGCCGCATCGGCTATCCCCTGCCGCAGGAGAAGGTCGATGCCGACACCGCGCGTGCCATCCGCGCGGTTCTGACGAAGGCGATTCCCGAGGTGCGCGCCGGGCGCTCCCCGGTGCATTCCCTCATCGGTGGCTACCCGCAGGTTCCCCCCAACAGCCGCCGCGCGCAGGAGCTCGCCGACCAGCTCGAAGCCTTCGAGATGCTGCGCGCACGCATGCTGGCGATCCGGAACATGCCGCGGGAAGAGCGCGACGCGGCGGCCGAAGCCTTCCTCGCCGAGAACCCGCCAGCCTGCATCGGGCTCGACACCACCGCGATCGAGATCTTCCGCTTCGTCCGCGACGTGCTCGGTGACTGGAGCCGGACCGCGCAGTTCATCGACGGACTGCCGGAGACGATCCGCAAGAGCGCCTACCTGCGCGAGCAGCGCGCGCTGGCGCAGAGCTACCTGGGGTCGCACACCGACGCGATCGCCGCGCTGGAGGCGCTGATCCAGACCTTCGGCGACAGCGGCGAACGCAGCGGCCTGATCGGCGGACGCTACAAGAAGCTTTACAACGCCTCGGTCAAGGCCGGCAAGCCCGATCGCCGCATGCTCGACCGCGCCATCGAAGCCTACCAACGCGGCATGTTGCTCGATCTCAACGACTACTACTGCAGCTGCAACCTCCCCGCGCTCTATCGCGAGCGCGGCGACGACCAGGACGAGCAGCAGGCCGAGGCCGCGGCCGCCGTCGCGCGCCTGGCCTGCGAACGCGCACGTCAACGCGGCAGCGCGGACGAGTGGCTCAAGCCGACGCTGCTCGGCCTCGCCTTTGCCGAGCACAACCACCCCTTGTCGCGAGCGCTCACCCGCGAGGTCGAACGTGAAGGCGCCGATGCCTGGAAGCTCGATTCCACCCTGTCCGACCTGCACCGCCATGTCGCACAGATGAAGGATACGGCGATGCAGGCGGAGTTCACGGCGCTGATCGCGCGGCTCGAAGCGATCTGATCCCGGCCGGGCCGGGGCTCAACGCCGTCAACGAAAGGCGCGGGCGGGGCGGGACATCGCGCGGCCCTGCGGCGTGGAGGACAGACCGGATCACATCATCCTCGACTGGCGTCCCGACCCGACCTCACTGCGCCACATCCCGCGCATCCGTCCGGCCGAGGCGGGGCTGCACGCTATCGTTCGCGCGACGGCCCCCCTCTTCTCGTCGCATCATCGGCGCCCAATGTGCCAACGGCCCGCCGCTTTCGGACGACGACGCCCGCCGGCCTTCTCAGCCGCGCAGAGCATCGTGTTCGCCGCAATGCGCCAGAATCCGTGCCCGCACCGCATCGCGCAGGGCGAGCAGATCGTGCCAGTCGTCGCCGCGTGGCTCGACGGGGGCACACACGGTCAGCGCGAGCGCGCCGCGCTGCGGCCACCAGCTGCGGTCGCGCAGCACGGCACGGGTGCCGGCCAGCGCCACCGGGACGATGGGCAGGCTGTGCCGGGCCGCCACCTGGAAGGCCCCCAGGCGGAAGGCCTGCAGGCCCTCGCGGGCGCCGAAGGTCCCCTCGGCGAAGAACAGCATTGGCAAGCCCTCGCCGGCGTGTGCGCCGAGCGCCTGCGCATCCTCCAATCCCTGGCGCGCATCGAAGCGTTCCACGAAGAGCGCACCCATGCGCTCGAACAAAGGACGCAGGATGCGGTTGCTGCGGAACTCGGCCTTCGCCACGAAACGCACCGGCCGCGGCAGCGCCGCAGCCAGCACGAGCCCGTCGCAGTAGCTGGCGTGGTTGGCCACCAGCACGCAGTTGCCGGGCGGAAGCCGGTCGAGCCCTTCGACCCGTAATGGGCAGGCGCAAAACCAGCGATACAGGCGTGCCAGGCGGTGGGCGCACGCCCAGCGCTGCCCGATGGTCGGCAGGACGAGAATGCACAGGGCGGCGAGCGGGGCGAGCAGCGCGAAGCCCAGCCACGCCCAGCCGGCGTAGAGCACCCCCGGCAGCGCCTGCAGGCGTCCGCCCAGGCTGGCGAGCTGCAGGCGCAGGATCTGCAGCCAGGCTGCGCGTGCCGGCGCCCCCAGGCGGCCGTCGAGGTAGGCGTCACGCACCGCGGCGCGGCGGATCTTGCCGCTCGAGGTCTTGAGCACGGCGTGCATCGGCGCGAGCACGATGTCGTCGGGCGCGAGCTCGAGCTGCGCCATCGCCTCGGCGAGGATGCGCTGCTCCAGCGCCCGGCGCTCGGCCTCGTCGCGCAAGCGGGTCTCCGCCACCACCACCAGGCGCTCCTGGCCCGGCTCGCCGGGCTGAACGCCGAACACCGCGACGCACCCCTTGCGCACCCCCGGCAGCGCGCCCACGGCCTGCTCCAGGTCGTAGGGGTAAAGGTTGCGCCCGGCGCGGATGATCATCTCCTTCGCCCGCCCGGTGATGTAGAGCTCGCCCTCGGCCAGGTAGGCGTGGTCCCCGGTCGACAGCCAGCCGTCGTGGAACAGCGCGGCGCTGGCCTCGGGATTGCGGTAGTAGCCGGCGGTGGCCGAGGGCCCGCGAAACTCGAGCATGCCGACCTGGCGCTCGGGCAGCGGCCGTCCCCGTGCATCGACGATGCACAGTTCGTGTCCGCGCAGGGGCGGGCGAGGAAATCCAGCGGCGACATCAGGATCAGGGGCATGCCGTGGTAGAGGCTGCCTAGCCAGGTACCGATCAGGCCCATGTCGTGGTACAGCGGCAGCCAGCTCACGCACACGTCGCTCGCCGTCAGCGCCGCGGCCTCGCCCCAGGCGCGGATGTTGGCGAGCAGGTTGCCATGGCTCAGCGCAACGCCCTTGGGGTCGCCGGTCGAGCCGGAAGTGTACTGGATCAGCGCCAGGCTGCCCGGCCCCGGGGCGGGCGGCTCCGCAGCGGGCGGGCGCGGCCCGTCGAGCAGGCTTTCCGGCGTGACGACATGGGCGAGCGCGGGCGAAAGGCCGGCGAGCATGCGCGCGAGCGGGCGCACGCGATCGAAGGTGATCAACACCCGCGCCTCGCAGTTGCGCAGGATGCCGGCCTGACGGCGCAGGTGCTCCTCGATCTGCGCCGGGCGCGCCGGTGGATACATCGGCACCGGCACCGCCCCCGCGCGCAGGATGCCGAAGAAGCAGCGGAAGAAGTCCAGCCCCGAAGGCAGCATCAGGGCCACGCAGTCGCCCGCGCCCATCTCGAGCGCGCGCAGCGCCTGCGCCACCCGGCCGGCGCCGTCGGCAAGACCGGCATACGTCAACGCTTCGACACGGTCCTCGCTGGCGTAGAAGCGCACATGCACGCGATCGGGGTGGCGGGCGAGGTGCCAGTCGAGGACTTCCAGCAGGGTGGCCGCGTCCGTGGGCAGCTCCGCATCCTCGCCGGACATGCGCGCGCTGTCGGCGACCGCCTCCGCGGGCGGCCGCGGTGGCGCATGCGTAGCGACCGACTCGCCCAAGGCAGCGAGCAGGTCGCGCGGCGTCTGTGCCGTACCCAGCACCTCGTCGCGAAGCCGCACCCGGTAGTGCTGCTCGATGCGCGCCAGCAGCTCGACGCGGCTCAGGCTGTCCAGGCCCAGGTCGCGGTCGAGCTGGCTGTCCAGCGTGGCCTGCCGGCGCGCGCCCGGCTGCAGTTCGCCCACCAGGGCGTCGATCAGCGCCAGCAGCGGAGCGGGATCTCGAGCTGCGGAGGGGCCGTGCGAAGACTGTGGCGAGGCGGGCATCGCCGAACTCCTTATTGCCGCCGCACCGGCATCACGGCGCGGTGGCGGCCGAGTACAGGATCACCGAAAAGGGCACGCAGGGACCAGCAGGGAGATGCGCCACGCTCGCGCATCACGAGGGCGAGCCCGCCCACCGCGCGCGCACCCACGCTTGCCGACCTGCATGTGCCCAGTCTAGACGGCCTCATACGGTATGGACTCCTGCTGCGCACAAGACAGCGCGAGCGGCACCTGCGCCAGCACAACCCCGCGTTCGCGCAGCGCCGCATCGATGAGGCCGAGCACCTCGTCGCGGCAGGCCGGCTCGCGGTCGTGCTGCGGCACCCAGTACTTCACCCGGTAGGTGATGCCCGCCGGGCCGTAGGACACCAGCTGCACCTCGGGCGGCTTGTCCTCGGCGATGCCCACCGCACACTCCAGCGCCGCGCGCATCAGCTCCCTCGCCTCGGCCACCGGCAGCGCGACCGGCAGGGTCAGCTCGGCGTGGTCGCGATACTCCTTCTTCGGCGCGCTGAAGTTGGTGATGCGCTGCCGCGAGATCTGGCTGTTGGGCAGGATCACGTAGGTGCTGTCCCCGGTCACTAGCCGCGTCGTGCGCCAGCCGATCTCCTGCACCCGCCCCTGCGCGAGGTTCTCGATGCGCACCCAGTCGCCGATGCGGAACGGCGCCTCGATCCCGAGCGCGATCCCCGACAGCGTGTCGGCCACCACGTTGCGGATCGCGAAGCCCAGCACGGCCAGCACCAGGCCCGAGCCGGTCAGGATCCCCGATAGGTCCTGGCGGAACAGCAACGACAGCCCGCCCAGCGTTGCCAGCGCGAACAGGAACACCCGCAGCAGGTCGAGCAGCACCTTGGGCACCGGCTTGCGCCCCTTGCGCCGCTGCGACAGCCGCGCCGACGCGAGCGCATGCAGCAGATGCGCGGCGGTGAACAGCGCGAGCGCAATCGCCGCGTTGCGCACCGGCTCGAGCCAGGCCTGCAGGGCGTGGTCGACGGGCAGCAGCCCGAACGCCCGCTCGGCGTACAGGACGAACAACACCAGGAAGAGGAGTCCGACACCGGCATGCGAGCCGGCGCGGGAGTACAGCGCGCGAACCATGGCAGGACCTTCGAGACGAGAGGAAAGGACACTCCACCGACCCCGGCCTGCCGATCCGCGCCGGCAAGGCGCTATCGAGGCCGGGGCCAGGCATGTGCCTGGTCGATGCACAGGGCGAATCTCGCGCGGCCGCGGCAGCTCATCGCGTGGTCTCCGAAAGTCTGGGGGAATGGCCGTGAAGGCCACTTCAGGCTATATGGGGATGGATCCTGCGCTTTCAAACGCACGGGCGCACCTGCAGGGTGCAGTGGGGGCGTCGGTGTCCCGAATTTCGAGCGGCAAGCCTGCAAACCGGCACGCATCCCGCCGTCCTCAGCCCTTCGCCTGCGACCTCTTCTGTCGCTCCTCGAGCGCCGCTTTCTCACGGGCGGCCTCGCGCTCTTCTTCCAGCTTCTTTTTGCCGTAGGCGATCGCCATCTTCATGGCTACGACCATCACGCCGCCGACGAGGACGATGTACAGCAAAGAAGCGCGGTTGCCCGGGTCGGCCTCGGTCACGGCCGCCTTGGCGCCCTCCTTCTTGCCTTGCTGCGGTTCGAGCACCTGCGCGCCTGCCGTCGCGCCATCCTGTCCGGCGCCCACGGCCATGGCCGTGCCGCCCGCAAGGAGGACGCTGAAGCCGATCAACACTGCCATGATGTAATTCATCGGAATCCTCATTCGTCGATCCAGTCACACACTTGACGCTTCACCTGCAAGCCGCGCCGCGACGCATCGATCTGTCGAACATCGCGTGATTGTACTGAAGAACCCCGCCGGCACTCGGCGCCCGAGCCGCCCGCCCCTAAGCCTCCGGATCATCCTCGCGGCAAGCAGGACTGCCGCAACGCGGGCAGACGAAGGCCCCGACCGGGGACTCGACAAAGCGCAAGCCGAGGTCATCGCCTGCGGCCACATTGCCATCGCAGGTGATCAGACGCCCCCCGATCGTAACGTCTTCCTGCAAGCCGCAGGCCGGACAGCTCAGCAGCCCGCGATCCTCGGCGAAGAGACCGAGCGCGCGCGCCTCCTCGCGAAGGGACTGAATCCTGCGGGCCAGGGCCGCCAGCTCGGGCGGAATTTCGTGATCAGCCATGGCGGATGACGTCCGGGCCGCGCGCGCAGGAGGCGGAGAGGATTCTCATGATCCGTCGATCTCGAAGCCGGCGCGTCGCCACAGCGTGTCGAACTCCTCGCCCACGCCCCAGCCCACGTTCTGCCCGATCGCGCGGACGACATCGAGCCGCGCGAGAAAGCTCGCGCGCTGCGGCTCGGGCAAGCCCGTAACGATCGCCAGCGCCTGCCCGAACATCCGCACCAGCGCGCCGTAGTACGTCTCGTCGTCCAACCCGAACTCGGCGCTGAAACCGGTCGCCTGCTCGCAATAGAACACCATCAGCTCCGCGAGCCCCGCCGGCAGGCCGATCGCCTTCTTGTAGTCGGCGATCGGCTTCCTGGCCTTCGCGACCGAGTAGTCCTGATTCTTGTACACATCCGGGCAAAGCCAGCGCTCGATCACCACCCTGTAGGGTTCGAGCGCATCCTCACCGAGCCCGAAGCGGGCGTGCAGGAAGACCTGATTGTCCTTGCTTGCGGCATACAGGTCCTGGACCAAGGCGAGCAGTCCGGCCCGGTCGAAGTCGACCAGCGCGCCCTTTACGTCGCGCCAGCCTGGCTTGCCCTTCTTTGTTTCCATATCCGACAGATCCTCCATCGAGGGTTGGTCAACTCAAGGCCGGCAACAGCTTCACGCCCAGCACGCTGCCGATCACCGCCAGCCACACCACCGCCGCCGCATAGGCCTGCAGGCAGTAGCGCACGTTGGCGCGTGCGAGCTGCGCGGCCGACAGGCCGTAGCGGCCCTGCAGCGCGAGGTGGATGCCGGACATTGGCCCGGCGGCGAGACCGATCGCCCACGACTGCACGAACACCAGCGCGAGCAGCGTCGGTTCCGGTTGCAGCGGCGCCAGCCAGGCCGACGCCATGGCGATGGTGATCACCGCGTGGATGCCGAGCGCGGCGAGCAGGATCATCGCCGCCAGCACCAGCGCCGCCTCGGTCACGCCGAAAGCGGCAAAGGGCAGCCACAGCCCGCCGCTGTCCATCAGCGCACGCAGCCCGCTGGCGAACACCGCCGCCGACAGGAACAGCACCAGCTCGCCCGACATGCCCGGCAGGCGGTCGCGCACATGGCCATACAGCGCATGGCCGCCCGCCCGCGCGCCCTGCTGGACCAGCACCACGACGCACACCACCACGAGCGCGGCCAGGCTGATGACGGCCAGCGCCGCCCACTCGGGCACCACCCAGTGCCCGGCCCCCACCAGCACCGCCAGCACCGCGGGCACCTTCAGCGCCGACGCCTGCATCGGATAGCCGATGAAGTCCGCCGCCCGGTTGCCGCTGCTGCGCTCGGTGTCGCGACCGGCGAGCCACAGCAGCACCACCGCCAGCGCCACGCCGGATGCCGCCAGGCCGAGCGGGCTTGCGCCGGGCGCGTAGGTCAGCGCCACCGCAGTGGCGGCAAAGAAGGGCGACCACAGCGCCGCGGCAAGGAAGGCGCGCACCAGCACCGCCGCCTGATCCTGGCGCGGCTTGCCGTCCGCACCGATGCGGTCGGCCATGATGAAGACCGCCGACAGGTTGATCACCGCGCCCAGCACGTGCACCGCGCCCAAGGTGCGCCACAGCGCGCCGCGCCCCTTGGGCAGGCCTGCGCTGCCGGCTTCGGGCGTGCGCAGCAGGCGCAGGAAGCTCACCGCCGCCAGCATGCCCAGCAGCGCGGTGTTCTGCGTCAGCAAGCCCAGCAGGCTCGGGCTGCCCCCGCGTACGAGTGCGACGCCGAACGCCACCGCGCCCGCACCGGCCAGCAGCAGCGCCTGGCGCTTCTGCGCGCGCGCAAGCTGCGGCCACAACAGCACGGCCGCGCCCCAGGCTGCCAGCCCGGCGATCCACACGGGCGGCCCATGCCCGGTGCCCGCCAGCGCGGCGAGCACCGTCATCGCAAACAGCAGCACGGCCGCCAGCGTGCGGCGGCGGGGAGAGGTGGTGGGCAATTCAGGGGGCAAGGGAGCGAAGGGCGTTGTTGGTCCGCGGGGGCTTTGCTTGCGGGACTCCATTTTCTACCAGATACCGATGGCGACACAGCGCGGCATCGAACCCCTGCGCGACGAACACCGCGAACCGCGCGGCCTGGCGCCGCTGCACCCCCGCCTCCCGCATCGGGGATAATGGCGGCCTGGAGACTCGCACCGCCCCCCATGTGCGCCAATTACCGCCCCGCCTCGCGTGAAGCGCTCGCCGCGCTGCCTTTGCCGCCGCCGGAATTCGGCTACGGCGAGGCCTATCCTGGCTCGGTTGTACCGGTCGTGACGAACTTCGCCCCCCGACAGTGGGTACCCGCCGTCTTCGGGCTCGTCCCGGCCTGGGCGCACGACCTGAAGATCATCCGCTCGACGTACAACGCACGCTCGGAGACGCTCGGCGAAAAACCCTCCTTTCGCCACGCCTGGCAGCGCGGGCAACTCTGCATCATCCCGGCCGAGGTGCTCTTCGAGCCCTGCTACGAGACTGGGAAAGCGGTGCGCTGGGCGATCCTACGCGCTGACGGCAAACCGATGGGGATTGCCGGGCTGTGGGAGCGCAAGGAGGATGAGGCCGGCGAGCCCCACTGGTCGATGACCCTGCTGACGATCAACGCCGATGGTCATCCCCTCATGCAGCGATTCCACAAGCCGGGCGACGAGAAGCGCTCGGTGGTGATCCTGCCCGATGATGCCTGGGGAGACTGGCTGCGCGCAAAGTCCGAAAGCGCGGCACGCACGTTCTTCCGTAAGCGGTAACCGAGCGGCGTTCTTGCCTACTTCGAGCGCGGGTGGAGATCGGATCGAAGCGGATTGGCCGCGAAGTGTTGCTTCCACAGCCTTGGGGTGAGT
>Ga0209200_1002120_pt1 | contig 18831 bp, 12 predicted proteins | sample AD_UKC033_MetaG_FD_184406 | JGI IMG/M metagenome (GOLD analysis project Ga0209200, IMG submission 184406) | Active sludge microbial communities of municipal wastewater-treating anaerobic digesters from USA - AD_UKC033_MetaG (SPAdes) (version 2) | ecosystem: Engineered > Bioreactor > Anaerobic >...
GTTCCACCGCGTCGTGATTCATAAGGGAGCCAGCCGCCCTTACCTGCCACATTAACTCTAGGTTCACCTGATCGCTCCACACCCCATTACCCGGCATGGTGACAAGACATAGGTACAAGCCCTCGTCATTAGCCGACACATTGTCGAGCGTCAGAGTCGGGCCCGTGGCGCCCGGAATCAAGTTGAGGGTATCTGAGAAAGCGTACCACTGGTAAAATACTGTATCTCCTATATCCGACGATCCGGTGGCGGCGATGCTGAACGTGACCGTATCCCCGGCGAACGCGCTGACACTTGTCGGTTGTTGTGTAATGAGTACCGTAGAATTCTCCGGATTGCACACAGTGTATAGGTACATGCCCGGGATCTCCGGCTCGCCGTCGAGCAGGACGCCGTCAAAATCACTTGGTGTGACCCAGCCTATCCCCACGCCATCGCCAAACTCGCCCTCCGCCTGGTAAGCGCAGAAGTAGTACAGGCGGTACGCCTCGAGATGCTGAAGCTCCGACCCCTGATTTAACTCCTTGTTCCATTCACGCGGGTCCGTCCAACCGTTCACCCAGCATATCGGATTGCTTCCTATGTTCTCCGGATACTCATCGGCGCTGAGGTAGAATCGCGACGCATCATCCGAGCAGATGTAGAAGGTATAATATCCAGTCTTCTCTGGCGAGAGCCAGCCCTCGAACCGGCTGCCGTAGTGATCGCCGTTCTCCCAGGTCGGGGTAGCCGCCGAATTCACAGCCAGCGTCCGATCCGGCACCCAACGACTGTCGATATAGCCGGGCAGCGCATCGAGATCGCCGTAGTAGTTGTCAAAGTACTCGATGTGTCCGTAACCAGTTATATGGAGCATTTCCATTACTCCAGTGGTACCCGCGGCAATGACGTTGCCGCTCATGTCGGCGACATTGTCGATGTTAATAGTGTAGGTCCTAGGTACCAATCGGTTCTCGAGGGTCAGGACTACGTTGGTTTCACCGACCACAACGGCACCGACAACCTGACCGCCGGGCACCCCAGGATCCATCAGGACCGTAAAGTTTTTCACCAGCACGCTCGCCGGATCGATCGGTTCGGAGAAGCCCACCGTAATGCGATTGAAATACGGCCTGCCTCGAACAGCGACCATCGACGGCGGCGTGGTGTCGTCCGTCACGGTCAACGTCACCTCCTCGCTGATCACCGTGTCCACGAGATTCGACACCACGACCTTGAACGTGTCCTGGTCGTTCTCCAGCGCGACATGCGGGAGGGTGTAGGACAAGGCGTTCGCCCCGTCGATCGGCAGGCCGTTCCGGTACCATTGCGCACTGGTCCAACCCGGCCGCCCCGCCACCGACACCGCAAAGGTGGCTGCCATGTTCACGCGCACATGCACCGGCTCGGGCTCCGCCGTGATCGACAAGGGAACCGCCGGGTCGATGACGGGTATCAGGTGCTCACCGGGAATCGACGGCGCGTCGTTGGGAATGCTGGCGCCGCCCGCGCTCATCGCCACCGAGAGGTTCGCCCCATACGCCTCCTCCTTCATCAGCGCCCGGAAGTAGTAGGGCCGATGGGCAAGCAGCGGGATCGGCGACGACTGCTGGCCGGGCTCCGTTTCGTACTGGCGGGGATAGCACCAGGTGGCCACGGCCGCGATGGGGGTCGCGCCGAGGTTCTCGACCGTCGCGTCGGCGCTCAAGTACAAGGCCGAGTTGTCGTCGGATGCGATGGCGAAGGTGTAATCGGCCGTGCTCGGCGGCAGAAACCAGCCTTCCATCATGGCTCCGTAATTGTCCGCCCAATCGAGCCAGCCTTCCGCCAAGGCGGCGTAGACGACCTGATCCGGGCTGTCAGGGTACTTCGGGGAGTTCAGCAGGTCTTGAACCGCTTTGCCGCCCCCGATGTCGAGGTAGTAGCGCAAGGTCGCCCTGCCCGGCACGGCGCCAAAGCGGACCGAGGCATTATGGACGACGTGCGCCGGAGCCGCGTTGTCCCCGACACCGTTGACGACCAGGGTGTGGGTGCTGTTCTGGTCAAACGCGGCGGTCCGGAGGTTCACGGTCACGCCGTCCGGTTGCAGCGCCGCCGAGTGGACGGCCACCGTCCCGCTGTCGATGGTGTAGTTGGCGGCCATGCCGGTCGTGATTGGGTCCATGATCTTGTCGAAGGTCAACTGCAGGAACCGGTCGTAGCCGAGCGTATCGGCGGCGAGCAGCACCGGGGCGTCAGCGGCGGGGGTCACGGTCAGCGTCGCCTGGGTGCTGCTGAGCGCGTCGTTGACCCTGACGTGGAATTTCCTGCCATGATCGGCCACGGTGGGCTTGAAGCTGTAAGCCGAGGAGGTGGCGTCAGGGATGGGGACGTCGTCGGCATACCACTGGTAGCTAAAGGGGACGGCTGCCGGCGCCATCGTCACGGAGAAGGTGACCTCGAGGTTCTCCGTGGTCACCGAGTCCGCGGGTTGAACCTCGATAACGGGGGTGGTCGCGGTGCTCGTGAGGGAATAAGGCTGGGCGTAAAGGGCGGGGATCGGGCATTCGAACCGGCCGCCGGGCCGGATCCAGGCGGCAGACACATGGTCGCCGTAAACCTCCTCCTTCATCAGGATTTCCAGGTAGTACTTCGATCCCTTCACCAGGGTCACCGGCGCCGACTGCTGCTCCCCGGCCTTGTACCAGCCGCGCGGCAACGTCCAGCCTGAGACCTGGCATAACAGGACCTTGTGCGCCGGGTCGGCGTCCGTGCTCAGCCACAGCTCACCGGCATCGTCGGTTGCCACGTAGAAGGTGTACTGCCCCGTCTCGGGCGGTTCGATGAAGCCCGCCGTCATGCTGCCATAGTACTCGCCCACGTTGACGCGGCCCTCGATGTACAGAGAATCCAGCTCGAATCCCGTCGGTGCCTGGGGGAACGTCGGATCCGCCCTGAGATCGGCGACGCTGGCGCCGGGAATGCCGGTGAGCGGGTCCGCTCCCATGTAGAGGTACCGAATCACGGCACCCGCCCGTGTCTCACTGATGTTCCCGCCGGCCAGCAGCAACACGGCCAGGGTTGCTTTCAGAAGGGTACTTCGCATCGTGGGTCCTCGACTGAGTTGCCATTATCAACCAAAAGGGGGGGCTCGCCGGCGGCGGTCATGAGTTCGCGGACGCCGACCGCTGAAATGGAGTATGCGCACCGGTTCTCCCCTCCCCCTGCGGCAACGGAGCGGGGGGAGGGATCGAAGGCCTGCACGCCGAAGCCTTGGCGAAGGCGGGAGAGGGGTGCCCCGCTCGCGGACTGACACAGGCCCCTCCTCTCCCCGTCCTCTCCTCCCGTTCCCGAGGGGCGAGGGAGACAACATATTGGCAGATCTCCTCTGACAAGGAGCATCGGTTGAATCCATGAACGGCACCGGCTCCGCGCTGACAGAAAAGGCATGAAACACACAGGCTGGCGAGGCGCGCCTCAGACCAACCAGGTCCGTGGTCCTATGAGCGCCTGCCTGCCTTTCCGGATCCCTCGGCCCGCGCCTCGCTATCCCAGAGTCCTCGCCGGAAGGAGGGGAGGCTTGGAACGACGGGGGTCGAAACTTGACCGGATCACAACGCATTTCAATGGGCGAGGACTCTAGAGGGGGCGACATGGAGGAGCTTCCATAGACGAGGCCTACCCCGCGGTTCATCGCAGTGACCGATCCCAGCCAGCAGCCCCAGCCAAAGGAGCGACCCGGTGAGTCTTATGCCCTTGAACCCACCGCTGTTAGTGTTAGGAGAGTGGCCGGGTTCTATTGACCCACACGAGGGTTGTCAAGAAGAATCTCAGCATCAACGCGATGACGCGATGACCAGGATCCCATGTCGACTTCCTTGGTGCCTTCGATCTGCAGCACGACGAATCCGTCTGCTGCCGAGTACTGGTGCGGTGGACGCAGGGGCGGCTCCTGCCCGTTGACGCGGACCGTCGGCTCGTCGCGGAGACTGTTAATAAGGACGAAGTACGGACCCGCCGACCAACCCCGCACGCGGAACCGACCGCCAACCACTTCTGAGATACCTGTTGAGCTTCCTCAACCGGCTCCGAGCGACCTCAGGATCTTCAATGCGAGCGGTTCCTTGATTTCGGGGTGTCGAGGAAGGGCCTCAACCACACCGGTCCGCGGGTTGGTCCAGAGCGAATGTGAGCTCCCCTCTCGCTTCAGGTAACACCCGGCGTGCCGCAGGCGCCTTTCCAGATCGCGCCTCTTCATCAGATGACAACCACGGTCTGAATGGCATCGTTGGGGAGTCCCCGCCGAACATCCTCTACGCGGTCCTCGAAGATGAGCCGTATGGCCTCGCGCAAGCTGGCCTTGGCCTCTTCCGCCGTTTCCCCTTGGCCATTCGCACCCGGAACCTCAGGGCAAATCGCCCAGTAGCCGCCTTCGGGCGCCTCCTCGATGATGGCCGTGAACTCACCTTTCATCAGACGAAAGATGCGCCGAAACCCTCGACCCGTCAACGGTGCTGCACGGCTCGCCTGGCGAACCCGAGCGACAATTCCTCTGTTGCGCCTTCGATCTGCAGCACGACGAATCCTTCTGCTGCCGAGTACTGATGCGGTGGACTCAGGGGCGTCTCCTGCCCGTTGACACGGACGGTCGGTTCGTCGCGGAGACCGTTAATAAGGACGAAGTACGGACCCGCCGGCCAACCCTGAACGCGGAACCGGGCGCCGGCTGCGTCCTCCCGGACGCTGTCGATCGCTCCCGGTGCATGCACACAAAGACCGTGCTGGCGAAGAACGACGAAGCCGTACACGGCGTCGCCGCCCAGCATCCGAATCGCGGGGACGAGCGTGGTCGCGGGATTGATCGCCGGCCCGTTGCGGGTCTGGGCCCGCAGGTTGAAACTGTCCGGCAGCAACCCCCGAAACTCGGTGTCGGTGTCCGGATACGTGTGCTGGATGCCGGCGGCAGCGATCCCGTTGGCCACCTGCATCCATGGACCTCGCGAATCATGCGGCGCCAGACGCTGCAGCGCGTCCGCGTACACCAGCCCACACCACTGGACCGGCAGCCCGATCCATACCGGCGCCACCCAACTCGTGGCTCCCAGGACCGCAATCGTGCTGTACACCCCCACCGGACCCGACGTCGGCGGTGTCAGGTAAACGAACGGCAGACCTGTCCACGCCCAATACCGCGCTTCCTCGAGCAACGCCGCGTCGCCCGTCAGCTCGTAACCCAGGGTGTAAGCCCGCACCAGGTACGCGGATGCCAGAATGTCGGGTGTGTGCAGGGGGATCTCCCACGTCTGGGCGCCGCGGGGGACGGTCCCGCGGAACTTATCGAGCGCACGAAGCAGTCTCAGGCCTTGATCGATCTGAGCCCGATCGCCCCCAAACACGGCCGCCTCGAGCAGCGACATCACCCCTTGCGCCGTCAAACCGTTGGCGTCGGGTGCCCAGTGGGTCGAGCCAAAGTCAAGGCCGCCGGCAGTCTTGCGGTACACGACCGAACCGTCCGCCTCGAACCGACGCAACAACGCCCCCGCCTGCCCGCGCGCCGACGCCACATTCTCCGAGACCGCCCCATAGACCAGCGCCGGCGCCGGGTACCGCACGTGCCCGACCTGGCGGGCATTCCGCTCACCCGGCATCACCTGGGCGAGAGCCGCTCGCGCCCCATTCCGGAGCCGGTCTGCCAGTGCACTGTCCTCAACCCGGCCGGCGAGCCAATCAAGATAGAGCGCCGCATCCGCCGCCGGACCCGAGCCGAACCCGGGCGCCGCGTGCCGATACCAATCGCCGTCCCGGATCTTCGAATCCAGCCAGCCGCGGCCGGCCAGCGCGTAATAGGCCTGGGCGCTCATGCCGGGAGCGGGCACGGGCGGCAAGCCCTCGATCCGCACGTACTGCTGCACGGCCGGAATCACAGTGTCCCCCACTCCGCCCAGGATCATCGCGCTGACGGTCATCCCGCGATCGGCCGGGAATCGCATCGGGTCGTAGGGCAACAGGCTGTTCTCTTCCCGGTTCATCCCGTCCGACCCCGGCACGAGAAGCCCCAGAAGATGACCTCCGGAGTTGAAGAAACGATCCGGCGTGTCGAACACGACGCCCACGTTGGTCTGCGCCCGTGACCACAAGACCCCAAGGTACCGTCCCTCGGCCGCGATCGCCATCAGCGGGAAGGTCACCTTCGCAAGATCCGGCACCTGGCGATGCGACGCTGGCGGGTTGAGATCCGCGGTGGAACTGCTCGGTTCGTTCTCGAGATACTCGACCCCCGCCAGCAGCCCTTGAACCTTGTTCGTCCCAAAACCGCCCAAGCCCGGCAGCAGCGTCAGCGCCGGCAAATACAGAACATCACGGTCTTGGTCGACCACGCATCTCGTGCTCACCCCTATTGTCCCGGCCTCCCCCGGCGTGAAAGTCTGTTCCACCTCCCAGTTCCCGCCGTCCGGGTCCTTGAACGTCGCCCGCACCAGGAGCGAGCCTCCCACCTCCCGGTCGGCCAACGACTGACGCGGCCTATTCTGAATAGTAACACGCGTTCCCGGTCCCTGCCCCAAGCCAGCCCAACGCGATTCGCCCCCGTGCAGGTAGCCGAGGAGCGCCGCGGCATTCCCACAGGCCATCCGTACCCCCTTCACCCATACCTCGAAAGCGCCAAGTCCCGATCGGCCATGCCGCAATTCCATGTCCCCCGCCCGCAAGACCACCGGATCAACGCCCAGGTCCGGAACCTGCGGCACCGGCCAGGCCGGAGCCTGGGGAACCACCCGCGGCTCGAAGCCCAGGAAGCCAAGCACGCAAACACCCCCCTCCCCAGGCGGGTCAATGCGCAGGCGCGTGCCCGCGCCCAGCGGCGGCATCCGCACCGTCACCTCCTGCCATTCCCCCGGCGCCACGGCAAATCGCACCGATTGCGCCTCCGTGGGCGCCCCGGTGAAATAGAACACCTGGGCCCAGCCCCCGCGCTCCGATTTCAACCGCAACCGCATCCACAGCGGGGTGCCCGCGGGGTAGTCCCTGGCAGGACCGGCCAGGTACGGGTCCGCACCGCCAAGGGTGACCGCCAGACCCTCCGCGGTCGGCGTGAGAGCGACGATGTCATGCTGCGCCTCCCACCCGGCCTGGCCTGCCGCCTCGGTGAAGTCAAACGAAGGCAATGTCGCAGCCGCTGCCGTGCCGCCCAACAACAGCCAGGTCCCGACCAGCCACCATGCCGCCCGCCCCGCCCACCGCGGAATCCTGTTGCCATTACCCATGGCCGACAGCATCCGCCCGGGACGGTGCATGAGTCAATCACCGCTCTCGGACAAGCGGACAAGCTCCGCTTGTGGCTTTGGACTTCCACCAAGGCCGCTACCGTCGCTAATGTCGCAGGGCTTCACCAACATGGGAAGGCCGAGACAACTCCAACCGTCGCAACCCGGTCACCAGCGTCACCGCAGGCCGGTCTCGAACTGCTTGACCGTCGCCGAGATCTACGCCGGCTTGCAGGGCGAAAGCACCTTCGCCGGGTTGCCCTGCGTCTTCGTGCGCCTGACCGGGTGTCCCCTCCGCTGTTCCTATTGCGATACCGCGTACGCCTTCCGGGGGGGCAGGCGCATGACCGTGGCCGCCGTCCGCGCAGCGGTGCTGAAGACAGCTGGACGCTGGCCCGCCCCACCCGCCGCACCGCGGTTGCCCCTGGTCGAGCTCACCGGCGGCGAACCCCTCCAGCAAACCGCCTCCCTCGACCTGATGCGGCGACTGTGTGACGACGGGTTCACAGTCCTGCTCGAAACCAGCGGAGCCCTGGACATCGGACCCGTCGATCCCCGGGTTCGCCGGATCGTGGATCTCAAGTGCCCGGCCAGCGGCGAAAGCCACCGCAACCGATGGGCAAACCTCCCGCTGCTCAGGTCCACGGATGAGGTCAAGTTCGTGATCGCCACCCTCGAGGATTATCAATGGTCCATCGACACCCTCCAGCGCCATCGGTTGACCGAACGATGCACCGTCCTGTTCTCATGGGCCGCTCCGCTGGAACCTCGCCAGCAGGAGCCATCGCTCAAGCCCATGACCAAAGGTCTCCACCCCCTTTCCCGCCGCGAGCTCGCCGAACGGATCATCGCCGACGCTTTGCCCGTTCGCTTTCAAATCCAGATGCACAAGGTCCTCTGGCCCCCGGACGCGCGCGGCGTCTAGAGTTTTCGACTTGTGAAAGTCGATGCGATTAGGTCAAGTTTGGCCCCTGCCGTTCCAGGCCATCCCTCCTTCCGTCGAGGACTCTACATTAGCGAGGCGCGGAAGAGAGGGTCCGGAAAGGCAGAAAGGCTTCATGGGATCGCAGACTTCGTTAGGTCTGAGGCGGCGCCTCGCTAGGAAAACCCGATCGGCTGCCGCTGTTCTGAGGCTCCTCTGCGCCTACGAGTCCAGGAACGTGACCTTCATCGAGCCCGCGGGCGATTGGCCCATCGTCTGGGACCGAGCCCGCGGCTCCCGAGTCTGGGACGCCGAAGGGCGCGAGTACCTCGATCTGACCGCTGCCTTCGGCGTGGCAGCCGCCGGCCATGCCAACCCGCGCGTCGTCGAAGCCGCACGCCAACAAATTGGGCGCTTGGGCCACGCCATGGGTGATGTCCATCCCCATCGGCTCAAGGCGGATCTCGCCAAGACCCTGAGCCGGATCACGTTCGAACGATGGCACAAACCCCGGCCCGCCCGCGCCAAGACGATCTTCTGTAACTCGGGCTTCGAAGCCGTCGAAGCCGCCCTGAAAACCGCCGTGCTCGCAACCGGCCGGCCAGCTGTCCTCGCATTCGAGGGAGGCTACCACGGACTCGGCTACGGCGCGCTCACCTCGACCCACCGACCCTACTTTCGCCAACCTTTCGCGTCTCAATTGCGCCCGTTCGCGAGTTTCATCCCCTTCCCCGAAACGAAATCGGATCTGGATGCCCTCAGGACCGCTCTTGCTGAACTCGAAAAGCGCCCCCCGGGAGCCATTCTCGTGGAACCAATCCAGGGACGCGGCGGGATCCGAGTTCCTCCTGCGGGCTTCCTCAAGGTCCTGCGCCGATTCTGCAACCGAACCGGTACCCTCCTCATCGGCGACGAGATCTTCACCGGCTTCGGCCGAACGGGCCGGTGGTTCGCTTGCGAACACGATTCCGTGGCCCCGGATTTGATCTGCCTGGGTAAAGCCCTCACCGGGGGGTTCCCGCTCTCCGCTTGTGTCGGCGAAGCGTCGTTGATGGACCGCGCCTGGCCGAAAACCACCGGTGAAGCCCTCCATACCAGCACCTTCCTGGGGAATCCTGTCGGCTGCGCCATGGCCCTCGCCCAAATCCGCGAAATCAGCCGCCGCCACCTCGATCGCCGGAGCGCCATCCTCGGCGCCGGGCTTCTCGAAGCCCTACGCAGAATCCCCGTGCCTCCGCCTTACCGGGCGTCCACCCGGGGTCGGGGTCTCATGGTCGGCCTCGAACTCGAGACCGGCTCCGGCCAGCCTGCCTCCGATCTGGCCCAAAGAGTCATCAAGACCATGCTCCGCCGCGGCTTCATCCTCCTGCCCGAAGGCGAAGCCGGCAACGTCATCAGCTTCACCCCGCCGCTGACCGTCACCCGGGACGAACTCGCCCGATCGGTCCGCGGCCTCGAGCTCGCCCTCATCACGGAGGCCGCCCGGTGAGACTCGCCGAAATGCGCCAGTTCCTCGCCAACCGGAATATCCGGCTCACCCGGTCGCTCGGACAGAATTTCCTCCACGACGGCAACCAACTCCACCGTATCGTGGCCGCCGCCGGGCTCTCGCGGGAGGACAACGTCCTCGAGATCGGACCCGGGCTCGGTCCGCTGACCGAGCGCCTGCTCGCCGAAGCCGGCCATGTGCTGGCCATCGAAAAAGACGCCCGCCTGGAAACCTGGCTCGCCGAGAGATTCCGCAACGAGCCCCGCCTCGAACTCCGACACGCGGACGCCCTCGACGCACTGCGCGCGCAGCCGAGGGACTGGAGCTCGTGGACCGTCGTGTCCAACCTCCCCTACTGCGTTGCCTCGGCCCTCATCACGGAGTTCGCCCTGGCCACCGCACCCCCAAAACGCCTCGTCGTCACTCTCCAACTCGAAGTCGCCCGACGCCTCGCCGCCAAGCCGCACGCGGGCGATTACGGCGTGCTCACCCTCCTCGTCCGGCAACGCTACCAACTCGGACCCTGGTTCCGGATTCCCGCCACCTGCTTCTTCCCCCAACCGGACGTCGATTCAGCCTGCGTACGGCTCGACCGGCGACCGGATTCGGAACAGCTCCCCGACGCCACCACACGACAGGCCTTTGTCCACGTGGTGAAACGCGGGTTCTCAGAACGCCGAAAACGCCTGTTCAAACTCCTGCGGCGCGACTGGGACGAACCCGCCCTCGAGGCGGCGTTTCTGGCCCTCGGCCTGGACGCCGATTGCCGGGCCGAACAGCTCGATCTCCACCAATTCCAAGCGCTGGCACGCCGACTGCTCACGCCTCGATCAGCAGGCGCGCCGGCTCTTCCACCAACTCCTTGACCCGACGCAGAAACGTCACCGCTTCCCGGCCGTCCACGATCCGGTGGTCATACGTCAGCGCCACATACATCATCGGCCGGATCACCACCTGGCCCTCCCGCGCCACAGGCCGCTCCTGGATGGCGTGCAAGCCCAACACCCCGCTCTGCGGCGGGTTGATCAGCGGGGTCGAAAGCAACGAGCCGTACACGCCCCCATTCGTGATCGTAAACGTCCCGCCCGCCAATTCCTCCGGCCGCAGCTGGTTCTGACGCGCCCGCCCGGCAAAGTCCGCAATCCCCGCCTCGATCCCGGCAAAACTCAGCCGCTCCGCATTCCGCAACACCGGCACCACCAGGCCGCGCCCGCCCCCGATCGCAATGCCGAGATCATAATAGTTGCGATACACAACCTCCGCCCCCCGAATCTCGGCGTTCAACGCAGGACATTCCTTCAGACCCTCAATCACCGCCTTCACGAAAAATGACATGATCCCCAGTTTCACCTGGTAACGCTCCCGAAAGCGCTCCTGGCAAGCCCTCCTCAATGCCGTCACCGCGGTCAGATCAACCTCGTTGAACGTGGTCAGCAGCGCCATCGTGTTGTGCGCCTCAACCAGTCGCTCCGCAATCTTCCGTCGGATCAGATTCATCGAGACCGCCCGCTCCTCCCGTCCCCCGGCTGCGGCCGCCACCCCGCGTTCCCCCGTCAGTTCCCCCGCCTCCGACCCCGAACCCGGCTCGGACGCCCCCGCCGCCGCCGCAGGCGCCGCCAGCCCGTCGGCGCTCGACACAGCCGCCGCCCCCGCCGCCGCCGCTCGGGTGTCGGCCGACGACTCCGCACCCGAGTCCGTGGCGGTGTCGACCGGCGCCGAAGGCGGCCCCATCGCCCCCGGCTCGATCTCCCCGATCACTTCGCCCATCGCCACCCGGCTGCCGCGCGGCTTCAGGATCCTCCCCAGGATGCCGTCCGCAGGCGCGTAGACCTCGACCGTGGCCTTGTCCGTCTCCAGAACCACCACCGCCTCGTCCTTCCGTACGGCATCCCCCACCGCCTTCAGCCACTCGCCAACTTCAACTTCCGATACCGATTCTCCGACCGTGGGGACTTTGATTTCGAGAGGCATACGTTGATGAGGAGTGGCTTTCAGAGCTCGAAGGTGTCTGCCGGCGGCAGCATTTGTCGAGTGCCAACAACTGTCTCAGTCCGCGGACGCGGCAGATCGTCGTCCCCGGCAAACGCGCTCTCGAGGATCTGCGCCTGCTCGATCGCGTGCGCCGCCGCGGAACCGGTCGCGGGACTCGCGCCCGCCGGCCGACAGACACCGCTCAGCGGCAGCCTCCCCAGGAATTGCATGCTCACCGTCACCCTCAGGAACCGCCAGATGCCCATGTTCTCCGGCTCGTCCTGCACCCAAATCACATGCGTGCCGTCCCGACACCCGCCCAGAATGCCTTCGAGCTCAACCCGCGGGAACGGATAAACCTGCTCGAGTCGCACAATGGCCACATCCTCGCGCCCCAGTTCCCTTCGCCGGGCTTCCAGGTCATAGTAGATCCGCCCGCTGCACAGCAGCACCCTGCCCACCGCCGCCATCGAGACCGACCGCGGATCCGCCAGCACCCGCTGGAACCGGCCCGTCTCGAGATCCTCGATCGAGGAGACCACCCTCGGATGCCGCAGCAGGCTCTTGGGCGTGAACACCACCAGCGGCTTCCGCCACCGACGCCGCATCTGGCGGCGGAGCAAGTGACAGAATTGAGCGGGAGTGCTGGGCTGGGCAACCTGCAAGTTGTCATCGCCCGCCAGAGCGAGAAACCGCTCGATGCGGGCGCTCGAGTGCTCCGGCCCCGCTCCCTCGAATCCGTGCGGCAATAAAAGCACCAGCCCGCTCAACCGCCGCCACTTCTCCTCCCCGCTCACAATGAACTGATCGATGATCACCTGCGCCGCGTTGGCAAAATCGCCGAACTGCGCCTCCCACACCACCAGGCCGTCAGGACAATCCAGGCTGTACCCGTACTCGAATCCCAGCACTCCCGCCTCGGACAGCGGGCTGTTGTGGATCTCGACCGGCCCCTGCGCCTCGCGCACGTGCTGGAGCGGACAGTGCTTCTGGCTCGTCTCATAGTCGTGCAACACGGCGTGCCGCTGACTGAACGTGCCCCGCTCGCAGTCCTGACCCGAGAACCGCACCCGATACCCCTCCTCCGCCAGACTGCCCAGGGCCACAGCCTCGGCCGCCGCCCAGTCCAGAGGCCGCTCGCCCGCACCCATCGCCCGACGCTGCTCCAACACGCGCTCAAGCTTCGGGTGCACCGTGAATTCCTCCGGCACCCCCGTCAACCGCTCGAGCAACCGTGCCACCCGCCCGGCGCCAACACCCGTCTCCGGCTCGCTAGCCGCCGGCTCCGCCCCCCCAGAGTACCCCTGCCAGATCCCCTCGAGGCTGCTCGGGGGCATTCCGTGCCCGCTGCTCCGGGCTTCCGCCAGATGTTGCTCCAGCCAGTCGTAGCGCTTCCGCGCAATGTCATCCGCCTCCCCGCGCGTGATGCCGCCAAGCCGCAATAGCCGTTCCAGGTAGGCGTCCCGAACCGACGGCCGCCGCTCAATCAGACGGTACAGCTCCGGCTGCGTGAACGACGGCTCGTCCCCCTCGTTGTGGCCCAGCCGGCGGTAGCAATACATGTCGATCACCACGTCAAGCTTGAATTGCTGCCGGAATTCCATCGCCATCCGGATGCACCGCGCCACCGCCTCCGGGTCCTCGCCGTTCACGTGGAAAATCGGCGCCGGCAGCATCCGGGCCACGCTCGTGGCATACAGCGTGGAACGTCCCTCGCTCGGCGGCGTCGTGAACCCAATCTGGTTGTTGACAATGATGTGAATCGTGCCGCCCGTCCGATACCCCGCCACCCGGCTCAGATTCAGTGTCTCCTGAACAATCCCCTCGCCGATGAACGAAGCGTCCCCGTGGATCAACAGCGTCAAGGTCTCCGCCCGCTCCGCATCCCGCCGACGATCCTGCTTGGCCCGCACCCGGCCCAACGCCACCGGGTTCACAAACTCGAGGTGGCTGGGATTGAAGCACAGCGAAAGATGCACCCGCCGACCCGCCCCCGTCCGGTAGTCGCTGCTGTACCCCAAATGGTACTTCACATCGCCACCCCCAAGGTACAAGTCCGGGTCCTTGTCCTCGAACTCGCGAAAGATCTCCCGCGGGCTCTTTCCGATAATATTCGCCAACACGTTCAGCCGCCCGCGATGCGCCATCCCCATCACGATCTCCTGCACCCCCAGCTCGCTCGCCTTCTCGATCGCCAGGTCCAACAGCGGGATCAGGCTCTCCGCCCCCTCGAGCGAGAAACTCTTCGCCCCCACATACTTCTTCCGAATGAACTGCTCGAACACCACCGCGTCCGTCAGCCGCGTGAAAATCCGAAGCTGCGTCTCCCGACTCATCTCAGCCCGAAGCGGCGTGCCCTCGATCCGATCCTGCACCCAGTGCCGGATCGTCAGGTTGTCAATGTGCATGTACTGCACCCCCACCGACCCGCAGTAAATCTCCCGCAGCCGCTGGAGGATCTCCCGCAGCGGAAGCCGGCGGCCCGGACAGAGCGTCTCCAGATAGAACCGCCGCCCCATGTCGCCCCCCGTGAACCCGTGAAACTGAGGATCCAACTGCGCAACGTACGGAACGAAATTCGTCAGCGGATCCACCCGGGCCAGAATGTGACCCCGCGTCCGATACGCCCGAACCATCCGGTCCAGCCGATGCTGCAACAGCATCATCGACTCGAAATCCTGGTCCCGGGCCCCCGTCGCACCCGGCCGCGTCGCCTCCCCCAAACCCGCAGGATTGAACAGGCTCCGACGCGGAAACTGCCCTTCCACCTCGCTTCCGCCAGCCCCCTCCCCATCCAGCCAGCAATCAAAGTACCGACGCCACTCCGGCGCCACCTGCGCCGGATCCCGCCGGTACAGGGCTAGTAACCCCTCGACGTAGTCCAGGTTCGCCGCCTCCGGCAGCTCCGGCACATTCTCCATACGTTGTCCGTTCCGCACGCCCTCCCCTCGGGGAGACCCGCCGGCCGCACCGCAAACCACACACCCCCGGGACACTCCAGGGCGTGGCCTAATGTTGGCCCTCCCGCCCCCATGCGCAAGTCCCCACTCGCCCCCCCCGAACGGTCAAGAGAAACAATGGGGGCGCAACGCAAGGGACAACCTGCAGCAGTCCTCCTCATGCCAACAGATGCCCCAAGGGAAGCGCCCATAGGGTCTTGTCCAGTTGGACCGCTACCGCCCCGTTGTAGGCCAGCACGGCAGCCGCACACGCAGACGTCCGATTCCGAAACGCCCGCAACCCGGCCAGCGGAAGCCGGCTTCCTCAGAACCGAACGCGGGAACCCCGCACTTGCCAGCAGCCACCCGAGGCGGAAGAGTAGAGCCCGGCCGTGCGCTGCGAGATCATCAACACAGGAACCGAACTGATGCTGGGACGGGTTCTGAACACCCACCAGCAGTGGCTTTGCCGCCAGTTGGCGGATGCCGGCCACGCGGTGGATCGACAGGTCGCCGTGGCAGACACCGCGGACGCGATCGTGCAGGCGGTGCATGAAGCGCTGGGCCGGGCGGATCTGGTGGTCACCACCGGCGGCCTGGGACCCACCTCCGACGACTTCACCCGACAGGTGATCGCCGGTCTCTTCGGCCTGCCGCTGGCCGAGGACCCCGCCGCGGCGGCACACATCGACCGCTGGTTCACCGATCGAGGCAGGGTGCCGCCCCCCGGGGTCCGGGTCCAGGCGCTCGTGCCCGCCGGCGCCACCGTGCTCCCCAACGCCCACGGCACGGCTCCCGGCCTCCGCCTGGCCACGAGGACCACCCCTCCCCGATGGCTCGTCATGCTGCCAGGACCACCCAGGGAGCTCAGACCCATGTTCCTCGAACAGGTCCTGCCCTGGATCGGTTCGACTTTCCCAGCCCCAGCCCATTCCGTGTGCCGTACCCTCCGTTCCACCGGCATCGGCGAGTCCTCGGTCCAGGCACTCCTCTCAGGCCCCTTGACCGATCTCGTCAGCGCCGGATTGGAGATCGGCTACTGCTGCCGGCCCGGGGAGGTCGACATCCGGTTCATGGCCCGCGGAGCCGAGGCCGCCCGCCTGGTCGCCGAGGCCGAGACCCGATCGCGCACCGAGCTCGGCCCGGCCGTCTACGGCATCGACGACGACACGCTCGAAGCGGCTGTGGTCGGCCTCCTGGCTCGACGGCCAGCCACGCTTTCAGTGGCCGAATCCTGCACCGGAGGACTGGTCGCCAGCCGCATCACGGACGTTCCCGGCGCCTCGGCCGTCTTCCGGGGCGGAGCGGTCGTCTACAGCAATGACCTCAAACAGCAGCTGCTTGGCGTCCGCGGCGAAACCCTCGCCGCCCACGGCGCCGTCAGTGAACCGACGGCCCGCGAGATGGCCGAGGGGGCCCGACGGCGCCTGGGCTCGGATTTCGCGCTGGCATTGACCGGAATCGCCGGCCCGTCCGGAGAGACCGCCGGGAAACCCGTCGGCACGGTCTTCATCGCGCTGGCCACACCCGCCGCCACCCGGGTGGAACATCACCTCAATCGCTATGATCGTGGCACGTTCAAGCAGGTCGCCTCGCAACAGGCGCTCGAACTGCTCCGGCAACACCTCGTCTCGTGAGCTTCCTCTACCCACGACTGGTTCGGCCCCTGCTCTTCCGACACGATCCGGAGTGGATCCACGAGTTCACCTTGCGCTGGCTGGGACGCCTGTCCCGCCACGCCTCGAGTTGTCGGGCCCTGGCGGCGGTCTGCGGCGCCCCCGCCCTCCCGGTCGCCGCCTTCGGCCTCCGGTTCCCCAACCCCGTGGGACTCGCAGCCGGGATGGACAAGGAGGCGGCTGCCGTGCCGGCCTGGGAAGCCATGGGCTTCGGCTTCAGCGAACTCGGCGCGGTGACCCGCCTCGCGCAGCCCGGAAACCCCGCGCCGCGCGTGTTCCGAGCCATTCCCGACCAGGCCATCGTAAACCGCATGGGCTTCAACAACCAGGGAGCCGAGGCGCTCGCCGCCCGCCTGCAGGCGTGGCGACAGGCCGGCCGTTGGCCCGCACACCCGGTCGGCATCAACCTCGGCAAGACCCGAATCGCACCGATCGAACAGGCCGCAGACGACTACGCGACCACCTACACCCTGCTCTGGCGCCTCGCCGATTTCTTCGTCGTCAATGTCAGTTCGCCCAATACGCCTAATCTCCGCCGCCTCCAGGACAAGTCGGCCCTGGACGATATCCTCGCCGCCCTGCAACAGGTGAACCGGGGCATCAGCGATGCCCAGTCGCAGCCCCCGACGCCATCGCCGCCGCCCGGACCCCGTCCCATCCTGGTCAAGGTGGCCCCGGATCTGTCGTTCGCGGCCCTCGACGATATCCTCGACTTGGCCGGTCCGCGGCAGGTCGCCGGCATCGTCGCCACCAACACCACCCTCGAACGGCCGACCTCAGGCGATCCGCGGCTCCAAAAGGTCTACGCCGAGACGGGCGGGTTGAGCGGCCGCCCGCTCCGCGCCCGAAGCACCGAGGTCATTCGCCATCTCTACCGGCAGACCGGCGGTCGCCTGCCCATCATCGGCGTGGGAGGCATCTTCACCGTCGAGGATGCCTGGGAGAAGATCACCGCCGGCGCCACCCTCCTCCAGCTCTACACGGGTTTCGTGTTCGAGGGACCGACGTTGCCGCGGCGGATCGTTCGCGGCTTGCGGCAGCGGCTGGCCGCCGAGGGCCTCCCCAGTCTTAGCGCGGCTGTGGGCAACGCCGCCCGCACGTGAACCCCCAACGCTCATCGCTTCCCGAACTCCTCGCCCCCGCCGGCGATTGGGACTGCGCACGAGCCGCAGTCGAAAACGGCGCCGACGCCATCTACTTCGGCCTCGATCGCTTCAACGCCCGGATGCGGGCCGAGAACTTCACCGAAGGCGACCTGCCCCGCCTGCTCGAGTACCTGCACCGGCGCGGCGTGCGCGGGTATCTGTCGTTCAACACCCTCGTCTTCACCGGCGAGCTGGCCGAGGCTGAGCGCTACCTGCGAGGGTGCATCGCCGCAGGCGTCGACGCCGCCATCGTCCAGGACGTCGGGATCTGCCGGCTGATCCGACGGCTCTCGCCGGACTTCCCCATCCACGCCTCAACCCAAATGACCCTCACCAGCCCCGCAGGTGTGGCCTTCGCCCGCGACCTGGGCTGCCAACGCGTGATCCTGGCCCGGGAATGTTCGCTGCGGGAAATCGAGCGCATCCAGCAGACACTCGGCCCGGACGGACTCGACCTCGAGGTCTTTGTCCACGGTGCCCTTTGCGTGGCGTACTCGGGCCAATGCCTCACCAGTGAAGCGCTCGGAGGTCGATCCGCCAACCGGGGGGAATGTGCACAGGCCTGCCGCCTGCCCTATGACCTCGTGGCCAATGGCCGCAAAGTCCCCCTCGGAGACCGCCGCTATCTCCTCAGCCCGCGCGATCTCGCCGGACTCGAGCTCCTGCCCGAACTCGTCCGCCTGGGAGTCGCCTCGCTCAAGATCGAAGGGCGCCTCAAGTCACCCGAGTACGTGGCCAATGTCACCCGACATTACCGCCGCGCCCTGGACCTCCTGGCCGCCCGGACAACCCCCACCGCCCCGCCAGAAACGCCCCACTCACCATCCACCCCAACGCCCCAAAACCCCAAAACGGTCCGCTACGAACTCGAGATGGCTTTCTCGCGCGGGCTCCACACCGGCTGGCTCGAAGGTGTTAACCACCAGGCGCTCGTCCATGGCCGCTTCGGCACCAAACGCGGTGTCCCGCTCGGTGAGGTCCTCCGCGTCGGCCGCGACCGCGTCGTCATCAACCTCCGCGGCCCGCTCAAGCCCGGCGACGGCATTGTGTTCGACGCCGGAACGCCCGACCTGCTCGAGGAAGGCGGCCGCGTTTACACCGTCCAAACCCGCCAGCACGGCACCGAGTTGACCTTCGGCCGGGGCGACCTGAATTTCGCACGAATCCATGTCGGCGACCGCGTCTGGAAGACCAGCGATCCCGAACTCGACCGCCGGCTGCGCCAGACGTTCGCCGGAGACACCCCAAGGCACACCCGACCCGTTTGCGGCGAGGTCCACGGACGCGCCGGCACGCCGCTCCGGTGGATCCTGCGCGATGACCGCGGCAACCAAGCCGAGGTCGCCAGCCCATCCCCCCTCCGCGCCGCCACAAACCAACCCCTGACCGCCGACCGCCTCCGCGCCCACCTGGGCCGGCTCGGAGGCACCCCCTTCCACCTGGACTCCCTCGACAACCACCTCGACGGA
>Ga0209200_1002122_pt1 | contig 18826 bp, 16 predicted proteins | sample AD_UKC033_MetaG_FD_184406 | JGI IMG/M metagenome (GOLD analysis project Ga0209200, IMG submission 184406) | Active sludge microbial communities of municipal wastewater-treating anaerobic digesters from USA - AD_UKC033_MetaG (SPAdes) (version 2) | ecosystem: Engineered > Bioreactor > Anaerobic >...
CTTCTGCCTTTCTTCGCGCCGCCACTCGTAATAACCGTTGGCGAAGACCAGGCAGCGTCTTTTCAGAAAGGCTTCCCGGAAGGCCGGCTTGGAGGTCACCGTTTCTCCGCGGGCATTGATCAATTCCCGACCCGGCCTGCCGTTCCGGACCCAGGGCGGGAGATACCCCCACCGGAGCCGCACCAGCCGGTTACCCTCTTCCCGAAGCAGGGACGTGACGGTCGTTCCGGGGGCGATGTTGTAGCTGCGGCGCGGGATCTCCGCTGACATCTCCAATGGCAGGAAGGAGGTGATTTCGGAAAGGTCGCTGATGAGGATGAAGCGCCCGCACATGGCCTGTCGTTTCCTTTTTTATGTTTCAAGGCGCCTGTTCCCGTTTCCTGGATCGGGAGTCAAAAAATACGGCAGCCCTGTTTCTTGTAACACAAAAAAACTGAACGGGTAACATCTTCATCCGTTTCCGCAGGTAAGAGGCCCGTTTGAGAAAAACGGTTTTTTTAAGAGTATTTCCATTGCCCGGACCCAGGAAGGGCCGTTCATTTCCGGACCAGCGCCACCCTGATTTTCTCTTGACAAAAGACCGGTTCCATACTAACGATACTTCGGGGCAGGTTAACACTCTTTAGGCGCGCAGCGGCTTGCTGTACTTCTACTCTATGAGACATTTCACAGGATCCTCGGTTCTCGAACGCGGTTCCCCTCTTTTGCCCGCAGGTCGGCAAGCGACACACCTTTACGGCGAACACGGCGCCACAGCCACCCGTTCAGTTCGTTTCGGTTCATGGATGTTTCCCGGTTGCCCAGGAATTGGCATCGTCTCCTGGGATGTTGAGGAAAAGGGGACGGCAGCCATAGAAAATAATATAACGGAAAGGGTTTGAAAGGAGGGAGAAACGTGTACTTTGCAAAGGAACTGCTGGAAAAATCCAGCGAAATGAGAAAAAAGTGGGAAGACGAGGTCCGGAAGACCGTCGCCAAGTGGCCGGACCAGAAGGAGCGATGGTCCACCGTCTCCGACCTGGAGATCAATCGTCTCTATGGTCCGGAAGACATCAAGGACATGGATTTCGCCAAGGATATCGGCTATCCCGGCCAGTTCCCCTATCTCCGGGGGAACCAGGTCACGGGGTACCGGGGCAAGTACTGGACCTTCCGCATGTTTTCCGGCATGGGGAGCGCCAAGGACACCAATGAAAGGTGGCATCTGCTGCTCAAGCAGGGCCAGACGGGCCTCAGCACGGCTTTTGACTTCCCCACCCTCATGGGCTACGACACGGATTCCCCGAAGGCCCGGGGCGAGTGCGGCAAGTGCGGCGTGGCCATCGACACCCTGGAGGATTTCATGGTCCTCGTCGACGGGATCCCCATGGACCAGATCACCACGTCCATGACCATCAACCCCCCGGCGACGGCCCTGTGGGCCATGTACTGCGCCGCCGCCCAGATCAAGGGGGTCCCCCTGACCAAGATCGGCGGCACCATCCAGAACGACATGTTGAAGGAGTTCATCGCCCAGAAGACCCTCATGTGCCCCCCGGAACCCTCGGTGAAGCTCATCAGCGACACCGTCGAGTTCGGCACGAAGCACGTTCCCCGGTGGAACACCATCAGCATCAGCGGCTACCACATCCGGGAAGCGGGGTCAACAGCGGTCCAGGAACTGGCCTTCACCATCCGGGACGGCGTCGAGTATGCCGACGACGTGATCAAGCGCAAGGGACTCCAGGTGGACGAGTTCGCCCCCAGGCTGTCCTTCTTCTTCAACTCCCACATCGACTTCTTCGAGGAGATCGCCAAGCTGCGGGCGGCCCGGAGACTCTGGGCCAAGCTCATGCGGGACCGCTTCAAAGCGAAAGATCCCCGGTCCTGGTGGATGCGCTTCCACACCCAGACGGCGGGGTGCTCCCTCACGGCCCAGCAGCCATACAACAACGTCGTCCGCACCGCCACGGAAGCCTTGGCGGCGGTTCTCGGCGGGACCCAGTCCCTTCACACGAACTCCCTTGACGAAGTCTGGTGCCTGCCCTCCGACCACGCCGTTCAGATCGCGCTCAGGACCCAGCAGCTCATCGCCGAGGAAACCGGTGCGGCCAACACGGTCGACCCGCTGGCAGGCTCCTATTTCGTGGAGGCCCTGACCAACGAAATGGAAGAGAAATCCTGGGAATACATCGAGAAGATCGATGACATGGGCGGCATGGTGGCGGCCATCGAAAAGGGCTTCCCCCAGCTCGAGATCGCCGACGCGGCTTACAAGTACCAGAATCAGATCGATGCCGGCGAGAAGATCATGATCGGTGTCAACAAGTATGTCACCGAGGACAAGGGCGAAATTCCCTTCCTGGAAATCGACGATTCCGTTGAAGAGCAGCAGATTGAGCGGCTGAGCGCCGTCCGCCGCAAGCGGGACGGCAAGGCCGTGAAGAAGAGCCTGGACGACCTGAAGGCCGCCTGCAAGAAGGGGGAAAACGTCATGCCCTACTGCATCGAGGCGGTGAAGAACCTGGTCAGCGTTCAGGAAATCTGCGACGTCTACCGCGAAGTCTTCGGCGAATACAGGGATCCGGGACTCTACTAAGGTTTTGGGAAAGGGAGGGAAAACACATGGCAGACAGGAAACTTCGAGTGATGGTTGCAAAGCCCGGCCTTGACGGGCATGACCGGGGGGCCCGGGTCCTGGCCCGCTGCTTCCGGGATGCGGGTTTTGAAGTGATTTACACGGGCTGTCACCAGACGCCAGAACAGATTGCGGCGTCGGCCATTCAGGAAGACGTGGACCTGGTGGGGCTCAGCTGCCTTTCCGGCGCTCACAAGTACCTTTTCCCGAAGGTCGTGGAACTTCTGAGGGAGCAGGGGGCGGATGACATCACCGTCATCGGCGGGGGCATCATCCCCGATCAGGATTTAAAGTCCATGCACGACGCGGGTCTGAAGGCCATCTTCGTCCCTGGAGCGACCCTGGATTCGATCCTCGACTGGATCCGGACAAACGTAAAACCGAGATAGCATCAGAATAATCAACGGGCGGGAGGCAAGGCGCTGCGGCGTCTGCGCCTCCCGCTTCATGACAGATTGGCGGGAAGATGGAAAAAGTAAAAAAAATCAGAGAAGGGGACGTTCGAACGGCAACGCGGGTCATCCGGAACCTGGAGGATAATATCCCCGAGGCCAAAACCACAATCAAGCATATCTTCCCTTACACGGGAAAAGCCCACGTCATCGGCGTCACCGGTTCCCCCGGCGCGGGAAAGAGCACCCTTATCGACTCCATCATTGCGGCCAACCGGGAAAAAGGGAAGACGGTAGGCGTCCTTCTCGTGGACCCGACGAGTCCTTTCACCGGCGGGGCCATTCTTGGTGACCGGATCCGGCTTCAGCGGCACACGGAGGACCCCGGGGTTTTCGTTCGAAGCCTTGCCACCCGGGGAGCCCTGGGGGGGCTTTCCAAGGCTGTCGGGGATGCCGTTCATGTCCTCGATGTCATGGGGAAAGATGTGGTGATCATCGAGACCGTGGGCACGGGCCAGCAGGAGGTGGAAATCATCAATCACGCCCACACGGTCATCGTTGTCCTGATACCGGGCATGGGAGACGAGATCCAGGCCATCAAGGCCGGGATCATGGAAATCGCCGATCTCTTCATCATCAACAAGGCGGACCGGGAAGGGACGGGAAAGCTCTACCGGGACCTCATGATGATGCTCGACATGGCCGGCTTTTCCAAGGGCGACTGGCGTCCGCCCATCGTCCGGGTGGAAAGCGTCTTTCAGCCGGACAAGTTCAAGGAACAGGTCGGCCAGGTGTCCGAGGCCATCCAGAGGCACTATGCCCATCTCCTGGAAAAGGGACTCCTGGGAAGCCGCATCCGACGAAAAACCATCCATGAATTGAATGAATCCCTCCGCGCCTGTATCCTGGAGCCGATTTTGAACCGGCTGGTGGCGGACGGGGAACTCGAAAAGATGGCCGACCGCTGCCTCAAGAAAGAGACCGATCCATACTCCTGCGCGGAGGAAATTGCCGGGCGTTATCTCAAGGAATTTTCATAACGGGAATAGATTTTTTCATTCCAATGCATTCGGCCTAAGCCCGGGTTGATCGGTTTTTCAATCGTCCCCGGGTTTTTAGCGGAAAGCGGCTCCCGACGCGATGATGGAGAGATGGTAGAAAGGAAGATGTCCATGGAGGATGTCCTTGCGAAGTATCGAAAAGGCCTGGTCATCGTCCTCACCGGGGACGGGAAGGGAAAGACCACGGCGGCCCTCGGCCAGGCCCTTCGTGCCATCGGGCACGGCATGAATGTCTTCATGGTCCAGTTCATGAAGGGAAAAAAGTACGGGGAAGTCCTGGCCGCTGAAAAGTATCTTCCGGGCCTGACCATTGTCCGATCCGGCCTGGACAGCTTCGTCATGCGGGGGAATCCCGCGCCGGTCGACTTGGAACTGGCCCAGAGGGGCCTTGACCTGGCCCGGGAAGCCCTGCACTCGGGCAAATACCAGATGGTGATTCTTGATGAAGTCAACGTGGCCCTCGACTTCGAGCTTGTTTCCCTTTCCCAGGTTCTCGATCTCATCCGGGAAAAGCCGCCCGAGAGGGACCTTCTGCTCACCGGCCGCTATGCCCCCGAAGAGGTCATCGCTCTGGCCGACACGGTGAGCGAGGTCCGGGAGATCAAGCATCACTATGCCAAGGGGGTCAAGGAACGGGAAGGGATTGAATTCTAAAGGCGGAAAGCCCGGAAAGACGGATAAGGATCTCGAGAGACTCGTCGCGTTCGTCCGGGAGAACGGGGCGGATGAAGCGGCGATCATCTCCGCCGTGGATATTTCCGTCGATGAGCGGGTCCGGCTGAAGTGCCAGGTGCCTCTTTGCGACACGTACGGCAGAAATTACACCTGCCCGCCCCACGTTCCTTCGCCGGCCGAATTCAAAAAGGCCTTGAAGAACTATAAAAGAGGAATTCTCGTTCGGGTGATCGACGACCTGGCGGAAGCCGAAGGCGATCCCTTCCGCTCTGCCGGGCTGCTCCATGAAATCATCAACCGGGGAGAGAAGAAAGCCTTTTCCATGGGATATCGATTTGCAGCGGGATTCATCGGCGGATGCTGCCGCCTGTGTGAAATCTGCGGGGCCGTGACGGGCGAGGCCTGCCGGTTTCCTTTCAAAGCCCGTCCCTCCATGGAGTCCATGGGGATCGATGTCATCAAGACGGCAGAGAAGGCGGGAATGTCCGTGGCCTTCCCCGTCCGGGAAAAGGTGTCATGGATCGGTCTCATCCTGGTTGAGTAACCGGCTTTTTCCATTGAATTCCATGAAAGAAAAGTGGTTTTAAAAACATTGCTTATGAAACGCTGTTCGCGGTGCGGACAGCCTTTGCGGTCACTCAAAAATCAAAGGAGGGAAATGTCATGGCGTACAAAGCGGTTGCGGTCACAAAGGAGGAACAGGGGCTGGTCGGCATTATCACGTTGAACCGGCCGGAGGCCTTGAATACGTTCAATACCGATCTTGCCGGGGATCTCAGCCAGGCCCTCCTGGATCTGGACGCGGACAAGGAGGTCCGGGTCATCGTCATCAACGGGGCGGGGAAATGCTTCTCCGCCGGGATCGATGTTTCTCCGGAAGTTTTCAAGGCGATGACTCCCGCCGAGTACTACGAGTGGATCACGCTCATGGAGAAGGCCATTGTCACCATCGCGAAAATTAAAAAACCGGTCATCGCTTCCGTTCACGGGTTCGCCGTCGCCAACGGCATCGGCATCGTCGCCGCCGCGGACCTGGCGATCGCGGAGGAGGGCGTCCGGTTCGGAGCGACGGCGATCAACGTGGGCCTGAACTGCATCGGTCCCCAGGTTCCCCTTTATCGCAATATCGGGAAGAAAAAGACCATGGAACTTGTCCTCCGGGGGAATCTTATCCTGGCCGATGAAGCGGAAAGAATCGGTCTTATCAACAAGGTCGTCCCGAAGGGATCGCTTAAAGAGGAAACCATGGCCCTGGCCAAGGAACTGGCAGCGAAAAGCCCCCTTGCGCTCTGGTTGGCTAAAAAGTCCTTCTACGATCAGTCTGACCTGGAATTCGGCAAGGCCATGGAACTTGTGAACAACCAGTTTGCCCTTCTGTGCACGCTGGACGATTCACTGGAGGGTATAACGGCGTTCAGTGAGAAAAGGCCCCCGGCCTGGAAGATGAAGTAATAAATTCATTTTTTCACGGGGTGACACGAATGGGATTCTTTACGGGCCGTTTCGGTCAGATGGCGGCGCTCAGGGGTGATCCAGGACCTGCAGATCCGAAAGGTGAAGGGCAAGAGACGTGTTCTCCTGACTCGGGGTGTGCCTTGAGGGCGGAAGACCGAGAACCGGGGAACAGGGATCGAAACCGAGGAGTTAGATATGGACGCTCAGGATGGAAAAATGAAGGAAAACAGTGAGGGACGGAAAAAAAGCGAAGTTTTGTTTGATGCTTTCGGCGAGGGGAAAAAAGAAAAAATTGAAATGATTAAGAAGAGAGCCCGAAAAAATTTTACCCTCGGTTACAATTGCGCCGAGTGTGTCATGGAGGCCGTTCTTGCCGTCGTGGAGACGGGATTGCCGTCGGAAGCGAAGAAAGTGGCTACGGGATTCGGGGGTGGTGTCGGTCTTTTTGGAGACACCTGCGGAGCCGTTACCGGCGCTGTCCTTGCCGTCGGTGCCGTCCACGGCAGGCCCGGTCTTCCTGAGGGGGAGGGCCAGGAAAGCATCAAGAAGGCGGTGGACGAGCTTTACGGGAAACGGGGCCTCTATCGGTTGTTCAACCAGATTCCAAACCGTCTGGCGGACAAGTACGGCAAGACCCTTTGCCGGGAACTCACCGCCAAGTGGCAGGAGTCCTGGCTCTGCCGGGATCACGCCCTTTTCTGCCGGGAACTGATCACCGATGCCGCCGAAATTGCCGCTGAACTCGCTTTTACGAAGCGGGACGAGGCGGCGTCCCGGCCGTTCCGGAGGAATGTTGAAAACTTGAGAGACTGACTAGATCTGAAAAGTTTTAAAACACGACATTGAGGAACATTTAGAAACAGATTAAGAGGTAAAAGCCCTGCTGTCATGATTGGCTTCCGGCAGGGCTTTTAACGTATTGCGGGAAATCCGGCCGGGAACGGGAGATCGGAACCGCCGGTGAAGGGAACATGAAAATTTCAGGAGAAGGAACATGCTGAAGCACATTGTTCTCATGACATTCAAGGAAGGGGCTTCTGAGAAAGATATCCGCGACATGGAAAGGGGGCTGGCGTCCCTTCCCCCGGTTATCCCCGAGATCCGGCAGTACGAGTTCGGCCGGGACAGGCGTCCGGAGCGGGCCTATGATTTCGCCCTCGTGTCGGCTTTTCAGGATGCCGAGGCCCTCAAGCGTTACCAGGCCCACCCGGATCACGTTGTGGTTCTCGCCAGGGTGAAGGCTGTCTGCGAAAAGATCGTGGCGGCCGACTTCGATTTCTGATCGCTAAGAGGGCATGAATTCGTTTTCGCCTGACCGTTTCCAGGCCATGGCGAAAAGGGCGGCATGGCTTGAACCGAAGGTCGGCGGTTCCCGCCGAAGGACGGCCGCCACCGCGGGGTGGCGCTTCACGGTCCGGTCGATGAAGATCCGGACGCGGTCCCGATTCCACCCGAGGGGATGCTCGAAGTCCCGGTAAAGGGCGAGATCCCCCTCATAAAAGTCACGGGTTTCGAGTCTTTCCGATTCCGGTCCGAAAGTGGGGAGATTGAAGACGGCCAGGTTCACGAAACCCATGGCGGATCCGTGCCGGGCGATGAAACGGAGGGTCTCCCGGGCCGTCTCTTCCGTTTCCGCCGGTGTGCCGAAAAGAAAATACCCGTAGGGGACGATACCCGCCCGGTGAAGCCTCGTGAGAACGCGGGAAGCCGTTTCGACGTCGATCCCCTTGTTCAGCCCATCCAGCACCGCCTGGCTCCCCGATTCAATCCCCAGCTTGAGCATGACGCATCCCGAGGACCGGAGACAGCGAACGAAATCATCATCGTCGAGATCGTCTGAAACTCTGGCGAACCCGTACCAGGGTGCCGGAAGCCTTGTCCCGGCAAGAACCCGGAGAAGGGAGGGGCTCAAGGCGTTGTCTACGAAGTGGATGAGGCGGGGCGAATGCCTCCGGCAGAGAATGTCCAGGTCTTCCAGGACCCGTCCTGCCGGAATGGGCCGATAGGGTTTTCCTTCCGCCCGTTCCGGGCAGAAGGCGCATCGCCTCCAGTAGCAGCCCGAAGACGCGTCGTAGGGAAGAACCAGGCCCGGTGAAAGATAGGCGTTCCGAGGGAACCCGTCCAGGTTTGGAAGGCAGGCCGTCATGCCGGCCTCCCTTATCCCGGCCAGGGCCAGGAGAGGTTCCTCACCAGGACCCGGGATGAGATGGTCCACCAGTTCCGTAAAAGGGTTCTTCCATCGCGGCCGGCTTGCCCAGGAGGTCACCAGCCCGCCCCCGAGAACCCGTGGAACCTCCGGCGCCTCTCTTTTAAGAAATCCAAGCATGGCGAATGTTGCCGGAGCCTGGCTCAGGTAGTTCAGGGAAAAGCCGATGAGCTCCGGCGTTTGTTGTTCCAGAAGGGTCGTGAGCCGACTCCTGAAATAAGGGAAAAAGGGATTTTCTTCCGGTGTCCGGGCCATTCGAAGAAGGTTTTCCGATTTCAGCGGTGTAAAGCGGGCATCCTGGTAATTACCCAGCTGGAGGCGCCGGGAGGCGGAATCGAAAGGGGCCTGGAGCAGGTGGTTCAACTCATGGACGGCTTTCCGGTATCGGTCTATATTTTCATAGCCCTTTTCATTTTTCAGTATCTCAATGTTTTGAGAGACATGGCGGAACGCCCGGACGGTCCGGGTGTCCTTTTTGTGTCCCAGGTCCCTGGAAAGAAGAAACAGAAGCCCTTCCACGTTGACGTCCAGAATTCGATGGGGTACCCGGTAAGCGGTGAGGGCGCCGGCCAGGCGGGCCAGTCCCGGCGGGGGTTCTGAAGGCCGGGACACGGGGGGATGAACAAGGAGGATCATAGAGGCGGTGTCGTCAAGACCCGTTTGCGGGAGTTCCCGTAAATTTTTCGAAGAGCGTGATTCGAAAAGACGGCCAGGCTCGTGTTTCTGACGATCCGCTTCACGTCGCCCCGGGTGATTTTGACGGGCTTCCCGGTGAGAAAATCCCCGTCACCGCTGATCTTTCCGAGGGACTCGACGGCCATGAAAAGAGGCCAAAGGCAAAAAAGCCTTAAGCGATAGAGGCTTCGCGGGAGCGCCAGGGTGTATTCCAGGGCGTCGTCAAGACAATCCGCGGCCAGGCGGACAAGACGCCGGTGGGCCCGCACGAGGGCGTCCCGGTTTCCCGGCGCTGACAGGTCCATGGGAAAATGCGTCGATTCAGGGAAGAACGACCGGGGAATATAGCACCACCCTCTTGCCTGGTCTCCAAAGACATCCCGGGCGATGTTCGTGATCTGAAGACCCTGCCCGAAAGCGACGCTTTTGTTTTCGAGGATCCGCCTGGCCGCCGGCGTTATGCGGGACGTGTGCCCGGTGAAGATACCCGTCAGCATGATGCCCACGGTACCGGCAACGAAATAACAGTAGTCTCGAAGGTCTTTCTCGTCCCGGAGAAAAGAGGTCCCTTCCTTTGCGACGCGCTCCTGAAACCGCGCCATCCCTTCCGCCATTTCCCGGACATGGGTGGAGACGATTTTCACGAGGGAGGGAGGTAGCTTGACGAATTCCCGAAGGACCCGGCTGCCGCTGTGGAGAAGGATGCTTTCATCTTCATCCTTCCTGAAGGGAAGTTCGTCAAGGAAATCGATATAACCGTTTTCGAAATTTCGGGACGGCGGAAACATGGAGGCGAACTGGCGAAGCTTTTCCGTTTTCAGAGAAGGCGCCATCTCCGGGTCGTCCTCGATCGTGTCGGCCATGCGACACAGGAGATAGGCGATCAGGACGCCCCGGTAAACAGGTCCCCGAAGGACCCCGATATTCACGGCAAAAGTCCGGGAGACCTTTCTAAGGAAATGTTCACAGAAAATGAAATCATCGGATGACGTCGTCACGGTTTTCCGCTGAATGTCTTTTTTATGAAGGAGACGGGAGCGGGTCATGGAAAGCACTATAAAGAAAAATGGAAAATCAAGTCAAAGAAAATGTGCATCCCGTCCTTGACAGCCGGGAATCCAATTTTCCAGGGAAGCCCTGTGGATGGATAATTGATTAAAAAATGGATAGATCTGAAGCCGAGAAAAAGACGGGTTCGACATTATTGTCGTTTTCGAGGCCGCCGGGACCGTCATTGTCGCCGCGCCGTCCGGGACAATGCCATTTTCCGCCTGGCATCCCGTGTTCTTTGGTTTGCATTATCTCGTGAAAAGGAATATCTATTTCAATGCAGCATGCTGAAAAGGCGAATTTTCCTGATGTAAAAAAGATTTCCGGGGGCCGCTTCAGGGGTTGTCCGTCAGACGTCTCCGGCAGTCGTCAGGAAGCGTTTCGCCGGTTTTGTCGGCCCCGTTCTCTGGTACAATATTTGCGACAGAGAGGACGATGCGCTGAAAAGGAGAATCGAATCATGAAAAAATGTTTTTATTTTCTTCTGGCTCTTGCCCTCTCTCTTGCCCTTTATTCCGTTTCTCCCGTTTCCGGGGAAGAGACACAGGAGGGAAAGAAAGAGACGGTTACGCCCATGCAGGAAGAAGACGGGGCCTGCAAGTGCACCCCCATTTCGAAAATGATCCTCTCTTCCGAGCAGGTCGAGGCCATTGACAGGATAAGCCTCAAGTACAATAATCTGTTTATGCAGCTTCGAAGCCAGATCATGCTCAAGCAGCTGGAAGTCGCGGCCCTCTTGAGAAACCCGGACGCCCGGGACACGGATATTCTCTCCGCGGCCTCGGATATTGGAAAGGTTCGAAGTGAACTGGAGATGGCGGGCATTCAGTGCCAGATAGAAATCCGGCGCGTATTGACGGCTGAACAGATCCGGTCGTGGTGCAACCTGGAAACCCCGCCCTTGAGGCGGGTCTGGTAAAGGCATGATCGGTCGCAGGCAGAAAAAGGAAGACACGTCCGGGACGCCTCCCCCCCGGGGACCGATCCTCCGGCCTCTCACCGTTACCGTGGTCATTCTCATCGTTGCAGGGCTCATTTCCGGTCTCGGTTTCACCTACCTCAAGAGGCTCGACAAGACGCTGAACGATTTCATGGAGAGCCGCGCCCTGGATATTCTGACCACGATTGAAAAAGTGGCCCAGGACAATCTTCATTCCATGTATCAGGCCTTCCGCAAGGACGAGGGCGGCCGGAATTTCATTCCTCTCGCCAGTGAGAGTTTTTCTCCCCAGGAAGATTTGATCCGGGCCCTCGTTGACATCGCCAGGAACATCGACAGGAAATGGCAGACCGAAGGGCTTCGGGACGAAGATCTCACAACCATCGCGGAACGGGAAAACATCTGGCTCATTGCCGTTCTGGACAGGAAAGGGGAGATCGTTTACCAAAGCGGCCGGACGGAAGGAGAGACACCCCGTCAGTCTCCGCCGATTTTTCTGAGTCACGAAGACATCATCATCGATCTTTTCAACCGTGTGGGCGGAAAACTCGATGAAATCGGGTATATCGCCGTGCGTCGCAAGGATGGAAGCGGCACCATCATTACCGCCTTGGACGACAAGGGGTTGCGGGAGTGGTGCACCCGAATTTCCCTGGACCGGGCCATCGGCGAAGCAGGGTGGGGAAAGGGCATGGCCTACCTGGTGATTCTCGACAAGAAGGGCCTGGAAATCGGCCGCTCCGGGGCCCCGGACCTTCCGCCCGTCGAGGATTCTTCCCTGTTTCCAAAAATTGTTGAGCAACAGGTTCCCATCTCGATCCGCAAGAGTGATTTTGACGGTCACCCCGTTCTGGAGGTCCTGTCCCCGGTGACCCTTGACGATCAGGTGGCCGGTTATGCGCGCATCGGCCTCTATAACGACAAAACCAATGACATCCTGAGAGAGAACAAGAACCAGGCCATCCTTTCCACGGTATTTTTCCTTCTCATCGGTGTTCTTTCCATTTACGCCCTCTATCAGAATCAGAACCGCCATCTCATGAAAATGGAGGAAATGAGCCGGAAGCTGAGACAGGCCGAGCGTCTTTCAGCACTCGGCAAACTGGCTGCCGGCGTCGCCCACGAAATTCGAAACCCCCTCAATGCCATCAGTATCGCCGTTCAGCGGGTGCAGCGCCAGTTCCCCCCGGACCAGGAGGAGAAAAAGGCGCAATTCTTGAAGATCATGGAGATCCTCCGGGAGGAGATCCGGAGGCTGAACGGTATTATCGAGGAATTCATCGTCTTTACCCGGAGCCGCAAGCTCGTTTTCAATAACCACTCCATCGTTGACGTTCTTCAGAAAATAACGGGACTCGTCTCCGAGGAGGCCCATTCTCGGGGGATCAGGCTGACAACGGTCTTTAATGGCGGTCCCATCATCGTCTCCATGGATGAAGACAAAATGAAACAGGCGCTTCTCAATATTCTCAAAAACGCCCTGGAATCCATCACGGGAGAAGGAACGGTTACGGTGGCCCTTCAGAAAAACGGGGAAAAAGAGGTCCGGATCCGCATATCCGACACGGGCAGCGGTCTCACGGATGAGCAGATGGAGCACATTTTCAGTCCCGAATACACGACCAAGGAGAAGGGGCTGGGTCTCGGGCTTCCCCTGGCCTATGAGGTGATCCGCGGCCACCAGGGGGAAATTCACGTGGAAAGCGAGGCGGGCCAGGGAACGACCTTTGAGATCCGGCTTCCCGTGGAACAGGCGGAGGGGGCCGCTGAAAAGACGGTCAGAGAAGGAATTTGAGATTACAAAAGGCTTGTGACGGCCATCGGAAGGACTGAAAAAGGTCCGGGGAAATGACAAAACTGAACATCCTCATCGTGGAAGACGGTAAGACCCAGCGGGAGATGCTGCGGGACTACATGGCCGCGGAAGGTCATACCGTTTTCGAGGCCCAGAATGGCCAGGAAGCGATTGATCAAGTCATGAGCGGTCCTGTGGACCTGGCCCTCCTGGACTACAAGATGCCCGGCATGGACGGCATGGAAGTCCTGAACCGCCTGAAAGCCATCAATCCCGGTATCGATGTCATCATGATCACCGCTTTCGGAACCATCGAAACGGCCGTGGATGCCATGAAACAGGGCGCCCTCGATTACATCACCAAGCCCGTCGATCTCGATGAACTGGGCATTCTCATTGACCGGATCGCTGAGCGAAAGGTCCTCATCCGGGAGAATGAAATTCTCCGGCAGCGGCTGTGGAAAAAAGGAAGCGCGCCGGACCAGATCATCTACAAGAACCGGCGCATGGAGGACCTGATCAACATGGTTGGCCGGGTCGCCCCGAGCCGGGCCACCGTTCTCCTGCAAGGGGAAAGCGGCACGGGCAAGGAGCTTTTCGCCCGTCTCATTCACACCATGAGTCCCCGGTCGGAGAAACCCCTTATTGTCGTCAATTGCAGCGCCATTCCGGATACCCTTCTGGAAAGCGAGCTCTTCGGCCATGAGCGGGGAGCCTTTACGGGAGCGGCGGCGCGCAGGATCGGGAAGTTCGAGGAAGCCGACGGGGGAACCCTCTTCCTGGACGAGATCGGTGAGTTGTTTCCCCCGGTCCAGGTCAAGCTTCTGCGCTTTCTGCAGGAACGGGAGTTTCAGAGACTGGGAGGAAATCAGGTCATCAAGGCGGACGTCCGGATCATCAGCGCCACGAACAGGGACCTGGAAAGCAAGGTCCGGGAAGGATCTTTCCGGGAAGACCTGTTCTATCGCCTCAACGTGGTGGTCATGAACATCCTGCCCCTCCGCGAAAGGAAAGAGGACATCCCCCTTTTGATCAACCATTTCATCAAGCAGTTCGCCAGGGAAAACGACAAGGACATACAGGGCACGAGCAGTGAGGCCATGGATCTCCTGCTCAAGTACAATTACCCGGGCAATGTGCGGGAACTGGAAAATATCATCGAGCGGGCCGTCGTCATCGCCCGGGATCCCGTCATTTCCCTCCGCGACCTTCCCTTTCAGGCGTTGCCCTCTCACCCACGGGAAGGGGCGCGACAGGGAAAAGAGTCTCTCCGGGGCGCCATCGAGGACATGGAACAGGAGATGATCCAGAAAGCCCTTGAACAGGCCGATCACAACCAGAGCCGGGCAGCCTCCCTTTTAGGGATAAGCGAGAGGATGCTCCGGTATAAGCTGAAGAAATATGGATTCAAATGAGACCGAGAATCTTCCTCGTTTCCGCCGGGGTGGCCACGTCACGGCCGTATTCCCGGCAGAGCCTTCCGTACCTTTCGATGAACTCGGCGTTCGTCCGGGCGAGAACCCCATGCTTCAGATAAATATTGTCTTCCATGCCGACCCGGATGTGGCCGCCTGAAATCAGGGCCATCATGGCCATGTGAATCTGCTGCCGTCCGATGCCGATGACAGACCAGGTGGCCTCCGGCGGGAGATGTTCATAAAAGTGAAGGAAAGACTTGGGTGTGGCCGGCGCTCCCCAGGGGGTCCCAAGAACGAATTGAAAATGCAGGGGATCGTCCAGTTTGCCCTCGTCTCTCATCCGCAGAGCCGTCATGATCATTCCCAGGTCGAAAACCTCGATTTCCGGCTTGACGCCGTACGCCCTCATCTGTCTTGCCGCCTCATCGAGAAACTCGAGAGAATTGATGAAGGGCTTTCCCCCGAGATTGATCGACCCGGCGTCGAATGAGGCGAGTTCGGGCTTCAGTTTCAGGGGGGCGAGCCGTTCTTCCGTGGGCAGGTTCAATCCGGGCACGCCGCTCGTGGTGAGGCAGATGACCACGTCCGTCTTGGCCCTCAGGGTGTCCACGACCGTTCGGAACAGGTCGAGGTCCTGGCTCCCCATCCCCGTTTGAGGGTCCCGGACGTGGATGTGAACGATGGATGCGCCCGCTTCCCAGCACTCAACGGCGGACTGGGCGATTTCTTCCGGGGTGATGGGGATGTAGGGGGCCACGTCTCTCTGCATCCGGCTCCCCGTGATGGCTGCTGTCAGAATGACCTTGTCTTCCATGGGGAATCCTTTCCCGTATCTCTTTTTTGAAAAATTCTAACACAGCGGCAACTCATCTTCAAGAAATGGCCGGGTTCAGGATCCCGCCGCGGCCGCTTTTTTCTTCAATTCGACCAGGGTGATCTCCGGGGGGGACAGGACCCGCAGGGGCGGGCCCCAGGTCCCGGTTCCCCGGCTGACGTGCAGGAGACCTCCCCCGGCAAGGCTGTAGGTGCCGGATTGATAAGGATAGGCGACGGCTGTGAGAAGGGTGAAGGGAAAAATCTGACCCCGGTGGGTGTGCCCGGAAAGCTGAAGATCGAACCGCCCTTCCGAGGCGGGATGGATGAGGGGCCGGTGTTTCAGAAGAAGCGTGAAAAGATCGTCCTCGGGCAGAAGGGTGTCTTCCTCCCCTTTCGGGACGCCACCGAAACGGCCCACGGCGGGATCATCCACGCCGGTGATGCTCAAAAGGCCGGGAAGGCGGACGGTCTCGCCCCGGAGGATTCGAAAACCGGCCTGTTCGGTGAAACTGAGAGCCGCCGGCAGGCCCGCGTAAGATTCATGGTTGCCGGTGACGGCGAACTTTCCCAGGGGACTCGGCAGGCGCCGGAGCTTTTCGGCGAGTCCGGGCAGGCGGCAGAGGGTTCCGTCCACCAGGTCCCCCGTGGAAACGAGCAGATCCGGCTTGAGGTCCCGGACGATCCTGGCGATTCTCTCGAGGTGGCTTTTCCCGACCATGAGCCCCAGGTGGACATCCGATATCTGGACGATCCTGAGGGCTGCCGTTTCGGGAGGCAGCTTGTCCGTTTCCAGGGACACTCTTTCAACCTGGATGTGCCGGGCTTCCAGGACCCCGTAAAGGGAAACGAGGAGAGCGGCCCCGAAGGCCAGAAAAAAAGGTGTGGATCCTTCAAGGAAGAGCCCCGTCCCCGTTTCCCCGGAAGCCCGGAAAAGGCGGACGAACAGGCGCCCGAGGTCCAGGAGGAGGGAAAAGACGAAAAACAGGAAGAGGAACCCCATCCAGGGATACCCGATATGGGCGAGAACGAAGGCCGCACCCTCATGGCCCGCCCGTTCGGTCACCCGCGTGAGCAGGGGGGTCAGGACGAGGAAGACCGCCGCGATGAGAAGGGGGACCGTGACCCGAGCTCCTAAGGAGAAGGCGGACTGAAGTTTCCAAAGGCCATAGGCGTGAAGGCCGCCGTAAATGAAGATGAAAGTTAGAAGGAAAAGGATCATGAACGCTTTTTCCGGCCCGCCGCCACCTTTCCTTTAAAAGCCTTTCTCTTTTTCGATTTCGCCGATGGATGCGTCGAGAATGCTCACGAGCCGGTCGATTTCCTCCTTTTCGATAATGAAAGGCGGTGCGAGGAGAATGTGATCCCCGTTAACGCCGTCGGCGCCCCCGCCCCCGGGGTAGGTGATAAGGCCCTTCTGGAACGCCCGGTTTCCCACGAGGACGTTCACTTTCATCTTGGGATCGAAGGGTTCCTTTGTTTTCCGGTCCCGGACGAGTTCCACGCCGCAGAAGAGCCCCAGGCCCCGGACGTCTCCCACGATGGGGTGATTTTTGAGCGTCTGGAGTTTTTCCAGGAGATAGGCCCCCATGACGGCGGACCGTTCCACGAGGCCGTGTTTTTCCAGGTATTCGAGGACCGCCAGGGCAACGGCGCAGGAAAGAGGGTTCTGGCTGTACGTGTGACCGTGAATGAAGGCCCCGTTTCCTTCCCGGATGGCCCGGTGAATCGCCTCCGTGGTGATGACGCAGTAGATGGGCGTGTAGCCGCTCGCGAGGCCCTTGGCGGCGATGATCATGTCCGGGGCCACGTTCCAGTGGTCCATGGCGAAATAACGGCCCGTCCGGCCGACCCCGGTCATGACTTCGTCGATCATGAGAAGCACGTCGTAGCGGTCGCAGATTTCCCGGATTCTCTGAAAGTACCCGTCCTTCGGCACGAGGGCCCCGGCCGTGGCACCCACCACGGGCTCGGCGATGAAGGCCGACACGGAGTCAGGACCTTCATAGAGAATGGCTTTTTCCAGGTCGTCGGCGCACTCGACGGCGCAGCTTTCCGGGTTCAGGTTGAGGGGGCACCGGTAACAGTAGCAGGGCATGATGTGCGGGGTGTGGGTCATGAGGGGCTGGTGGTAACGCCGCCGGCCCGTGTGGCCGCTCAGCGCCAAGGCTCCCAGCGTGTTCCCGTGATAGCTCGTCCAGCGGGAAATCACCTTGTACTTTGAGGGGACACCCCGGTCCACTTGGTACTGGCGGGCCATTTTGACGGCTGTTTCCACGGCTTCCGATCCCCCGGAGAGGTAATAAACCCGGTTCAGTCCCCGGGGGCTTATCCCGATGAGGCGGTCCGCCAGCGCGACAGCCGGTTCCGTGGTGAACTGGGAACCGTGGGTGAAGGAAATGAGGCCCGATTGCCGGAGCATGGCCTCCTGTACTTCCGGGACGCCGTGACCTATGGAGACGACGACGGCCCCGCCGGATCCGTCCATGTATTCCTTCCCGTCGCTGTCGTAAATATAAATGCCCTGTCCCCTCACGGCCTTCGGGTAATGCTTCGTGGGATTTCTGTAAAAAACATGGTCTTCGTTCGTTTTTCCGGTCATGGAGACACCTCCTGGGGGGGACCCCCGTTTTTTAGACGCTTTTTCCTGATCCACTGCAGGACAAAGACAATGGCAAAAAGGCCGATCCCGGCCGCGTCGGTGGGAATGCCCGGTTTGATGAGCAAAAGGGCGATGACGATCAGGAGCGCCGCTTCGTACCAGGTGGCCTGGATCATGAGACACTTCTGGACGCCCGCGGCGAGACAGACGATTCCAAAAGCCGCTGTCGCCGTGGCGAGAATGATTCGAAGAGGGTTTCCCACCAGGATGAGCTCGGGGGAGTAGATGAACATGAAGGGAATGATAAAACCGGCGATGCCGAGCTGAAAGGCCGAGAGGCCCGTCTTCCAGGGGTTGGAACCGGCGACGCCTGCCCCCGCGTAGGCCGCCAGAGCCACAGGCGGCGTGATGTCCGCCCGGGTTCCGAAATAGAGGATGAACAGGTGGGCGCTCATGGCCAGAACGCCCATCTGGATAAGGGCGGGTGCCACCAGGGAAGAGATGATGACATACTGGGCCGTGGTGGGGACGCCCATTCCCAGGAACAGGCAGGCGACCATGGTGAAGGGAAGCGCCAGGTACAGGTGTCCCATGGAGGCGTCTATGACGATGGACGAGAACTGAATGCCAAGCCCGGTCATGGTGATGCACCCGATGATGATTCCCGCTGCCGCGCAGGCCGCGGCGACTTCCACGGCACCCGTGGCGCCCTCCTTGAGACCTTCGAGAATATACCTTCCCAGCAGGGCGAGAGGTTCCCGCCGGACCAGGGCCATGAGAAAAGAGGTGGTGATGGTCGTCATGATGGCCCAGAAAACGGCCCGTTCGGGGGAATAGTTCTGCATGAGAAAATAGATGAGAATGAAGATGGAGAAAAGATGATGCCACCCCGCGGCGAAGGCGCCCCGGATGCTGGGGAGATCGGCCCGGGAAATTCCCGAAAGGCCGAGGGAGACGGCCCGGAAATGGACCTGCATGAAGGTGGAGAAGAAAGCGAGGGAAGCGGGGATCGCCGCGGCGATGCAGACCTTGATGTACGGCACGGCCAGGAACTCGGCCATGATGAACGCCGCCGCCCCCATGATGGGCGGCATGATCTGCCCCATGGTGGACGATGAGGCTTCCAC
>Ga0209200_1002129_pt1 | contig 18787 bp, 20 predicted proteins | sample AD_UKC033_MetaG_FD_184406 | JGI IMG/M metagenome (GOLD analysis project Ga0209200, IMG submission 184406) | Active sludge microbial communities of municipal wastewater-treating anaerobic digesters from USA - AD_UKC033_MetaG (SPAdes) (version 2) | ecosystem: Engineered > Bioreactor > Anaerobic >...
TATCGTTGGCGAGCGCAGGTATACATCGGAGGATGACGCGTAATGGACACCTTGATCGATATCGTCGGTTTATTATCCCAACTCCTGACCCTGCTTATTTTTGTTTCCGTCATCCTTTCTTATGTTATGGATCCCTATCACCCGGTGCGGCGCGGCATAGACAATATCATCGAACCGATGCTGATGCCCATCCGCCGCGTGGTGCCCACTGCCGGCATGTTCGATTTCAGCCCGATGATCCTGATGCTCCTGGTTCAATTCCTGTCACGCTTCATTATTGCCGTACTCTCTTCGTTGAGGTAACCATGACCGACTTGAAAATAAAATTGCACGATGGAAAAAGAGGTTCCGCGCTGGCGGTGCGCGTTACGCCGCGCGCCAGCCGCAATGAAATTGTGGAGTTGTTGGACGATGGGACGATCAAGGTGCGCATTGCCGCGCCGCCCGCCGACAACGAAGCCAACGAAGCGCTGATCGAATTCCTCTCCGATATTCTGGGGGTGGCAAAATCGCGCATCGATATTGTGGCGGGGACGGCGGGGCGCGACAAGTTGATCACTGTGTTCGATATGGATACCGAGACCGCCCACTCGCGCATTGTGGCGCACCTGGGTTGACGATTTTAAAAGACCTCGCAAGGTTCGTTCGCCTGCGAGGTCTTTTGATTTAAATCCAGCGGTTTGCGCCTATAGTTTACAGCGATACAATGCGAGTTGCTCATCATCGTGGATGATCGTTTTGACGAATTCCCAACCTAGGCGTTCCAATATCCCCACTGCGGACACTGTCGTCGCGTAGACCGTCTCATACCCAAGATCGGACGCCAACTTCATGCCCGCCCGAACCAATTCCGTGCCGACGCCGCGACCTCGATGAGACTCGATGACAAACAATCCACCTAATTCAGGTTGGAACTCTGGGGCAGTATGGTTTTGTTCACGCAGGATAATCGTGCCAACGAGTTGGTTGTCGTCGAAGGCGACAAGTCGGCAGGGGAGACGGTCACGCGAAGTGTCTTCAAGAAAATCCTGCTCCATCTCGGCTTGAGTCCAGTCCGCGTAGTGCTGGGACCATTGCGTACGGAACCACACTGCCAAGGTGGGGATGAAGTCGGTGTGGTCTGCGAGGAAGTGGATGGTGATCATGGGTTGGTGTGTAGATAGACCATCCTCGCTGTTCATGGAGAGGTATGTGAATATCCTATGAGTTTTTGAATTTTCCCTTTTTTGATTTCACATTCCCAAATTCTTATGACCTTCCAGCCTTTTTGAATCAACTCCCTTGTTATGACTTTATCCCTTACTTTGTTGCGCTTGATTTTATTTCGCCAGTATTGAGCGTTGTCAGAGGGATTAACATTGCGGCAATTATGACCATGCCAAAAGCAACCATCAGCAAAAACCACAACTCGATTTTCGGGAAAGATAAAATCTGGATGCCCTATAAGATTAGAATTCCTGCGCCAGCCAGTTATATGATGAAGCCTGAAAATTTCGATCAACTTAATTTCCGTCGATTTATTACCTTTTGATTTAACAGCCTTCATTATTACTGAACGCTGTTTCTTTGAAAAAGTATCCGTCATTTTACTTACGATTGGTGACAGTAACCCACTTATTATCAAAGTTTACTGCTTTCAAAACATCATCTTTATCGAGCTTGCGAGGAGGCTTAACTTTGATGAGCAAACATTCTTTTGGCACCGATTCAATTATTGTGAATTGTGAGCCGTGTGGTTGCCAAGTAAACCGATGGAGATTGGTGTTTTTTTCGTACGCCTCTAAATTGCCCCGTCGGTTTCTTTGCCAAAAATAATTCTCTGGAGGGTATAAAATTGTTTCAGATTCGAAGACCGCAAGTTCAGTTAAGTCATCTGATTTAATCAACACAACTGTTCTTAAGTGGGAAAACTTTGCTCTAACAGATTCAACGCGAGCATTCCAAATTTTTAGAACATCATTTCCTAGAATTTGCGCGTCCGCGTCTAAATTCTGTTGGTCAAACGAATAAGCTGGAGAATTGCGTCCAGAAATAAGCCTAATAGTTTCTGCTTTATGAGGATGAGTACTCTTTACGGTTTTTGCTCCCCAAGCACAAACGCCTAAAATAACATCATCCAATCCCACGTTTGATGGTTTCCATTCTGCTCTAATGCAGGATGCGAAAATTTGCTCCCAGTCCGATCCTTCTAACGACGGGGTGGATTTTGTGGCGAGCAAATATACAATCTCTCTGCCAAGTTTTTTACCAAAATCATCAGGAAATCGATTGAGCGGATAAGGTGGTCTTACTTTATCAACTGTTCGCAAGCGAGGGGATTTGTTGGTATCGGTCATTATGCTCTCGTAAAATATGCGCAAGCGCCATTTGATATGTAGAGTCTTTGGGATATAGGTTAACTTTGTTCATGTCGTCGAGTAGAATGGGCAAGAATGACTCGAATACTGCCCTAACAATATTAACTGGAACTGCATTTCCTGCTTGCTTTCGAGTTTGCGATTCTGTCACCGCTATTTTAAATGTATCGGGAAAGCCTTGTAAGCGAAGCATTTCCCTTGGGGTTAATCGCCGTTTTCCATCGACAAGTAGATAATTATAGGATGCGCCTGCGCGTAGAGCGCAAGAAAACGGATAAGATGAAATATGCCCCGCTTTGTTTTCATGCCAAATTGAAGGACTTACTGTTGGTGTATGATCCGCCCACCGTTTTTCACGGATGTAATCAGATGCGTAATATTTGTCGTCAACTTTTTTTTCGAGAATTTCACTTAATGGAGCGAAGTTTTTTTGCTTTGGAGGAAATTGAAACACCATTGGCTGGTAAAAACCAACGATAATTACCCGTTCTCGTTTTTGAGGCAAGCCGTAATCCAAAGCGTTTAATGATTTGTAATAAACTGTATATCCTAATTCGTCACGCAAGACATGGAGAATCTTTTTCAATGTTTCGCCCTTGTTATGCCCGATTAACTGCTTGACATTTTCAAGGATAAAAGCCTTTGGCATTTTTGCCGCCAAAATTCTTGCAATATCAAAAAACAAAGTGCCGCGAATGTCGTCAAAACCTTTACCATTTCCAATAATGCTAAATGGTTGGCAAGGAAAGCCTGCAAACAAAATGTCGTGGTTTGGAATGTCGTTTTCGTTTACTTGTGTAATATCACCAGAAGGATACTCGCCAAAGTTAGCTTTATATGCTTCTCTTGCGTATGGATCAATGTCACTGGAAAATACGCATTTCGATGGCAACCCGTATTTTGAAAAGACTTGCTCGGCGGCAAACCTAAACCCCCCAATGCCGCAGAACAAATCTATAAATCGAATCGCTCCACCGTTTTGTTTCGTTCCCATTTCTCTACCTTTCCTGGAATATAGTCATCAATAGAGGCAGTATATCTCGAACATTTGCTCTAGTCAAATGCCCTTGCGTTCATACGGCAAACGCTTGAATATTTGTTTAGGCGGTTGATTCCAAATAATTGCCTACATCCTCAACGCATCCCACCCCGCGTACTTCGCCGTATCGCCCAACTCCGCTTCGATGCGCAATAGTTGATTGTATTTCGCTACGCGGTCCGAGCGGGCGGGCGCGCCTGTTTTGATCTGACCCGTGTTCAGCGCGACCGCGAGATCGGCGATGGTCGCGTCTTCGGTCTCGCCCGAGCGGTGACTGGTCACTGCCCGCCAGCCCGCGCGGTGACATGTTTCCACGGCTTCGATGGTCTCGGTGAGCGAGCCGATCTGGTTCACTTTTACGAGTAAAGCATTCGCGGCATTCTCTTTGATGGCTTTGCGCACGCGTTCTGGATTCGTCACCAGCAAGTCATCGCCGACGATCTGAACTTTATCGCCCATCGTCTTGACCATCAACTTCCACGACTCCCAATCGTCTTGCGCGAGTCCGTCTTCGATGGACACGATGGGATAGTCCTTCACCCACTTCGCCCAAAACTCGACCATCTGTTCGCCCGTCAGTTTCTTCCCTTCTTTGCGAAGGTTGTACATCTTCGAGTCTTCTTCGTACAACTCAGATGCGGCGGGGTCGAGCGCGATGGCGACTTCCTGTCCGCGACCCGCTTTGAAGCCCGCTTTTTCGATTGCCGCTAGAATTAATTCAATCGCTTCGTTGTTGGCTTTCAACGCGGGCGCATATCCGCCTTCGTCGCCGACGAGAGTCGGGTAGCCTTTTTCTTTCAACACCGATTTCAAAGCGTGATAAATTTCCGCGCCCCAGCGGACTCCCTCCGTGAACGACGCCGCGCCGAACGGCATCACCATGAACTCCTGCATATCCGTGGATTGCCACGCCGTATGCGCTCCGCCATTCAAAATGTTCAACATCGGAACGGGTAACACATGCGCGTACACGCCGCCGAGATAACGGTACAACGGCAGACCGTAGGAATTCGCCGCCGCTTTCGCCACCGCCAGGCTGACTCCCAACATGGCGTTCGCTCCCAATTTGGATTTGTTCGCAGTTCCGTCGAGATTCAACAACTCTGTATCGATCGCCTTTTGTTCCGACGCGTCCCAGCCGAAGAGCGCGTCCGCGATCACGCCGTTGACGTTTGCCACGGCTTTCGTCACGCCTTTGCCGCCATAACGCTTCTTATCGCCGTCGCGCATCTCCAGCGCCTCATGCTCGCCCGTGGATGCGCCCGACGGCACCGCCGCGCGACCCCACGAACCGTCTGCGAGGGTCACTTCCACTTCCACGGTCGGGTTGCCGCGTGAATCTAAAATTTCCAATGCTGAAATGCTTTCGATGATAGTGTCCATTTTATTCTCCAGGTGTTATATCGTTTTGATTGCTCTGTTCCGAAGATCGCGACGCAGTTCAATTGCGTCGCGATCGGGCGAGTTGTTCGTGATGTAAGCGAACTGCATCACGATTAGATGCATGCCGCAAGTATAATTCACTTTAGATTTTGGATAATTATGGACACCGCGATTCCTCCCGCCATTGATTCTGATTCACGCGCCCGAAAAAAATACTACCTTGAAGAGACCCCTCAGCGCCGCGCTTTGATCGCCTTTTTGCGTTCGGTCTTTTATCCCATCATGAAACTGGACGTTGCGGGAACTGAACACCTGCCCCGGGCTGGCGCGGGCATCGTTGCGGCGAATCACGTCACCAACTTCGACGTGTTCCCGATGCAATTTTCACTTCCGCGCCCGATCTTTTTCATGGGCAAAGCCGAGTTGTTCAAGAATCCCATGATGGATGTGGCATTGCGCAACCTGAGCGCGTTCCCGGTCACTCGCGGAGATAAAGATATGTGGGCAATGCGTCACGCTTCGAAGGCGCTGAAACAGGGTCAATGGCTGGGGATGTTCCCCGAAGGCACGCGCTCGAAAGGAAAGGGGTTAAGCGTCGCCAAAACGGGAACAGCCCGACTGGCGATCGAAGCGGGTTGTCCCATCATCCCGATGGCGATCCTCGGCACGGATATGTTTTTCAAACGGTTCCCGCGCCGCGCTTTGGTGAGCGTAACCATCCTGCCGCCGCTGACCCCGATGGAGAACGAAAGCCCGCTGGCGCTGACCGATCGTTTGATGTCCACGCTGGCGCAGGCGTTGCCCGCATCCATGCGCGGGGTGTATGCGAGCCTGCCGGAGGGGTTTGGCTAGGAAATTTGTGGGAGGCGCTCCCGGTTGCGGAACATTTTATGGGGTATCGGCATCTACTAGATGTCAGATTATAGAGGAGAAAAAATGAATACCAAAAAGTTTATCCAACTGTTTTTGCTTGCGGCATTGTTACTTGCCGCCTTTGCCGCCACAAGCCCGGCGTTCGCGCAAGGTTGCGGCTCCAGCGTAACCGTTGTCGGCGGCGACACCTTGCGAAAGATCGCTGATCGTTGCGGCACAACCATCTCAGCTTTACAGCGCGCTAACCCGCACATCGGCTCTGGGAATTTGATCTACCCCGGTCAGGTGTTGCAACTGCCCGGCGCGATCCTGGGCACAGATGGCGGTTATTTCATCTATGTTGTCGCGCGCGGCGATACGCTCAAAGGTTTGGCGGTCCGCTTTGCCACCACGGTGGACGCGCTCCTGCGCGATAACCCCGAGATCAAAAATGTGAACGTGATCTATGAGGGGCAGTGGATCAAAGTGTACGCGACTGCCACGCCTACTCCGCCGCCCGCCACGCCGCCTCCCTCCAGCGGACAGGTGTACTTCGTACAAAAAGGCGACACCCTGCGGAATATTGCCTCGCGCTGGAGCACGACGGTGGAGGAGATCCTGAAAGTGAATCCGCAACTCACCAACCCGAACCTGATTTACGTTGGGCAGGCAATCAACATACCCGTGGGCGCGTCCAGCTACATCGTGCAAAAAGGCGACACGTTGAAGATCATCGCCGGCAAATTTGGCGTTACTGTGGATACTTTGCTCTGGCTCAACCCCAACATCAAGAACGCCAACCTGATCTATGTTGGACAAGTGCTCAACGTTCGGTAGTAAAGATAATCAGTAGATCACGAAAACGGTTCTTGACGCAGTGCAACTGCGTCAAGGCAGGCGACACGATTTGCTTGGCAAATCGAACTGTCGCCTGAACTTTCGTGAAGTAAAGATAATTCAAATGTGGTGAGACACTGGCGCGCGTAAAAGCGCGCCAGTGTTATTTTTAGGATGTGGCGGCTTTTACGCGTGGAGCACGGCGCGTATAGAGACTTTGAGATCGTCTCTCCGTTATCTCTATGGCAAAGAGAGCGTTTACGCGCTGGTTTTACCGCTCTCTGCTTTTGCAGTTTTGTAACCTTTAGAGTTCCAACAATACTTGCCAGTCTCTTAATTCCTCTACTATAATGACTCGTCAAGCCTGAAAGATTCAATTTATATTGTACGGAGGACGCATGAAGTCTCGTTTTAACCTGCCCATACAGTTGGCTTTGATCGTTGTGTTACTGTTCTCGTCCATTGCCGCCGCGCCTTATCGGCAAACGCTCCAGACCCCCATGGACGATCTGTTGGATGCCCTTGGCGGGTATGAATGTTTTGAAGGGAGCGCGTTCACTTGTGTGACCATTGAAGTGCCGCTCGACCATTTCAATCCATCCGACACGCGAACGTTGAATGTGACCTTCGCTGTGTTACCCGCCGCGGGCGCGCGCAAGGGAATGTTCGTCACCGCAACGGGCGGCCCCGGTTACTCCGGTATCTCCTCGGCGGATTATTACCTGCCCGGCTTCGGCGAAGAGGTGTTGAACTCATTCGACATTGTCTTCTTCGACCAGCGCGGCTTGCTGTTCTCCGGCGATCAAGCTTGCCCTGATGCCGCCAGCGCATTCTATCAGCGCGACGCGCGCGGCAAAATGCCCCAGCAGGAAGCGGCGTTGAAGCAATCCTCCAGCGCGTTTAGCACTGGCTGTGTCAGCGAGGTAAGCGACCCCAGCCTCCTGCCATATCTTGGAACGAAGCAAGCGGTAGAAGACCTTGAAATTTTCCGTCAATTGTTGGGGGATGAAAAATTCTGGCTGTACGGCGAAAGTTATGGCACGCAATACGCGCAGACGTATGCCGCCGCGCACAGCGACCATCTCGCTGGCCTCATCCTCGATGGCACGGTTGACCTCACGCTCGACGGATTCAATTACTACGTGCAACAAACGCAAGCGTTCAGCGACGTGCTGACCGCCTCCCTCGAAGCCTGTAATGACGACCCTGCCTGCCGCAAAGATATGCTGGGTGATGCCGTTCGCGGATACGACACGCTTGCTAAAGTGTTGGAGAAGCGTAACATTCATTTCCGATTCCCGCTTGCCAACGGCAAAAGCGCTTACCGCGCATTTACATTTACCAATCTTGAATTTGTTGCCGCAAGCCAGGTCTATAACGAGAGCGATCGCATGATGTTCGTCCGCGCTCTTGCGGCATTCACCTCCAAATTGGATATTCTTCCGCTTGCCCGCCTCCTCTATCTGGACTTGGGGGTTGACCCGCAAACCCTCGAAGTGATCCCCGACCCGACCTATTCTGAAGCGGTGTTCTACGGCGTCGAATGTCAGGACTATGGCTACCCCGGGAATACGCCGGAGGAAAAAGCGAACACCTACCTCGCCACGGTCGATACGTTTGAATTTTCCATCCCGCGTCTGGCTTCGTTGATCTACGCCGACCTGCCCTGCGCCTATTGGCCCAACGCCACCACCGATCTGACCCGCCCGGACTATTTGTTCGCTGAAAACGTCCCAACCCTGGTGCTTGGCTCCACAGCCGACCCAGCCACTCCCTACGGCAACGGCGTCAATGTATATGAGCATCTGGCAGACGCCTACCTCATCACGCAGGAATTCGGACCTCACGTTATCTTCGGACGCGGCAACGCCTGTCCCGACGAACTTGTGGTCGATTTTCTGGTCAACGATGTGGTGCCCGCTGAACGAGAAACAACTTGCGAAGGATACCTGGTCGATCCGCATATTCCGCTCGCGCCGCGCTTTGCCGTCTCGTTCGGAAGCCCGCGCAACGCATTATCCGCCATGGAAACCGAGATTTACTACCTGCCCGAATTCTATTATTGGGACGGTTTCACTCCGACCGCTGTCGGTTGCAATTATGGCGGCATGCTTGGGTATGAATTGAATAACGCCGGCACGCGCGTCAATTTCTCGCTCGATAAATGCGCGTTTACCTATAACTTCGTGATGACCGGCACCGGTTTCTATAACTTCGAAAACGACCGCTTTGTCTTGAATGTGTCCACCACCGGGCGCTGGAAGTGCAACTTGCGCTATGACCGGCGTGGTGAAATCGTCAAGATCACTGGTAAATGCGACGGAAAGAACGTGAACAGCGATGATTTCGACTCAGAACATTTCTGGCACAACTTCCCGAACTTTGAAGAATTCAATAAGAATGGAAATTGATTGGAATCGCAAGTTTTGAGACAAACGCGACAACCTTTCGTGAAGGGCTGAGGACGGTAAAATTTTGGTATAAAAATCCCCTGTTTAGGCAGGGGATTTTTGTAATTTACTTTCTTCTGGCTTTTTTGGCTGTGGACTTTTTCTTAGCCGTTTTCTTCGCAGTGACAGCCTTCTTTTGCCGTCGATACTTCAATGCCGCATGAGCCGCCGAAAGACGCGCCACCGGCACGCGGAACGGCGAACAAGAAACATAATTGTTGCCGATGATGTGACACCACTCGATGGAGCTTGGGTCGCCGCCATGCTCGCCGCAGATTCCCACTTCGAGATTCGGACGCGTCGTTCGCCCTTCGGCGATAGCCCAATCCATGAGTTTGCCTACGCCGCCGCGATCCAGCGACTGGAACGGATTCGTTTCCAGGATGCCCTGTTCCTGATAGGTGATGAGGAAGTTTCGTTCGGCATCATCGCGCGAGTAGCCGTAGGTCATCTGCGTAAGGTCGTTCGTGCCGAAGGAGAAGAATTCGGCGTGTGTGGCGACCTCTGCCGCCGTCACTGCCGCGCGGGGGATTTCGATCATCGTGCCGAACTTGTAATCGAACTTCACTTTCTTTTCATCCGTCACGGCTTTGGCGATACGCTCGAGTCGCGGCTGGATCCATTCGAGTTCTTTCACCGTTCCCGTGAGCGGAATCATCACTTCGGGCTTCACTTTGATTCCGCGCTTCGCACAATCTGCCGCGGCTTCGAAGATGGCGCGGACTTGCATCTCCACGATCTCAGGCATCGAGATGCTGAGGCGCACGCCGCGCAGACCCATCATCGGATTCGATTCGTGCAGTCGCTTGATGGCGGCGAGCAAATCTTCTTTCTCTTTCAGCCCAGCCGTCTCGTTCTTCACGCGCATCGTGACGACTTCTTCGAGAAGTTTTTCTTCATCAGGCATGAACTCATGCAGCGGTGGGTCGATCAAGCGGATGATGACCGGGTAACCGTCCATTGCCTCGAAGAGACCGTCGAAATCTTTGCGTTGATAGGGGAGCAGTTTGTTCAGCGCGGCTGTGCGTCCCTCGCTTGTGCCGGAGAGGATCATATCCTGCACGATCGGCAAACGCTCAGGCTCGAAGAACATGTGCTCCGTGCGGCAGAGACCAATTCCCACCGCGCCATACGAGCGGGCGCGCTGCGCGTCTTTCGGATAATCGGCATTCGCCCACACTTGCAATCCGCGCGTGGGATAGCCCGGGGCTTTTGCTTCGCGCACACCTTTCGTGGCAGAAATATCGTCCGCCCATTTGAGCAGAGTGAGCAATTCGGTCTGTTCTTCGAGCGAGGGCGACGTGGTCGGAATTTTTCCGATGAACACCTTGCCGGTCGTGCCGTCCACCGAGACCCAATCGCCTTCTTTGACCACAGTCTCGCCGACGGTCATCTGTCGTTTTTCAAGATTGATCTTGATCGCCGACGCGCCGACCACGCACGGGATTCCGAACTGCCGCGCCACGACCGCCGCGTGTGAGGTTGCTCCGCCTTCGCTCGTCAGCACGCCCTTCGACGCGATCATGCCATGCACGTCGTCCGGTTTGGTGAACGGACGCACCATGATCGTATCCTGCTTTTCATCCTTCGCCATTTTCTCGGCGGTATCCGCGTCAAAATAGATTTGTCCAACTGCCGCGCCGGGCGAGGCGTTTACGCCCTTGGCGAAAAACTTGCCGCTCTTCTCGGCGGCGTCCATCGCGTCATGGTCAAACTGCGGGTGGAGGAGAGAATCCACATTGTCCGGTGTGACGCGCTGGACCGCTTGCTCTTTGGTGATCAAGCCTTCCTTCGCCATATCCACAGCGACCTTCACCGCAGATTTCGCCGTCCGTTTGCCGTTGCGCGTTTGAAGCATCCACAACTTTCCGCGCTCGATGGTGAACTCGACATCCTGCATATCTTTGTAGTGTTTCTCAAGACGCGCGGCGATGCCCATGAACTCTTTGTAGGCTTTCGGCATCTGGTCTTTCAGATGCTCGATCGGGTCTGCGTTACGGATGCCCGCCACCACGTCTTCGCCCTGCGCGTTGATGAGGTATTCGCCCATCATTTTCTTGTCGCCGGTGGACGGGTTGCGCGTGAACGCCACGCCTGTGGCAGAGTCATCGCCCATGTTGCCGAAGACCATCGTCACGATGTTGACCGCCGTGCCGAGATCGTCCGGGATGTTCGTCGCGCGACGATAGTCAATGGCGCGTTTACCCATCCACGATTCGAACACGGCTTTTATGGCGAACTCCATTTGCTTGTTCACATCCTGCGGGAAATCGAAACCGACTTGCTTCTTGAACACGACCTTGAAGACCGAAACCAATTCTTTCCAATCTTCGGCGGTCATTTCGGTGTCAGATTTATAACCTTTTTTGGCTTTATGCTCCGCCATCGGATGCTCAAAATGCTCGTCGTCGAGGTTGAAGACGGTCGCGCCGAACATTTCGATCAAACGCCGATACGAATCCCACGCAAAGCGCGGGTTATTCGTGAGTTTGACCATTCCCTCCACAACCTCGTCGTTCAAGCCGATGTTGAGGATGGTGTTCATCATGCCGGGCATCGAAAACTTCGCGCCGGAGCGGCATGAAACCAACAACGGATTCTTCGGGTCGCCAAATTTTTTGCCCGCGCGTTTCTCGGTCACCTTCATCGCGGCGAGTGCCTGCTTCCACATCCCCGGTGGAAATACCCCGGTTTTGCGGAACCAGTTACAGGCTTCGGTTGTGACCGTGAACCCCGGCGGAACCGGCACCCCGGCCCGCGTCATGTCGAATAATCCCGCGCCTTTTCCTCCAAGCAGGGCGCGTACATCCTCCCACGAGCCCGCATATTTTTCGGCTTTCGCCACTTCATCGAATAGATATACCCAGGTTGTCATTCATTCCTCCAAAATTTTTCTAAATCGGACACAGTTTACCACGAACGAATTAGAACAAAAGTAATGCGTACCGCCGCCGTTTGACACGTCCAACTGATAGCCTATTGCAAAGTGCCAACTCTGTCATTCTTCGATATAATGGGGGCTGACTGGACTCACTATGCCGATAAAAATACTTGTGATCGACGATGATACTGCTGTCACAGACCTGTTGTCGCTTTTGCTAAAATCGCAGGGCTTTGATGTGATGGCTACTAATAATAGTAACGACGGATTGAATTTTATCCGTGAAAACCAACCCGACCTGGTGGTGCTCGATCTGATGATGCCGGAGATGGACGGGTGGGAGGTTTGCAAATCGGTGCGCGCGTTTAGCCAGGTGCCGATCATCATCCTCTCCGCGCTGAACGACCCATCGATGATCGCCAGCGTACTGGACGCCGGCGCAGACGACTACCTCACCAAGCCGACTCCCAGCCGCGTGCTTGTGGCGCACATCAACCGCCTGATCAAACGGAACGGTATGAACGGCGCGCATGGACACAACTCGATGGGACAAGCGCCGCAAATGGCGACATCCTAACCCGCTTCTTTCCCAGTGGACGCCTGACACAGTCATCCCCGGCCTTCTCCGCCGGGGATGATTTTTTATGTAGTGCGAGATTTTGCTCTTTTCTAAATCAATCGAGCAAAATACCTAACCACTGAGACACGAAGACACAGAGAAAAGCAATTAAAAAACTCCGTGACTCAGTGTCTCCGTGGTTCAAAATGAAGTGGAGGGATTGCTCGGTTTAATTATTAATCTGCAATATCTCGCTCTATGCCAAACGCTTCAACGCCTCTGCCGTTTCTTTCACCGCCTCCATCATCGGCAAATGACCGACGCCTTTCAACTCCACAAAATGCGCGGCAGGCAGGGCAGATTTCATCTCACGCGCGCGGTCTACAGCTACCAACGAATCCGCATCGCCATGGATCACCACAACAGGAATGTTGAGATTCGCCAGCATTGACGATGTGTCCATGCGTTCAGCCATGGCTTTGAGCGCGCCGATGAATGCGGAGGGTTGTTGTCTCTGCATGATGGCGGTCACCGCGTTTTGATGTTCTTCGTTCGGCGTAAATTTAGGCTTCATCGCTTCGACCACGCCGTCGATGCCTTTCTCCGCCACCTCCGCCGCAGACTTGTAGCGTCCCTCTTTTCGGTCTGGCGGGTCGGCGAGTGTTTGCGTGGAAACAAGTCCCAGCCCGCTGACTCGTTCAGGGAAAAGTTTAACGAATGCCAGCGCGATGTATCCGCCCATCGAATGACCTGCAACCGCGGCTTTTTGTATCCCGAGATGATCAAGCAACCCCGCAATGTCCGATGCGAAATCATCCAGCGTGTATTGCGAGTCCACCGTTGACGATCCTCCAAACCCACGTAGATCGGGCATGACGAGGTCGAACGTCCCTTCAAGTTGCGGCGAGACGAAATCCCATGTGTGATGATCGAGGGGATACCCGTGTAGAAGTACAAGCGGAGTCCCTTTGCCGCGGCGTTCGTAAGCGAGCTCAATTCCGTTGACGTTTATTTTTTGCATTTTTTCTCCTTGCATACCCCTCTCCCTGAGGGAGAGGGTAGGGTGAGGGTGATGTCAGGGGCGGACGGCCGTCCGCCCCTACGAATTCATTTCCAATTCACCGCCACCTTCAATTTACTTCCCATTTTCGAATAATAATGCACAAACCCGTTATCGCGCCCAAATTCGTAGACGCGGCGGGTGATGTCCACGTCTGCTTTGCAGTATTCAGCGACTTTATCCAACTCGCCCTCACGGAACCATTTCACAGATTGCACACCATCGGCAGTTTTCGTCGCGCCGAGTGTCGCCTTCGCCAGCGAATCCAAACTGAGGCGAAATCCGAGTGTGCGATAAATATCCTGCAACATATCCGTCGAGCGGATGGAACGCAGGTTCTCGTTCGGCGCGTACGGCTTGAGAACTTCGTAATCGAAGCTGAGGATGTTGAATCCGATCACGCGGTCAGCGGATTTCAACTCGGCGACCAGAGCCGCCGCATCCGATTCCCAGTACACCGCAAAATCATTCCGCGCCGTGGACCACGTCACACCGCAAGCGAGCAACAACTTCGACGGTTCGCGCCCGCCGACTTCTTCAAATAGTTTTTGCGTTTCGAGATCGAAAAATACGATGTTCATATTGTTCCTAATCATGTCATGCTGAGCGGAGCGAAGCATCTCTCCTCTCGTTAGAAATCTTCTTGGGTCGAAAGAGATTCTTCGTCGCCGCTAAAGCGGATCCTCAGAATGACATGCAAATGGATGTATTAGCGACTTCAGTCGTTCGGTATGGGCGACAGAAGTCGCCACTACGAATTACGCAATTACAGTTCGCCACCATCAACCAATTTCCGCGCCAGCGACAGCGCCTCTTCACGCGTGGAAATTTCGCCGACTGCCTGACCTTCACGGATCGCTTCGAGCAATTGACCGATGATTCGCCCCCCGTCTAAATTGAGTTCTTTCATCAACTCGTGCCCGTCCAGCAGGCGCGGAGGAGCGACAGTCTCTTCGCGTTTTTCCCAATAGTTTTCAAGGAAAATTTTTGCGATGTCCAGCGCGGCGTTCCAGTTTTCCATCGTTTGGGTGTGGTCGCGTGTGCCGCGCAGGTCGGCGAGACCGAGCAGGATCAAATCCACGCCTGCTTCGCCCGCGTCGCGGAAGAATCGGTATATGGATTTACGCGCCGGCTCTTTCCTTTTTTCCTCTAACTGCATCGTGAAAAAATGAAAGCGCATGTGATTGAAAACGATTCTTTTGACGCGCTGAATTTCGTCGTTGCTGAGGTTGAACTTATGCCCGCGCATGGATGCGACCTTCGCGCCCTGCACGTCGTGATCGAAAAAGCGGATGCGCCCTGTGTATTCCACAGTTTTCGTGGCTGGCTTCTCGACATCGTGATACAACGCGGCGAAGAACAACGCGGCGCGGACGGAACGATCCGTGTTGAGCGAGTCAGTGAAGTGCGAGGCAAACCGCTCGCGATATTTTCCAAGCGCGGCGACGAGCGCGTTCAAAAACGAATCGTCCCCGCCTGAACCTGATTCAAACGCGGCGAGGATCGCTTCGAGATGACCGAGGACTTTCAGCGTGTGTTCCCACACATCGTACACATGCGGCGGAGATTGTTCGCATCCCTTCATGGCGGAGAGTTCGGGCATGAGATATGGGAATATGCCGAGCATCTCCAGCGCGCGCATGGACGAATCGGGTTTCGGTCCTTCGAGAATTTTGAACAACTCATCGCGCTGGCGTTCAGGCGAAATGTTCGGCAAGAGACTCGCGGCATCTTTCATAGCAGAACGCGTGACAAGATCAATTTTGAAGTCGAATGAGGCGGCAAGGCGGACTCCGCGCAAAATGCGGATCGGGTCGTCGGTCAATGAAGTGGGTGAGCAGGCGCGGATGATTTTCGCGCGGATGTCGTCCGCGCCGTTGAGAGGGTCAATGAGCGAATCCGTTTTTAGATCGTACGCGATGGCGTTGATGGTGAAATCGCGGGCGCGTAGATCGTCTTCCAATTGGACGCCTCCGCGATATGTTGCGAAATCGAGATAGGTGCGCGAATTGTCCGAGTCAATGACGATGACTCGTCCCGTGTCGCGTTCTTCGTCGAGGATCATGAAGTTGGCGTCGAGGGCGCGGGCGACACGTCGGGCTAGAGAAATGCCGCCCGAAGGCACGGCAAAATCAAAGTCCCGCGAGAGGCGGTTGAGGATCATGTCGCGTACGGCGCCGCCGACGAGGTAGATATCCTGATCGGGCAACGCGTCGCGGACTTTATCCAACAGAGGCGGATGCGAAAAATGGATCGGCATGTAAATGATTTCGAGTTTTTCTTTATGGCGGGTATTCTGCGCGGCGCGCAGGGCTTGCTCAGGCGTGCCACCCTGAGCGACGATCTTGCCGCGAATGCGCGCAACCCAACGACCCGCATAACTTGAATCTTCTTGCATGTCTTTCCCCAATCGTAAATCAAAAATCGTTAATCGTAAATCGCCAATCGTCAATCTGGTCTCGATACATCCCGTGATGCTTCGTCTTCGCTAGCGCTCCGCTCAGCACGCGGGACTACTCGACCACCATCAATCGGATGATTTGTATTTCTTCAAATCCACCACGCCAACGAACGGAAGGTTGCGATAGTATTCGTCGAGGTCGAGTCCGTAGCCGAACACGAATTTGTTTGGGATTTCAAACCCACGATAGTGAATCGGGACAGCTGTCTCGCGCCGTTCGGGCTTGTCTAGCAACGCGCAGACCTTGAGCGAGCGCGGCTGACGGACATGCAAAAGTTCAAGCACTGACGCGATCGTGTTCCCGCTGTCAACGATGTCTTCGACAAGCACCACATCTTTGTCGCGGATGTCCATTTGCAAGTCCATGGCGACACGCACCGCGCCGCTCGATTCGCGCTTGCCCGTGCCGTAGGACGAAACAGCCATGAAATCCATCATGTGCGGGGAGGTGATGTTGCGGCTGAGGTCAACGAGGAACGGCACGCCGCCGCGCAGGATGCACACGAGGAGCAGGTTGCCGTCGGGATAGTCCGCGCTGATCTCAGCGCCGAGTTCGGCGATTCGGGTTTGGAGTTTGGCGGCGTCAATTAATATTTCAGCGAGGATGTCTTTGTAATCTTGCATACCTGTTTACCTGTCTACTTGTTTCCCTGATTACTGATTACTTTTTATCTCGGCACCTCGTGATGCTCTCTACACCGCGCTTCATACATCTCCGACGCGCCGACGATGACAACGGGGTCGTCATATTTTGCAGGCTTGCCGTTGACCAGTCTCTGCGTGCGTGAGGCTTCGCCGCCGCAGACCATGCAGATCGCGTGGAGTTTGTCCACATCCTCGGCAATGGACATGAGGATCGGCATCGGACCGAACGGCTCGCCGCGGAAGTCGGTATCGAGTCCCGCCGCGATGACGCGGATGCCGCGTGAAGCCAACTCGCGCGAAACAGGGACAACCTCAGGGTCGAAGAACTGCGCCTCATCTATGCCGACGACGGTCGTGTCTGAATCTATTTTGCTGAGGATCTCGGTCGCTTTTTCGATGGGGACCGCGTCGAACTTCGAGCCAGCGTGCGAGGTGACCTTTTCCACCGCGTAGCGAATATCAATGGCGGGTTTGAACACCTGCACTTTTTGCTTGGCGATCGTAGCGCGGACGAGACGGCGGATCAACTCATCCGTCTTGCCGCTGAACATCGAACCGCAGACTACTTCAATAGAACCGTGAATATGCTTCATAATTTCCTTTTGAAATTTTCAACCCCCTCCCATCCTCCCCCAAATCCGACGAACTTCAGTCGGATTTGGGGGAGGTGCCCTTTAGGGCGGTGGGGGTTGGGGTTAAAAAATCAGGCATGGCGCGCTTCGCGCCATGCCTGTAAGTTTACCTGAGTTTATTCAATCCGCAAACAATTTGCTTGATTGTTCAGCAGATCATCTGATGAACAACGCGGGACTACGCCGCCGATTCAGGGAGTTCGTATCCCATCGTGCGGAGTTTCTTCTTCGCCGCTGTGAGCGACGCCTGACCGAAGCCAGCGATAGCCAACACCGCGTCGTTGCCGCCGTTCAACTTCTCAAGGAACTGACCGACGTTCGTAACGCCCGCCGCTTTCAGCGCTTCATTTGCGCGCGCCGCGAGTCCCAATTCTTCGATGGGGCGTTCGGGCGAACCTTTCAATTCTTCTTTCACCTTCTGTTGGTCAACATAGTTCTGACGGACGGTCAACTTCTTGTAGAAGCGGTCCACTTGACCTTCGATGTCGAGAAGGCGCGAAGCCTCGCCCGTGAAGAACGGATGGCAGTTCCCGCAAATGTCCACGCGGAATTCTTTTTTCGTCGAACCCGTTGTCCATGTGCGACCGCATGAAGCGCAGGTCACTTTGGCATCGGGATAATATGTAGGATGAATATCGGGCTTCATGTTACGCCTCCACCTGCGGTACAACGTTGACGCGTTTCTTGCCGCGCACAACATCGAACATCACAATGCCGTTCGCGGTCGCGAACAACGTGTCGTCCTTGCCTGCGTCCACGTTCAAGCCTGGGGCGATCTTCGTGCCGCGTTGGCGCACCAAGATGTTGCCCGAAAGCACGAACTGACCCGCGTAACGCTTCACGCCGAGTCGCTGCGCATTTGAATCTCGTCCGTTGCGGGTTGAGCCCGCGCCTGTTTTATGTGCCATGGTTACCTCTTACTTCTTTTTAGCGTCTGTCTTTTTGGATGGCGACTTGGCGGCTGCGGGCTTCTTCGCAGGAGTCTTTTTTGCGGATGGCTTCGCCGCTTCTTTCTCAGCCTTTGCCTGCTTCGCCGCTTTCGGCTTTTTCTCAGCCTCGACCACAACTTCGGCTTCAGCCTGCTTCTCGACCTTCGGCTCTTCAACCTTGCGTTTCTCGCCGGGCTTGCCGATGAAGTCCACCATCAACAACGTATACTGTTGGCGGTGTCCGCCGCGCACGCGGATGCGTTTCTTCGGTCGGTACTTGAAGCGGTCAATCTTCGGACCACGGATATGATCCATGACCGTGACCTTTACATTGATGTCGCTCAGGGTGGGGGTGCCGACCACGATCTCGTCGCCGTCTGCCATAAGCAAGACGCGGTCAAGGTCGAATTTATTTCCCGTTTCAACGGGCAGGCGATCCACTTCGATGGTTCGCCCTTCGACGGCACGGTACTGCTTGCCGCCGCTTTCAACGATTGCAAATCTCATTTTTTCTCCAGTCATTCACTTCGCCGTATACCTGCGGGTCTTCGTCTGCGCTATGCTTCGCTCAGACCTTATCCATCGCCTGCGAACGGGGAAGCTGGTAAGTTTACACACAACCGCCCCAGCGAAACCAACTGCTGAGGCAGAAGCGGGCAGATTATACATGCGGGTCGAGGATGTGTCAACAGAAACACAACC
>Ga0209200_1002142_pt1 | contig 18714 bp, 14 predicted proteins | sample AD_UKC033_MetaG_FD_184406 | JGI IMG/M metagenome (GOLD analysis project Ga0209200, IMG submission 184406) | Active sludge microbial communities of municipal wastewater-treating anaerobic digesters from USA - AD_UKC033_MetaG (SPAdes) (version 2) | ecosystem: Engineered > Bioreactor > Anaerobic >...
CCGCTCCGCGCTTCTCCGTTCCCTACTCGGAATCCGATCTCTCCTTGGAAAGGAAATCCTCCCGCCCTTCACCCAGGTGGATCACTTCTCATGAGCACACCCGGGTCAGTTCTCGTGAGCGGCGACGTCTGCTTCTTGTTGAGACGGTCCAGCACCCTCTGCGTGCCCGCCTCGACCCCAAAGGCCAGGAAATCACAGCCGGCCTCCCGCATGACCGGCAGTCGGTCGATCCCGACCGAATCCACGCGCCCTTCGCAGCCCCAGTGGAAGGTCAGCTTGCGTTCGATGATGCCACGGCAGATCGCCTCGATCCGCTGGCGATTGATCAGAAAATGATCGTCGGTCAGATAAATCGAGCGGTAGCCCGCCTCATGGAGTTCCTGCAATTCCCCCAGCACATGCTGCGGCGATCGGCTGCGCCATCGGCCCTCGCCCAAAGCCGGAATGCCGCAGTAGCTGCAGGCGTACGGACAGCCGCGCGACGTCTGCACGGTGCAGAACTTGTCCAGCGAAAGCACCGCCGGCACATCGAGTGGCAGCGACTCGACGTAATCGATCGGCAGACTGGTGCGATCCGGATAGGGGAACCGGTCCAGGTCCCGGAGGAGCGGCCGGGGGGCGTTCTGCATGACACGCCCATGATGGCGCCAGACCAGACCCGCCACCGCACCCGGATCCTCCAGGTGATCCAGATAGTCCGGCAGCAACTCCTCACCCTCGCCCCTCCCCACGCAATCGATGTCCAGGCAGTCTTCCAGGATGCGGTCGGCGTTCACTGTGGCGAACGGGCCTCCCACGATGATCGGGATCCCAGGCACCTCCGCCTTGAGCCGGCGAGCCATCCGCTTGGCGGCCGGATACGTGGTCGTCGAAAGAAACGACAGCGCGATCACATCAGGAGTCTCCCGGGCCGCCGCCCGGGCGATCTCCTCCGCCTTCATCTGAGGATGCGCGGTGTCAAACATCCGCACCCGGTGCCCGCCCTGGCGCAGCACCGGCGCAAGGGTCTGAATCCCCAACGGCGGGAACGCCATGATCTTGACCCGCCCGTGGCCGCCCTCCCGGTCACGGTCCAACCGGGCGGGCAGTACCCGGCAGAAATCGTCATCGCCAACGTGAATCAAGAACGTCTTCATCGGCCCGCATCACACCCGGCACGGCTCATGCCCCAGAGCTCGCCAGTGACCCCAACCGGCGGCAGCCTCGGAGGACACCCCTGCCTCTCCTCGCAACAGGATCGCACCAGGAAGGACGCAGCGGCAATGGGGTGTGTACCCCATGCGGTGTTCACGAGAGAATCCGAACCCGGACCCTGCTCTCGATGATGCCCGCGGCAATGGCATAGCGGGTCAGCCCCGCGGTGTCGTGGATCCGGAGTTTCTCCATGAGATGCTGCCGGTGCTTCTCGACCGTCTTCACGCTGATGTCCAGTTCCGCCGCAATCTGCTTGTTGGCATGGCCCTCCGCGATCAACTGGAGCACTTCCGCTTCGCGGGAACTGAGTTCAGCGGCCCGCTTCTTGAGCAACACCGCCCGGCCCGACGGTTCCGCGTGACGATGGCGCAGGCGCCGGGCGATCGAAGGACTGAAACAGACATGACCCTCGTGGACTTCCCGCACCGCCCGCGCCAGGATCTGGGCCGAGGTCTGCTTGAGCAGGTACCCCGCGGCTCCCAACGCCTGCGCCCGCTCAACATACGCGTCGTCGCTGTGCGCCGAGAGAATGAGCACGCGGGCTCCCGGGACACGCTTGCGGATCTGCCGTGTGGCCTCCAACCCGTTGAGCAGGGGCATCGCGAGATCCATGACGACCACGTCGGGACGCAGCCTCTGGGCCAGTTCGACGGCGTGCCGGCCCGTCTCCGCCTCCCCCACGACCTCGATGTCACCTTCGGCTTCCAACAGCGCACGCAGCCCTTCGCGGACCATCATGTGATCCTCGGCCAGCAGCACCGTGATCCGTTTCACAAAATGATCAAGGATTGGCCCGGATGACCGTCGCGCCCCGTTACGCCCGGGCACCATTGTCGAACGGAATCTCGGTCCGTAGGGTCGTGCCACGGCCCGGTGCCGACTCGACCGCGAACCGACCCCCGACCATCTCGACCCGCTCCCGCATCCCGAGCAAACCCAACCGCTTGCGCCCGCGCGCGAGGAGCACGCGCTCCATGTCAAACCCCTTGCCATCGTCGACGATCTCCATGCGGACGACCCCGCCGGGCTTCTGGATCCTGACGCGAACCCGTGTGGCTTGGGCATGTTCGGCGACGTTGGTGAGCGCCGCTTGAGCCACCCGGTACAGCACGGTGCGCTTCATGCCGCTCAACTGCTCGACTTCGGCGAAAGCGGTCAGACCGCCGCGCACACCCGTCCGTTTCGTGAACTCCTTCAGCAACGCATGCAGCGCGGGGATCAGACCCAGGTCGTCCAGCAATGTCGGACGCAGTTGCCGGGCGAACCGGTGCACGATGTCCACCGACCGGGTCACCAAGCGCTGGGTGCGCTTGATCTTCTGCCTCAGACCCTGATTGCTGACCGCCGCCTCCCGCGACAACGTCTCCAGGTGCACGTTGATCGCGCTCAGGGTCTGCGCAATGTCGTCATGCAACTCGCGGCTGATCTCTTTGCGCTCTTCCTCCTGCGCCAACAGGATCCGCCGCGACAACTGCCGCAACTGCTCCTGCATGAGACGCGACCGATCCAACAGCAGGCGATAATGCAGACGGCTCTTCCGGAGAGATGCCTCGGCAGCTTGGCGCCGCTGGATCTCCTCCTGCAGCTGCGCGTTGGCCGAAGCCAAGGCCTCGGTCCGCTGCCGCAGCGCCTGGCTCACTGGCTGCAATCGCACGCTGGACTCCATCGCCACATCGTGAATCTGCTCGATCGGGCCAATGGCCGCAACGAAAAAGGCCTGCACCCGCTTGAACAGGCCATCCCGGGCGCTGCCGGAGTCGCGTGCGGCCGCCACGGCGCCCATAGCCCGCCCGTGCATCCGGGCCAGGTCCAGCGTCCCCAGCCCCAGTGCCAAAGCTCGACGCCCCAGCCCGGCTGCCGATCCGGGAACAGACCGCGCCCCTTGCTTGAGGTGTTTCCCCAGCGCCGCTTGATACTGCTCGGACAACCGGTTCCATCGTGCTCTCATAAAGGTCTTCTCGAGTTCACGCCGCGCTTCGGGCCCCGCCGGCCAAAGCTGCGCCGTCCGCAATCCACCCATCGGGACTCACCCTCGGCCCCTCCCCCCCAGCTGTCCATGGGGTGTTCACCCCAGCCCGCTCGCCGCGGGTGTCCGCTTCCAGGCCACCCTGCAGGATCGCGAAAGGCGCGCCGGCACCCTCCGTGGGGTGAACACCCCACTGGCATCCCCCCCGAGGGGCGTTACACTTCACTGTCTATATGCCATTTCGACCCCTGGGTCTGAGCGCCCAAGTCTTGCAGGCGGTGCAGGACGCCGGTTACACCGAACCCACGCCCATCCAATCCGCCGCCATCCCGCAGATCATCGCGGGCCATGACCTCATCGGCATCGCGCAGACCGGCACCGGCAAGACCGCCGCGTTCACGCTGCCCCTCCTCACGAAGCTCGCCGCGCAACCCGCCGGCCAGCGTCGGGGCACGCGCGTGCTGGTGATCGCGCCCACCCGCGAACTCGTCGTCCAGATCGAGGAGGCGGTGCGGACCTATGCAAAGCATCTGCCGCTGACCGTCGCCACGGTCTTCGGCGGCGTGTCCGAACAGTCGCAAATCCGGGCGCTGCGCTCGGGAACCGATGTCGTGATCGCGTGTCCGGGCCGGCTGCTGGACTTGATGGGGCGGCGTTGCGCCGATTTCTCCCCTTTGCAGTTCCTCGTCCTCGATGAGGCCGATCGGATGCTGGACATGGGGTTCCTGCCTGACATCCGGCGCATCGTGCGCCAACTCCCTCCACAGCGGCAGACGCTCCTCTTTTGCGCAACGCTGTCCGACGAGATCGAAGCGCTCACGCACGAGTTTCAGCGCGCTCCAAAAAGAATCCAGATCGGCCGCCGCTCCAATCCCGCGGAGACGGTCACCCAGCTCGTCTATGAAGTACCCAAGCACTTGAAAACGGCGCTGCTGCTCCATCTGCTCCGCGATCCGCAGATGGACACCGTGCTGGTCTTTTCCCGGATGAAGCACGGCGCCGACCGGCTCGCGCGGCACTTGGAACGACACGGCATCCTGACCGCGACGCTGCACTCGAATCGCTCCCAGAGCCAGCGGCTGCGGGCCTTGAAGGACTTCAAGTCCGGGGCAGCCCGCGTGCTGGTGGCCACGGACATCGCAGCGCGCGGCATCGACGTCGACGGCATCTCGCACGTCGTGAACTACGACTTCCCGATGCACCCGGAGGATTACGTCCATCGCATCGGCCGCACCGGCCGCGCCCATGCCGTGGGCGACGCGATCAGCTTCGTGACCCCCGAGGATCACGCCGCGTTGCGCACACTCGAACGGTTCATCGGCCGCGGCATCGTGCGAAAGCGTGCGGAAGGATTCAATGCCAGCGCGGCCGGACCCGCCCCTGCAGAGGATGCCCGCGGCTCCCGCCCGCGATCCTGGGCGCAACACGCTGCATCCCCGCACCCAGCCGGGCCCGGCGGCGGGCCGCCGCGGCGCAGCGGCCCTGGCTCGGGCGGACACCCGCAGGCACACCGGCGCCATCCCGGCCGTCATTGAAAACCCACGGGGACGCCGAACCCTCCCGCGAGACCAGTGGATCGCCGTTCCCGCCTTGAAGCGACGCCCGCGATGGGACTCGATCTGATGCCCACGGACCTTCGAACCGCCTTCTGTCTCCAGACGGCCTGTGCCGACTCGGGCTTCGTGCGGGCTTTCTTCTGGCAGGGTCTACACCGACACGCGGTGCCGTTCGCATTCCTCATCCGGCTTCTGGCACCCGCGTTCTTCCGTAACGATGAGGAGTTCATCCGCTATCTGGGGTCCGATCGATCCATGGAAGAGGTCGAGGAAGACATCGAGCGCTTCGAGTACGGCAACCGGGTCCGAAGCCACTGGCTGCGGACCGGCCTTCGCCTTCACCTGGACCCCCAACGCGTCTCCACACTGGCTCGGCGCTGTCTGGCGAGGCGCGGGAGAGAGGGTCCCTAGAGGCAGTCATGTTTCGTGGGATCGCTGACTTGGATTGGTCCGAGGCGCGCCACACTAGTGTGGTGTCCCTCCTTTCCAGGATAAACGATGGCACGATCGCCCAACGGCAGGTCCTTGCTAATGCCCTCTTCGGTGTACGGATCCCCTGCATAATAGTTGAATCACCGGGCAAGAGCCTGGAGCAGCTCGTGTCGCGCGGCGCGGAAGCGGCCGACATCGGTGTCGTAGCGATCAAAGTCCAGGATCACGCGCTCGGCCAATCGCTGCGCAGCCTCCGGGTCGCGCTCGGCCAGGAGACACAGCAACTCGTAATCCGCAATCCCGTCCCGCATCGCCTCGAACCGGATCGAATCCAGAGGGCCGTCGGTGCCGGGATAGACGATCCAGGGGTCCCCCGCCGGGAGGTAGGCCGGCCCCCCGTGCGCCCGCGTGGTGTGGGTGAAGGGGCTCTCCGCCGTCCAGTGGTTGTAGCCCCAATGAAGGTAGCCGGTCACGCCGTAACGGAAGTTGATCCAATGCAGCAGGCGGGTCTTGAGCAGCGGTTGCTCGATGAACCGGTTCGCGTACTCGCCCTGCGGAAAGACGCAGGTGTAGAACCAGACCTCGTCGCCGGCCCTCTGCCGCGCCTGGTAATGCGCGAAATCCTCGTGCAGGAAGTTGAGTTGCGGGACCCAGACATCGATCGATCCGACCAGGTCCTTCGTGTGGCACGCCTCGACCACACGCAGTTCAGGGGCGTACTTCCGGATCAACGCCGCCATGGCGCGGTAGCTCCCGATATTCCCCGCAATCGGTTCGTCCGCGAGATGCTGGAGATAGTCGCCCAGCCAGCCCCGTTCCTTCAAATGCTTGACCAGCGCCGGGAAAAACTGCGCGTAGAACCGGTCCGCCTCCGGAGCCGCCGGGTCCACGCTCCGGGCCGACACCTGGCCATCCCGCACCTCATGGATCGTCACGACAAACTCCGAGTCCCATCCCGCCTTGCGCCCGCCAACGTGGCCCCCTTCAATCCGGCCGATGACCCCCTCCTCCCGGAAGATCCGGACCCACCGGTCGAACCGGCCGAAGTCGATGGCCAGGGCGCCGTCCGGCGCGACGGAGAACCGGGCCAGGCTGAGCGGGGAGATCAGCGCAACCGTGTGCCGATGATCCGCGAGGTTCCGCGCGTAACGCCGCAACAGGGCGTAATACTCGTCCGACTCGGGCGCGGGCGCGATCTTGAGATGCGGCCAGTGCATGGCAAACCAATCCGTCACCCAGAGCCGCGAGCGCCCCACGGTGGCCGCGCAGACCTCGACTTCGATTCGCTGGCGGACGCGCAAGGCCCGCCCGCCGGTCGTGCCGCGGATCGTCACGGTTCCGCGGTACACGCCCGGGGGCGCGTTGGTGGGCACCGGCACCGTGATCCATAGGGCCTGCGCGCGGCCCGCCGGAATGTCGATCATGGCGCACTCGAGCAGCGGGTCCGGGTAGTCCGCCAGCGGCGGACGCAGTTGATCGCGGGACGGCTTCTGCGTGGGGCGATCGACCGGCACGGTGCCGACGTAGCGCACCGGCCGGGCGGCGAGGCGTGCGGTCTTCCCTGAAGCCCTCAGCGGGGTCACCGCCGCCTGCACACCCGTCACCGGAGCCTCCGCGCGGACCACCACCTGCAACGATGCCGTCTCGCCGCGCGCCACCTCGGCACGCGCCATCACCGCCGCCGCCGGCCGAGTGTCGGGGAACACCTTCACCAGAGGATCCACCGGCCCGATCGACCACGGGGGCGCGGCTGCTCCGTACGCCGGCAGCAGAGACGTGAGCAGGAGCAAGACCCCGACCATCATTCGCCGCCACAACCGGCGATCCTCAGCGGTGAGTCGAGAGTGGCAAACAGTTCGATACGGGAGCGTCGATGCGGTGGTCATGGTGAACAGGATGCGGAAGCGCGGCCGCGGCCGGATCCTCGGGCGGCAGTGTGCCATCGACGGCGGAGAGTGACAAGACCTTGACGAAGAACGCCAGCCCCTCCGTTGGCCCGGGCAACGTTGCTGACCGCCAAGCACATCCTCGCTTCCATCCAGGCCGTGTCCTCGGCCGCGATGGCGGCGCCGGAACCCGCCTCGTTCCCGACAAACCGGCACCGGGTGAGGCGCCCCGAGGCGGTACTCCAGAGGTGGACCGCCACGCCGACGTCGTCGGGGGTCCCGTAAAGCCCGTCACCGGTGGTGTCCCAGCTGCCGCCATCCATGTCGGCATAGTAGAGATCCGCCGGCGAATCGCCGCAGTAGCGCGTCGGAACGATCGTGTCATCGCCGCCAATCGCAAGATAGCGTGTCCCCCGGCTGGCATGGTAATGCCGCACGCAATGGCGGATCCGCTCCGGCATGTCGATTCCAGGGTAGGTCGCGGCGACGTCCTCGATCGTGACAACTTCGGCAGGCCTGCCTTGCGCCGAACGATAGCCGCCAAGGGCTGAAAAGCACCTCTCAGGCTGGCTGATGTAACCAACAAGTACTCCACGTGTTCGGAAGTCTGCGCCAAGGCGCTCCAGGCGCACAGGACCGACAAAGCCAACCGATCGAATGATCCGGACTCTGCACCGCTTGATGCCCTTCCGGTCTTCCGAGGCTCCAGTGGCATGGCGGCAACGTTGCCCATCCCCCTCTCCCGATCAAGAAGTCTCACGGCTCCATGAATGCCATCGGATCTCGCGGATGAAGGGGCTGCGCGGGACTTGAAACCCGAGTGGGGACAATGGGGTCGCATCTGAATGGCGCTGAGTTAAGGCCCAGGTATTGGGGGTGTGCGGGTCGTAGTGTGACGGGGATGTCGTAGCGGTTTTGGTGTTGGATTACGCGAAAGCGGTGACGGTGACAGGTCAGACGGGGGTAAGGTTTGGGGCGGCGTTTGACGGCGCGGGGTTCGCGGCGTCCGGGGCGATGAGGGACGAGGTCCGAGGCGATGGTCAGGAAGCGTTGGGCGAGCCATTGGCGGCGTCTGGAGTCGGAGCGGGTTTGCAGGAGGGCCTGACCGCAGCAACGACAGGCGGCGAGGGTGCCGGCAAAGCTCAAGCGATCGGGCGGCACGCGATGGCGGCGGGCGGCTTCGAGCATGACACGTCGGGCCAGATTGTGAACGAGCAGATGAATAGTACATCACCTGAGGTGTCACAGAGGTCTCTGGTGCGGCGCAGCAATGAGGGCAGCGAAGGTACATTCACGGCGCGTTCACTGCATCGCGGCCAGCAGGTCGGCCAAGGGCACAGTGGCGAAGCTGGTGGCCGAGTCGCTCATGGCATAGGGCATGATGAGCACGCCGTGATGGACCAGCGCGCCGCAGGTATAGACCACGTTGGGCACGTAGCCTTCGCGCTCCAGTTCGTTGGGAGAAAGCAGTGGCGTCCGCAGCCGGCCGATGACTTTGCCTGGGTCCAGGAGGTCCAGCAAGAACGCGCCCAGGCAGTACTTCCGCATCGGGCCGACGCCGTGGCTCAGCACCAGCCAGCCAGCTTCGGTCTCGATAGGCGAGCCACAATTGCCCAGCTTGAGCAACTCCCACGGCTCTTGTGGCGAGAGCAGCACTTTGGCCTCATACCAGAAATGCGGATGCTCCGAAAACATCAGGAACAGGCTTTCGTCGTCCTGGCGCGAGAGCATGGCGTAGAGGCCGTTAATCCGGCGCGGGAACAGGGCCATGCCCTTGTTCCGCACCGCCGGGCCGTTCAGAGTGCTGAACGCGAACCGCTCAAAGTCGGGTGTCTCCAGCAGTTGCGGCAGAACGATGCGCCCATCGTAAGCAGTGTAAGTGGCGTAGTAGGTCGCCACACCGTCGTCCTCCTGAAAGCGCACGAAGCGGGCGTCTTCGATGCCGTTGCGCTGGCTGGGCGTGTGCGGAAAAATGGCGCGTTGGGAAACCCGGGGACTGGGGGTGAAGGCGACTTCGTAGTTCGACTCGGCCAGCAGCAACAGGCCGCGGGCGGCGCGGGCGGACGTCGGATCGGACGGATCAACCTCGGTGCGGACGGTCTCGAGGACCTGTTGCAGTTTGGCCATGGTGAAGTACTCCGGCAACTGGTTCAAGACACGCCAGCAGAAATCACAGCCCACCCCCATTTCGGCCAGTTTCCGGCGGAACAAGGGTTGTTCGTAGGTTGCGTTCCAGACCCGTTCTGGCTCGGTCACAAAGGGCGCAGGCGGCACAAGGGTGACCCGGTGTTGGGCGCTGACGACGCCGGTGCGGAAGGTGATGGACGAGATGTGGCCTTCACCCGTGGCGCGCAGGCTGAGAATGAACCGCAGCGCGCCGGCTGGCAGGTCGGCCTGATTCGGGTGCGGCACAATGGACGGGTTGAACAGCGCGGCGGCTTCGAGCGAATACTCGTGGGTGAAGTAGGAGGCCAACAGCAATTGGCGGTCGGGCGATGGGCTGGCGTCCGGCGGCAGGTAGTCACGCACCTGGCCATAGCGTTGGCGCAAGAATTCCTCCAAGTGCGCGTGGCGGTCGCCGAATTCCCCCAGCACCTCCGCCAGCAGACGCTGCACATCCTCTTCGGACAGGGCCAGCACCCGGGCCACCAGTCGGCGGGCCGACGTTTCGTCCCCCGGCATGAACGGCCGAATCAGAACTCGGTTGCAGTCGGGGAGCAGCGCCGGGCCGCTGCGCTGAACGTTGACAGACTTCATGATTTGAAGGCCGACTCGGCGGTGACGGGAGTGGACGCGGCTTCGGTGTCGCCGCCCGCCTTGAAGCTGCTCAGTTCGGATTGCACCGCCTGCAGGTCTGCGAGCGCCAGCAGAAAGGCCAGTGTGGATTCCGCGCCCTGGTTCTGGTTCACACGGTCCACGTGCAGGCCGTCGCGACAGCCGCCGGTGGTCGTGTCATAGAGGGTCAGGCCGAGCTCGTTGCGTCCCAGAAACCACTCGAAGGCGCGCCGGGCGTCCTGCAACCAGGCGGTGTCACCCGTGGCGCGGTAGGCGACGAGGCAGGCCGAAACCATGGCGCGCGCCTCGATCGGTTGCTGGTCGAAAGCGGCCCGTTCGCCACCGTACGGATAGAAGCCGTTCGAGCCGATGGGACGGAAGTAGCCCTTGTCGGAGCCCTGAATGGTGACCAGCCAGCGGAGGGTCTTGAGGCCAAGGTTGAGCGCTTCGGCGTGGTTCATGGCCTGGCCGCTGACGATGAGCGCGTGCGGCAGCTTGGTGTTGGCGTAGGAAACCACTTCCTCGAACCACGGCCAATCCGGTTTGGCACAGTCCCCGTATCGTTGCAGCATTCGCGTCACCAGGTGCTCGCGCATTTGATTGACCAGCCGGTCGCCCGGCAGCCCGTGCAGGTAGTGGTCCAGCCCCAGCAGCGTCAACGCCCACGCGCGCGGCGAGGTGAACGCCGCGGCGGACGGCAGGGCCTGCTCAAACAAATACGAGGAGAGCATCTGAATGCCGGGCAGGTCGGTTTGCTCCACGCCCATGCCCAGCGCCCAGAGGCAGCGACCATGGCAATCTTCTGAGCCGACATCCTCCCGCCAGCGGCGGTCGAAACCCAGAAAATTGCGAAAGCGGCGGCGGGTGCGGTCGAAGGCGTGATGCACAAAGGCGGCGTAGGTGGAAATCAGCGCCCGCCGCGGCGGGAACGTGTGCCCCAGTTGGCTCAAGCGCAGCATCAGCGCCAGCGCGCGGGCATTGTCGTCGACGCAGTAGCCCTCGGCAAAATGGGGCGCGGTGAAGATGGCATGCTGGAACAAGCCGGTGGAATCCGTCAGCCGGCTGAGATGGTCGAGTTTCAACTCCGGCAGCAGGTCGGGTTGTTGGTCCAGCGTGCGGATAGGCGAGGAACGGCGGCCCAGAAAACTGTGGTCTAGCCGGGCCTGCTCGAAGGACTTCATGTATTGCGCCGCCACACTGCTCCAGACCATCTCGCGGCTCAGGCGATAAGCATTCTTGCGCATCGCATGCCGGCGCGGTTCGTCTCGCAACAATTGCACGACCGCCTGCGCGATGGCAGCAGCATCGCGAAACGGCACCAGGACGCCGCGGTCTTCCGCCAGCAACTCGGTCGCGTGCCAGTAAGGCGTGCTGACCACCGCCTTGCCCGCGCCGAAGGCGTAAGCCAGCGTGCCGGAGGTGATTTGGGCTTCATTTAGGTAAGGGGTCACGTAGAGATCCGCCGCGCCAATGAAGGATTTTAGTTCCTCCAGTTCGACAAACCGGTTGAAGAACACCACATGCTTCTGTACCCCCAGGTCCTTGGCCAGCCGCTCCAGGCTCAACCGATACGTTTCGCCCTGCTCGCGCAGCAGATTGGGATGCGTCTGGCCCAGCACGACATACACGACGTTTGGAAACTCCCGCACGATGGCCGGCAACGCCTGTAGGGCGAATTCGATCCCCTTGTTGGGCGACAGCAGACCGAACGTCAGCAACACCTGCCGGCCCGCCACGTCGAATTCATCCTTGAAGTAATTCGGGTCGACAAACGAAGTGTCGGGAATGCCGTGGGGAATCAAATCAATCTTGCCCGGAGGCGCATTGTAAACGTCCCGCAGAAAGGACTCGCCCTTGGTCGCCATGACGACCAGCCGCGTGGACAGGCGAATGAGGTCCTGCATCACGCGGCCCTGGTCGGCATTCGGCTCGCGCAACACGGTGTGCAGCGTGGTGACGATGGGAGTGCGCAAACGACGCAACAGGGCCAGCAGATGGCTGCCCGCCGGCCCACCGAAGATGCCGAACTCGTGCTGCACACACACCACGTCCACATTGGTCAGGTTCAGGAAGTCCGCCGCCAGCTGGTAAAGCGGCAGGTCCGCCTCCGGCATTTCAAATCGCACTTCCGGCGGGTAGGCGTAGCCCTCCACCCGGTCGTTCACCGCCACCACAGGACACTCGAAGCGCCGGCCCAGGGCCGCGACTGCGTTGCGTAAGTCGGAGGTGAACGTCGCGATGCCGCACTTGCGCGGCAGATAATCGCCCACAAAGGCGATCCGATGGAGGTCAGTCACACGCTGCATGACCGTCAGCATAATCATGCCGGCGGCTGAAGGCGAGCGCAGTGGCGCTTGCCATGGCCTGCAAACTTCACCCCCGGTTGCCCAGGCGCAACCGCCTCGAGAGGCGAGCGATCGGCGTAACAGGGCTGTCAACTGCCCGGCCCTGGGCGGGGAATGGCGGTGCACCGGGGCCGGGACGGCGGGAACGTGGATCCAGATCCGGCCGGCGGCGGTGACGGCGGATCCGGCGACGGGCACGATCCCGACCGGTTACCTCATTCTCAACGTCGCCACCGGCCACATCAAGCGCCACGCCGGCGGGTACGTGTGCGAGGTGCTGGGGGTGTAAGGCCGGCTTCCACGGCGCGACGTCCACCGCCCAGCGGGCGAACGCGAACCAGGCCGCCGCGAACGACCTCGCCACCGTCATCACGCTGGCGAATGAACTCCGCGCCGCCCTGGTCGAGAAGGGGATCATCAAAGGGTCGCCGTAGGGGCATGCCCTGATGCCTTTGACTTCCAGGCCACTTTGCGGTTAAATCAGTACCATTGTGTTGGGGCACTACCTGACCCTTCGGGACATTATCCTGGCAGCCGACCTGCAACAGCTTAGCATGCAAACGTCCGCATTGGCGCGGCTTGGTCATCATGTTCTTAGGAGGCTCGACAAGCTGTGGTGGCGGGGGCTCACGCGTGTTGCGTATAGGATGGCCGTGCTCAACCTCCTGTGCCTCATCTGGCTCGGCGAGTTCTGCTCAGCGAGTACCGCGGAAGCCGGTCTTCCCTACCATAAGCAGCCCTATCGGCAAGTCTCGATCGAACTCCAAGGCCGGGGTGTTGTGGCCCTCGGCGATTTCTCCCATCAGAACGCATATCCCTTCTACACGGTCACCCAGGTCCTGTCCAATTGGCTGACTCAGGCATCATCGAATGGCGGCCAGTTGACGCTCGCGCTTGAGATCGACGCCCAGATGGCGGAGGTGCTGTGCAAGTACCTCGACAGTGGCGACCTGGAACCGGTTCTCGAATTCTGGCTGCCTTTCAACTCGCTCGACTTGCTGGAGTTCTACGGGCATCTCCGTGATTTCCGCTTGCGGATTCGAGACCTGAACGAGGGATTGTCCGCGAGCCGGCAGGTGAGCTTCCGGGTCTTGGGGCTTGAACCGCCAAGTCCGCTATCGGCGACCACCCTCTCAGAGATCACGCTCCCCACCATGTGGCAGGCAGGCGAGGTAGCCAATGAGCGGGACCGGCAGATAGCACAGAACCTCATAAACCATCTACAGGCGAATCCCCATGACCGAGTACTGGTGTTCTATGGTAACGGGCATCTGCCAACCCGGAAACAACCCACGGGCTGGGCTCAGAGTCTCCTCGGTTCTACGGATGAGTGGATGACGATGGGATCCTTGCTCAAGCAGCACCTGGGCACCAACTTTCTCAGCATCGCGCAACTTTGGCTTCCCCCGGAGGCTTATCATGCCACCAGTCCACACCGCGCCTTGAATGCTCAGGACATTCTCATCATGTCCAGCGACATTCCCTGGAAGCACTCCCATCGGGATCTGACAGACTACGATGCGGTGATCTTCCACGGCGGCCGGGGCATGGATGAGCCTCACTTGATGAAGTACATCTGCAGCCGACGGGTTTTGGACCGAGCCATCGTCCGACTGGCATTTCTCGAGCAGTTGCCTCAGAACGCATTCACGGCGCGCCATCCAGTTTTTGGCACGACCCGGGCGGCGCTACAACTCACGACGGGACAGTCCTTCGAGAGGGCCGTGCAATGGAAGGCGTGGGCACTCACCAAGTACTATGACGGCTTCGTGCGGATGGACTCAGAAGACTTCGCTACAGCCATTCAAAGGCTTTGCGCGGAGCCGGTCGGCAAACAACGCAACGGTGTTCTGGCGAGTCTTGGGCTGCCTCCGGCGCTATCCACCCTTCAGCGTGACCTCACTCCAGATCAATGGCGCGAGGTGTGGCCGAAGGTATTCCCCACAATCCGCTTCCTTCAATGCCTCGGAATCTGCTGGGTGGGCTACCCAGATGAGAAGGAGAGGGCGCGCCGTTACCTTGTCGAGTTCAGTGGTCGCGAATTTCAATCCCCTGCGGATTACCTGAAGTGGTATCGGAAGAACCGCCTGTTCTTGCACTACTGACGGCTGCCCCCGTTCGCGGCGCAATCCTCGATTCTCAGGCCCATCTCGCGTCGAGGCACCGGCGAGGCGCTGTCGAAGCGCCCCAGTGGCGGCCGTGTCCCATCGTTACCATCCGAGGGCCGGTTTCTCAGACCGCTCTCACCGCCATGCTTCAACTCGCATTCATCGGGCCAGAACGGCAGCCCCACCACGCTCATCGGCCCGCCAACGGCCGGGACGTTCGCCCAGAGTCCTCGCCTCATGGAATAGGTGGTGAACATCTCCAGTCTCGGTCTCTTCGGTTCCAGGCCTCCCCTCCTTCCGGCGAGGACTCCAGATTGGCGAGGCGCGGGACGAGGGGTGGGCAGGGACAGCAGGCTCTTCACGGACCTGAGGACTCGACTTGGTCTGACGCGCGCCTCGCCAGCCGAGTTCTGGCGGGATGCGCTCGGCGGGGAGTGGCGCTGCGCCGGGGCCGGGACCCCCGGCACGTGGATCCAGATCAGGCCAGCGGCGGTGACGACCGACCCGTCGAGTGGCACGATCCCGACGGGGTACCTCATCTGGCACGTCGCCAGCGGCCACATCAAGCGCCACGCCGGCGTGTACGTGTGGGAGGTGCCGGAGGCGTGAGTTGATGGCTGGATGCCTCACGTCATTCCTCGACCATCCGATAGAACAAAAGCGCCTCGAGCGTCGCCGCCGCATCAATCAGTGTCTGGCCGCTGGCGGGCATGGGCACCGTCGCGACGGTTTCCCAATCAAGCAGGTTCCGGCTTCGCTCCAGGCGCAGCATCTGGCCAGTGACGCCTCGGACCAGCAGGTGAAAGCCAGCGGCATCGAGACGCAACGGCTCAATCTCGGGTGGCTGATACAGATCCATAATCTCAAAGTTGGGCCCAAAAGTGACGTAGAGGCGGCCCCCCGCTACGACCACGTTGGACGCCCATTCACCGAAGACTGCGGCCGAGTTGCCGCCGACACGCCTTGGCTTTGACGGGTTACTGATGTCGATTACCTCCACTCCACACCCGCTGTAGTCGCCCACATCCCTTGACGGCTGCCTGAAAACGCTGCGCCAAGGGCTGACTGCGATGTACGCATACCGTCCGGATACCGCCACTCCTTGGACTTGATGCTGTGTGTAGCTGCCAACCAAGCGTGGGTGAGCCGGCTCAGCAAGATCCACGATGAGAAGACCTGCGTAGCCTGCAGCCAAACAAGCGTAATCGCCCGAGAGGGCTACCCCATAGCAATGGTCTATGATTAGTTCGTAATCGAACTGGCCCATCCCTTGAGGACTGGCGGGCTCCGAAATGTTGATCGCCTGTAAGCAGCCCCTAACATTCGAAGGGCGTTCCCCAACAGCATACGCGTAGTCCCCAGCTACCCTCACATGATTCCAACTCGGCTCAAAGCCCAGCGGATACTCGCCAACCTGCTGAGGATGGAAGGGGTCGGATAGATCAAGGACTTGGAGATGATACGTTGTGTCGTTCGGCTGTCGGGCGAAAGTGTAGGTATAGTCCCCGCTGATGACCACTGCACCGAAGCGATCCGCCGCATCGTAAAGGCCCACCTGCCTCGGGCTGAGCGGACTGGAAATGTCGAAGACCTGGAAATTGTCTGCTGCAAGAACAGCGAAGTTGTCGGAGATCGCTAGACTGACTGGCCAGCCGTCGCTTCCGAAGCCGGGAATGTCCACAGCCCCCACGCATCGCGGGGCGGCCGGGTTCGAAACATCCAACACCCGCAGACCACCGGATTGGTCGTTCGCACCGTCCCACCAGCCGCTTTCCGTCAGGTAGGCATAGTCCCCGGACACGTCGAGGCCACCGATCCACCCATTCAGGGCATAGGCGCCCCATCGTTGCGGAGTGGCAGGGCCGGAGATGTCGAGCACTTTAACACCGGCTACTCCGTTTGCCACGTAGACGTAATTGCCTGACCGTGCCGCACCTCTGACCACGATCGGGTAGCGTCCCGCGTAAACGGGATTCGCCGGATCGGTAATGTCCACGATGTGGAGCGAGTGAAGAGCCGATGCACAAAAGCTGTCGCCTACGAACGCGCGTCGTCCGGAGACGGTTACGTTCCAAGCCCCAACGATCGGCACGCTCGCGACCAGTCTGGGCTGGATTGGATTCGAGAGGTCAAGCACCTGCAGGCCATTGTCATAATCCGTCAAGTAGGCGTATTGACCCGACACCGCTACGTCTCGGGTATAGCCTCCTGCCGGATTGCAGGCTGCAACCTGCTGCGGGGCGGTCGGATCCGAGACGTTGACTATCAACAAACCTCCTTCCTCTGGCTCCCCAGGCGACGCCAAGTACGCGTATTCCCCGAATAGAGCAGCTCCTCCCCCCCAGCCGATATTCTTCACCCCATAGTACGTGCTTACGCACCGTGGTTGAGTCGGATCCGAGATGTCGATTACTTGGAACCCGTACACCACATTCGATCCCACTTGGCTGTTACCAAGTGCGTAGGCATGGTAGCCTGACACGAGCACGTCCGAAGCTGAGGCGATTGTCTTGTAGCCCCCCACAAATCTTGGGTTGGCCGGGTCGCGGAGGTCGTTTACCAGCCACGTTTCTTCCGGATGAGGAACGTAGGTGAAGTGTAAGGAGACCGGCAAGCCATACTCGCTGAGGTCATAGTCACCGACGTGTTTTGGACTGGCGGGATTGGAAACCTCAAGCACCCGCAAGCGGCGCACCCAACCAGAAGCCGCCTGGACCTCCTCAACCACGTAGGCCCGGTCGCCGGATACGGCGACACCTTCAGCCGACTCGTACGTGGGACAATTAGCTATCCGCTTCGGGGCTACGGGATCCCGCACGTCGATCACCAGCAACCCGGCACCGTCATCGGCCACGTAAGCGTAGTCGCCTGATATCGCAATCCCTCTGGCCCCCTGCGTATCACAAATTCCGAGCTGGTGGGGATTGGCCGGGTCGGCAATGTCGACGACCCTCAAGCCGGCATGGGCAGTGCCAACATATGCCCGATCGCCTGACACGGCCACGCAACGGGTGTACTCCCCCAGGTTGCAGGCTCCCACCCACTGCGGATTGGTCGAGTCGGAGACGTCGATGATCTGCAACCCGCCTCCTCTCAGATCATTGATACCGTACGAAACGGCAGACTCTCCCACGAACGCACGGTTCCCGGACACTGCCACCCAGTTGGCACTACCCCCACTGCTCCAACTCCCCAGCCTTTGCGGATTTGCCGGGTTCGAAACGTCGATCACCTGCAGGCCTTCTTCTCCACACGCAAGGTACGCGTAGGGACCGGATACGGCCACGTGAGTCGCCGGGTGGCCCCCAGTGCGGCAAAGGCCCACGCGCTTCGGCTCGGCGGCGTTGGCGACATCGAACACCTGCAAGCTGTCATAGCCTGCCCCACTTTCCCAGCAAATGCCAGTGACGTATGCATAGTCACCCGAGACGGCCACTCGTATAGCCGTGTCGTCACCGTTATGGCACTTGCCCACCAGCCGGGGATTGGCCGGGTCGGAAACATCGAGCACCCGCAAAGCTGACTTCCAGGCGGTTCCTTCCGGCCAACCTCCTGTGATGTAGGCGTAGTGTCCGGACAGCGCCACGTCCCAGACGCTAATGTCAGCGTATATCGCAACACGTTGCGGATGGGCGGGGTCCGACACATCGACCACCTGTGGGAAGTCGCCGGCTACCACGTAAGCGTAGTGGCCGGAGACAGCCATCCGCAGAGCATTTCCAGTTGCGTAACCCGGCCATTCCCCCACCATCACTGGGTCCAGGTCCGCGCTTTGTGCCGCAGCCGCGCCCCACAGAAGAAGCCAAGTCAGCCCCAGCCAGGCAGGCATCTGCTTCCAGAACTCGGAGGCTGCTCTCCCATGCTCACCTATCGGCACCACGCATCCGTGGCGACAAAACCCGTCCGGCAGAAATGGAGTCTTGCATGCCTTCATGATCCATCTCCTTTGAGACTGATATCGGAGAGCCGCACTTCGCCCAGAGTGCCAGAGCCCCTGTCTCGGATGCCGTTCAGCTCTCCCTCGAATGACCTCAAGAAGCAGGACACCCGATCGAACAGGCCCTCAGATAAGCCCAGCATACCGACCCGAATTCCGGATGTTCTACACGCGGATCGTCGGCTCGCGTGGGCAACTCTGATTGTATTACCCCAATAGGCAATGCCGCTGGGTGATAGCCCCTCGAACGCGTCCCGGTAGAGCACCTCGTTCGCTGCCACCCATTCCGCTTCGCACCCCCGCACCTCCCCCAGCATCACGCTCGTACCCGTCCCAGGATCCACCAGCGCCAACCCCACCGGCCTCGACCGCAGCCTCAACCCATCGGGCGTCAGCAGGTCCACTGACCCCCCGACGCTTAAGTCCGGCCCCAGAATCACCTGGTGCTGCGTCTGCCGCGCGATGAAGTAGCCCTCGGCCGTCCGTTCGAACTCCGCGTTCGCCGGCACGTACCC
>Ga0209200_1002143_pt1 | contig 18706 bp, 12 predicted proteins | sample AD_UKC033_MetaG_FD_184406 | JGI IMG/M metagenome (GOLD analysis project Ga0209200, IMG submission 184406) | Active sludge microbial communities of municipal wastewater-treating anaerobic digesters from USA - AD_UKC033_MetaG (SPAdes) (version 2) | ecosystem: Engineered > Bioreactor > Anaerobic >...
CCGCGGCATGCTGAGGCGCAGCCGGCCGGGCACATGATGCGCCACCTCGTATTCCAGCGGCCGCGCGCGGGCTGCGTCAGCTTCGGCTTTGGCCGGCCCCGCGCCGTTGACGCCGAGGCTGGTCAGATCGCGCCAGCGAAATCCATCGGGCAGCGCATCGGGGAGGGGGATGTAGCGGCCCAGGCGGGTCTTCTTGGCCATCAGCAGCGCCACCATGGTGGGTGAAAACATCGCGTAGAGGCGTGTGAAGCGAACGGCCGACTGGTAGATCTGGCCGTCGGGGCTGGGGCTAACCAGGTCCAGCAGACCAGCGCCGCTGGCCGGAGCCGCAGCAGGCGATTCGGCCGTCATGCCTGCCTCCCGCGCCCGGCCATCACGGGGCGCAGCGAATTGGCGCCGGCGCTCAGCGACGCGCCGTCGCTGAGCAGCGACGCGCCCACCGGGTTGAGCATGCCGAGAAAGGCCAGTCCCATGCCGACGGTGTTGGCCGTCCGGATGATGTTCCAGTTCTGCCGGATGATGCCCACCCCCTCGCGGGCGATGATCAGCGCGTCCACCAGTTTCTCCAGATCGCCCTGCAAAATGACCACGTCGGCGGTCTCCTGGGCCAGCGCGGTGCCGCCGTTGACCGCGATGCCCACGTCGGCCTGCTTGAGGGCCGGCGAGTCGTTGATGCCATCGCCCACGACCGCCACCTTGTAGCCGCGCGCTTGCAGCTCCTGCACCGCGGCCAGCTTGTCGCCGGGGAAGACCTCGGCTACGTAGCGATCGATGCCAACCCGCGCCGCCACGGCCGCGGCCACAGGCGCGCGGTCGCCGGTGAGCATGACGATCTCCTGAATGCCCTGCTGGCGCAGCGTCTTGACCACCCAGGCGGCCTCGGGCCGGATGGGATCGGCCAGACCCAGCAGGCCGGCCAGCCGGCCTGCGACGCCGATGCACAGCGGCGAGGCCGCGTCCGCCTCGATGGCGCACAGGCTCTGCTCGGCGGCCGCGTCGAACGGAATGCCCTGCGCCTCCAGGAAACGCCGGCTGCCCACCAGCACCTGCCGGCCGTCCACCGTGGCCAGCACGCCCTGGCCGATCTGATACTCGAAGTCGCTGCGCGCCGGCGCCGTCAGGCCGCGCTGCTCGGCGGCCTTGACCACTGCCTCGGCCACCGGGTGGGTCAGGAAGCTCTCGGCCGCGGCAGCCAGCGCCATCACCTCGTCCAGGCTGTACTCCGGGCTGAGGAGTACGGCCTGGACCACATCGGGGCAGCCGACGGTCAGCGTGCCGGTCTTGTCGAAGACCAGCGCATCGATCTCAGCCAGTTGCTCCACATGGCGGCCGCCGCGGATCAGGATGCCCTGGCGCGCGGCCTTGGTGATGGTGCTCATGATGGCGGTGGGCGCGGATACCCGGAAGCCGGCCGCGTAGTCGATCACCAACAGGGCAATGGCCTGGGTGAAGTTGCCCATCAGGGCCATGACGGCCGCGCCGGCGAAGCTGAAGGGCACCAGCTTGTTGGCCCAGCGCTCGGCGTAGTCCTGGGCGCGGGTATCGAACACCGGCGCACTCTCGACCATGTGTACGATCTGCGCGACCTGGGTGTCGGAGCCGACGCGCGTCGCCCGCAGGCGCAATTCGCCCTCGCTGATCACCGTAGCCGCAAAGACATCGTCGTGGACTGTCTTCTCGACCGGCATCGACTCGCCGGTCAGGGCGCGCTGATCCACCAGGGCCCGGCCGCTCAGCACAACGCCATCCACCGGGATGCGCTCGGCGGGGAAGACGAAGACCGTCTCGCCCACCGTCACATCCTGGGCCGGGATCGAGATGATCTGACCCTCTCGCTCGACCCAGGCCAGGTCGGCCATGTAGTCCAGCACGTCGCTGAGAGCCCTGCGCGCCCGCTCCTGCGTGCTGGCGCGGATCCACTCGCCGCTGGAGAGCAGGATGTTGAGCAGGGCCGCCTGCCAGACGACGCCGGTGAGCGCCAGCAACGTGATGGCTGTGGCGTCAAGGGTATCCACCGTCAGCCGGCGCTCATCCAACAGCGTTTGGCGGGCCTTGCGGAAGGTGGACAGGCTGCTGACCGCCAGCATGCCCAGGGCCACAGGCGCCACGGCCGGTCCGCCGATCAGGCTGAGGGCCAGCGCCGATCCGGCCATCACCACCTCGCGCCTGGACCTGGCGACCAGGTCCTCGGCTTCGGTGGCCGCACTCTCCTGCACGACCAGATACTGCCCAAGGTCGACGGCATCCGGGTTGTAGGCCCTGACCAGCGTCAGCAGCGCCTCGGCGTTCCAGATTGCCGGGTCATGTTCGACCAGAAGGCTCTCGGCCCGCGCGTTGCAGCGCACCCGGTGAATGCCCGCCTGCTGGCGCAGAAAATGGACCAGCAGCCCGCCCAAGTCCTCTCGCGTCCTGGCGATGGGTACCCGCAGCCGCGTCCGGCCAGCGATGGCATGGGCAATCGCACCGTCCAGATACGGATAGGGAACCAGCCCGTCATCCTCTGGCGCGACGGCCGGTTGCTCCGGCTCGTCGAGGGCCGCCGAGGCAGCGCCTGCCGGCCGCGCAACCATCCTGCTGCGCAGGGCGTCGAGGATCAGATCCTGGCTGGCCAGGGCCGGGTCATAGACGATCACGACGCTGGAGGAGGCGGGCCGCACGTGCACAGCCGTGACGCCCGTGATGCGCAGGAACAAGTCAACCAGAAACTGGCCAACCGCAGGCTGGGCGGCCAGGCTGGAGACCTGCAGGCGAATCCGGCCGGTAGTCAGGTGGGCAACTTCACAGGTGACGTTCATGGAACAGAATTGGGCGGCGCGGCGACCGGGAAGCCGGTGATGGGCGGACGGACGGGCGGGCGGCCGGCGCGGACCAGCCGGCGGCCGGCGTCAACGAGGCGTCGGCCGCGGGACGACAGGGCCGAGCGGCTGGTCGGAACAGCCGGACCCTGAGGTCCCACCTAGGCGTCTTCGGGCAGGGTGATTTCGATGGTTTCGACGGCGGCGGCGCGCGCCTCTGCTTCGGCGGCGCGCTCGGCCTTGGCCTCGGCGACCAGGTCCATCCAGTTCTCCCCGGCAACGGCGACGGCGGTTCTGGCGACATCGACGACGGCGATGCCGCCGGCCACGACCTTCTTGGCGGTGGGGCGCAGTCCGGGCACCAACGGGGAGGCAGCGACGATGGCTGCGCCGGCCAACAATGCGAGGAATTCCATGGTGATCTCTCCTTTGTCTCAGCAGGCTCTCTCGGCCTGACCATGCAATCCGCCTGGATTGCGACTGCTAATGTTCCGTGCAGAAAACCAGACGCCCGGCGCTTGTCAGCGGCGGCCTGGGTCGGCTGGGTGCTGTCTGCAAGCGTCGGGCGTCCTTGCCCGATGCGGCGCGGTCGGTTATGTGGTGGGCAACAGCGCCTGGGCCTTGGCCGGCCAAGCGGTGGGATCGACGATGCGATAGCGCGGGCCGGCCTGGTCGAGGACCGCCTGCAACTGTGTGATCGGTGTGGCGGCCAGTTGGCTGACCGAGGTGATGCCGGCGTCAACCAGCAAGGCGGCTGTCTTGGGGCCAACACCGTCGATTTGCAGCAGGTCGCTGTCGTCGAAGGCCTTGGGCAGCGGGGGCGGCGTAGCCAGCAGCGCCTGCGCGTTGGCCGGCCAGGCGCTGGGATCGATGACCCGGTAGCGCGGCCCGGCCTGTTCGAGGATGGTCTTGAGCTGATCGATCGGCGCGGCCGCCAACTGCGCGACCGTGGTGATGCCGGCCGCTTGCAGCAGGGCCGCGCTCTTGGGGCCAACCCCGTGGACATCGGTCAGTTCATAGGCGACAAGCGGCGCCTCGGCGCCCGCGGCCGCGGCGGCGAGGCCCGAGGGGGCCGCAACATCCTCCGCCCTGGCTGCTGCGGCTGTTCCGGCGTCGCTGGCATCGACTGGCGTCGTCTCCGCGGCGGCCTCGTCAGCGCGCAGGTGGGCGGCCAGATCGCCGACCTCCTCGGCAACCACGGCGGCCACCGTTGCGGTCGCGTCGGCCACGGCCATGCCGCCTTTGACGACCGCCTTGGCTACAGAGCGCAGACCAGGGACGAAGGGGGCGGCGGCCGCCACACCGAGGCCAAGCAGTGCTGCAATTGCTTCCATAGTGAAAGGTGCTCCTGTTCTCGCTGAACCCGGCGAACGTGGTTGGTTGCACAGCCAGGAAAACGCGGTGAAGTCTTGTTGTGGCAGACTCCGGACGCCGTAAACGACAAAATCGCCGGCCGAAAGGTGCAACCTTCCGCCGTGCGATCACCCAGCGCCTCTGCTCAAGCTATCACTGATGTTGTCAGCATACACCTGAAGGCAAGGCTCAGGCAGGGCAAAAAAGTTGCAGAAAGTGTGCAAAGCCGTGAGCGGCTCTGACCGGCGTTGCGTCCCCAACGCGGCGCGGAGTCGAGGCTTTAGCCGGGCGTGGCCAGCGCGCATCGACCGCGCCGACCCGCCCGAAGCGTGGATTGCATCCTTTTTACATACTTCGTGCCCTGTGTAAAATGGGCCGTCTGCGCTATGCTGAGGATCGTGACGCCGCCGGCGCGCGAAGAACGCCGGATGGGCGTCACAGCCGCATCCGCCCATGGATGGCGGACTTCGTGCCCTGCGCAACGTGACAACCTCCCATGCCATCAAACCAACGTCTCACTTTTGACTCGGCGGCTTCCTACGCTATCCACGTTCAGGGCTATCTGGACAGCCGCTGGTCGGATCGCATGGGAGGCGTCATGATTCAGGTGGATCAACGCCCGGACGGCGTGGCCGAAACGGTGCTCACCGGCGAGTTCCAGGACCAGGCCGCGCTGACCGGCGTGCTCAACACCCTGTATGACCTGGGACTGCCGCTGTTGTCGGTCGAATGCCTGGCAGTCGCCGCGCGCTGACGCACTCCGGAGAACATGGCTGGAATCGATCCCGAACGGTTGAAAAGGAGCTCTCAAATGTCGAAGCACACAGCAACTGCGCGTCCTTCGAAGGGCGCGCAGTTGGCGTCCGCGCCGGCCGCGGCCGCCGCGCCGCAGCAAGCTGGACTCGTCCTCGCGACCCTCATCATCGTGGCCGCGGTGGCCAACCTGCCGCTGGCCATGGCCAACGTCGCACTGCCCACCATCGGCGCCTACTTCGACGCTTCCCAGGTCCAGTTGAACCTGGTCGCGGTGGGCTATTCGCTGGGGCTGGCTTGCTCCGTGCTCTGGCTGGGCGCGCTGGGCGACCGCTACGGGCGCAAGCAGATCGCCCTGCTGGGCGTGATCCTGGCCATGCCGGCGGCGCTGATCAGCGGTCTTGCCCCCACCATCGAGGTGCTGATCTTCGGACGGCTCTTCGGCGGCTTCGCGGCCGGCATGGCCTATCCCACGACCTTGGCGCTGATCGCGGCGCTGTGGGGGCCGGGCCCGGGGCGCACCAAGGCCATCGCGCTCTGGTCGGCCATCGGCGGCGCCATCTCGGTGTTTGGGCCGCTGGTGTCGGGCGCTCTGCTGGAGGTGACCACCTGGCCCTGGGTCTTCTGGATCGTCATCCCTCTGGCAGTGGCGGCGCTGCTGCTGGTGTTGCGCTTCATTCCGGCGCACGTCAACGAAGGGACCGAGCCGGTGGATAACCTGGGCGGTATCATCTCCGTGATCCTGGTGGGAACCTTCGTCCTGGCGCTCAACTTCCTGCCTGTGTCGGGCTATCAGCAGGCCGCGTTGGCGCTGCTGGCCATCGCGGCGCTGGCGCTGATCCTCTTCGTCCTCCGTCAGCGGCGCGCCGAAAACCCGCTCTACGATCTGAAGGTTGCCCGCCGCCCCACCTTCTGGGTGGCGGCCGTCGCCGGCATCGTCATCTTCGGCTCGCTGATGGGGGCCATGTTCATCGGTCAACAGTATCTGCAAGACGTGTTGGGCTACAACACCATCCAGGCGGCCCTGCCGGCCCTCTTCGCCGGCGCCTTCATGATTCTGGCCGCGCCCCGTTCGGCCACGCTGGTGGAGACGCGCGGCGCGCGCTGGGTGATGTTGCGCGGCTACCTGTTCATCTTTCTCGGCTTTCTGGCCATGCTGCTCCTGTGGAAGGAGAACGCGTCCTTCCTGGTGGTGGCGCTGGCCTATGCGCTGGTCGGCGTGGGCATCGGCCTTTCCGGCACGCCCGCCTCGCGCTCGCTGACCGGCTCGGCGCCGGTGACGCGCGTCGGCATGGCCTCGGGCACGGCGGACTTGCAGCGCGATCTGGGCGGCGCGATCTTCAACTCGCTCTTCGGCGCGCTGCTGGCGGCCGGCTACGCCGCGGCCATCGCCGCACAACTGGCCACGACCGCCGACGCGACGCAGATCCCCGCCAGCGTCACCAGCAGCCTGGAGATGTCCTACGCCGGCGCGCAGGCGGTGGCGGCGCAATATCCGCAATACGCCAGCCAGATCACCGCGGCGGCCAAGACCGCCTTTCTGGCCGGCGACCAGTACGCCTATCTGGCCGGCATCGGCGCCGTGCTGCTGGGCGCGGCGCTGGTCTTCTTCTTCTTCCCGAAGAGCGATCGGGAGCGCGAGCTGTTGCAGACGTATCACGAGGAAGATATGGAAGCCGCCGCGGCGGCATGACACCATGGCCAGTCTCCTGTCCGGTTACGTGTTGCGCATCACGGGCTTTCAGTGAGCCGTCCGCGTAATGCGTGACACCTGGCGCTATTTAGTAGCGCATCCGAGAGCATCAAGGAGTCGAAATGCCAAATCAGACCGATAAGCAGCCACGATCCGTCTTGCCGATTCCCCAGCGAACCTACGCTGGGCTGATCAAGTATGACGCCAAGGATCCTGAGTCTCACTTCCCGCCCATCGAGCCGCTGCGCCCGCCGGCCGGCGCGCCCAATGTGCTGATCATCCTGATCGACGACGCCGGCTTTGCATCGTCCAGCGCGTTCGGCGGGCCGTGCCAGACGCCCAACGCCGAGAAGCTGGCGGCCGGCGGGCTGAAATACAACCGCTTCCACACCACCGCGCTCTGCTCGCCGACGCGCGCCGCCCTGCTGACCGGGCGCAATCACCACACGGTGGGCATGGGCGGCATCACCGAGCTCGCCACCTCTGCGCCCGGCTACACCTCGATTCGCCCCGACACCTGCGCCACGCTGGCCGAGACGCTCAAGCTCAACGGCTACAGCACCGCGCATTTCGGCAAGTGCCACGAGGTGCCCGTCTGGGAGACCAGCCCCATGGGCCCGTTCGACCGCTGGCCGGCCGGCGGCAACGGGTTCGAGTACTTCTACGGCTTCATCGGCGGCGAGGCGAACCAGTGGTATCCGGCGCTCTACGAGGGCACCATCCCGGTGGAGCCGCCCAAGACGCCTCAGGAGGGCTACCACCTGACCGAGGATCTGGCGGATCACGCCATCGCCTATATCCGCCAGCAAAAAGCCCTGATGCCCGACAAGCCGTTCTTCATCTACTTTGCGCCCGGCGCGACCCATGCGCCGCATCATGTCTCCGCGGAGTGGATCGAGAAATACAAGGGCAAGTTCGATCAGGGCTATGACCACCTGCGCGCGGAGATCTTCGCCCGGCAAAAGCAGTTGGGCGTGATCCCCGCGGACGCCGAGCTGACGGCGCGGCCGGCTGAAATTCCCGCCTGGGAGGAGATCGACCCCGCGCTCAAGCCGGTGCTGATCCGGCAGATGGAGGTCTATGCCGCGTTCATGGAGCACACCGACCACCACATCGGCCGCGTGATCGCTGCCGTCGAAGACCTGGGGCTGCTGGACGACACGCTGATCTATTACATTGTCGGCGACAACGGCGCCAGCGCCGAGGGCACGGTTCACGGCACCTTCAACGAGTACTTCACTTTGAACGGCGCCATGGCCATGGAGTCGGTCGAGTTCATGGCTTCCAGGATGGAGGAGTTCGGCTCGCCCACCTCCTACAACCACTACGCCGTGGGCTGGGCGCACGCTCTGGACACGCCGTATCAGTGGACCAAGCAGGTGGCCTCGCACTGGGGCGGCACGCGCAACGGCACGATCGTACACTGGCCGCGCGGCATCCAGGCCAAGGGCGAGATCCGCCAACAGTTCCACCACGTGATCGACGTCGCGCCCACCGTGCTCGAGGCCGCCGGCCTGCCTGAGCCGCTCTTCGTTCACGGCATTCAGCAGAAGCCCTACGAAGGGGTGAGCATGGCCTACAGCTTCGATGCCGCCAGCGCGGGCGAGCACCGTGAGACCCAGTACTTCGAGATGTTCGTCAACCGCGGCATCTACCACAAGGGCTGGACCGCCTGTACGCGCCACAGCGTGCCCTGGGTGCTGGGGCCGGAACTGCCTGCGTTCGACGATGACGTGTGGGAGCTCTACGCCCCCGGCGACTGGACGCAGGCGCACAATGTCGCCCAGGAGAACCCGGCGATGCTGCAGGAGCTGCAACGCCAGTTCCTGATCGAATGTGTGAAGTACAACGTCCTGCCGCTGGACGACCGGCGCGTGGAGCGCTTCGATGCGGCCAGGGCAGGCCGGCCCACTCTGATCCGCGGCAAATCGCAGTTGCTTTTCAGCGGCATGGGCCGGCTCAGCGAGAATTCGGTCATCAACCTCAAGAATCGCTCGCACGCCGTCACCGCCGAGGTGGTGCTGCCCGAGGGCAAGGCCGAGGGGGTGATCATCGCTCAGGGCGGTGCGTTCGGCGGCTGGTCGCTCTACGCCAGGGAGGGGAAGCTGAAGTATGCGTACAACCTGTTCGGCGTGAAGCTGTTCACCGTCGAATCTGCCTCGCCGCTGCCGGCGGGAAAGCATCAGGTGCGGATGGAGTTCACCTATGCCGGCGGCGGTCTGGCCAAGGGCGGCGATGTGACCCTCTACCTGGATGGGCAGCGTGTGGGTGAAGGACAGGTCGCCGCGACCCAGCCGCTGGTCTTCTCCGCCGATGAGACGTTGGATGTGGGCAACGAGACTGGCTCCACGGTGACGCCCGACTACACCGCGGCCAGCAGCAAGTTCAACGGCGTCATCAACTGGGTTCAGCTCGACCAGGGCGCGGACGATCAGGATCACCTGATCAGCCCAGATGAACGGCTGCGGGTGGCCATGGCGCGGCAGTAGCGGCAGCGTCGCGGCTTCAGCCGGGCCAGGCGTTGGCAGACGCGCTGGAAACGATCAAGGAGCTGCCAGCGCAGTTGGGCCAGCACAGCGACAACTCACACTGACCATCGGGTCGCGACAAGACCGCGCACGTCAACCGCCCGACAGACGTTGACAACGAAGACCGCCGGTCATTTCGTTGGTCTGTGGGGCGCGCGACGAGGTATGGCGGGCCGTTGAATCAAGCATCAAGCGCAGGTGGGGGAGGCCCGCGCTTTTTGATGCGAGGGTGCAACCGTCCAGCCGCAGCCTCAGTTCCTGGCCAACTCGCTGTGCCAGCCCTGCTTTGACGACCTGCCGCTGGCTGCGCGATTGACCTTCCCGACCTGCAACGTTACAATTGCTCTCCAGATGTCTCATAATCCCATTGCATCCCGCTGCCTTGCGCAGCGCAGGAGTTCGGTATGACCGCGAGCCAGGAAACCCAAGTCGAAACCAGAAAACAGGGCGGAGAAGTCAAGGCCATCGGCTACGAGCTGTTCATCGGCGCGTTGTCGGTGGTTTCGATCTTCAATCTGCTCTTCCTCTATCTGGTGAACGACCCTGACATTGCCAATGTCATCTACATCATCAACGGCTTCATGATGCCGATCTTCCTCGGCGACTTCTTCTATCGCTTCTTCACCACCAAGAGCAAATCGGGCTACTTCCTGCGCAATTTCGGCTGGGCCGACCTGCTCTCCAGCTTGCCCTTTCCCCAGCTCAAGGTCCTGCGCCTCTTCCGGCTCTGGCGCGTCATCCGGCTCTTCACCCGCTTCGGCGTCCGCCATCTGCTGGATGAGTTCATTCAGCACCGCGCCGAGAACGCCATGTTGCTGGTGATCTTTCTGGTGATGTGTGTGCTGGAATTCGGCGCGATGGCGGTGCTGAAAGCCGAGAATGCCTCGCCCGACGCCAACATCACCAGCGCCAGCGATGCCATCTGGTGGACCTACGTCACCATCACCACCGTCGGCTACGGCGATCAATTTCCTGTGACCAACTGGGGGCGCATCGTCGGCGTCCTGGTGATGACGGCCGGTGTGGGCTTGTTCGGCACCCTGGCCGGTTTCCTTTCCAGCAAGCTGCTCAGCCCGCCGCCCAAAAGGCAGGCGCCGGCAACGCTGGAGGCCGACGATCCCAAAGCGCGCATCGCCGAGCTGAAGGAGATGATCGAGGCGCAGGAGAAGGCCACCGCCGACCTGCGCGCCAAGCTGAACGAGATCGACGCCCTCCTTTGATCCTTCGTCAGACAGGCGGCATGATGGCCCTGTCTGATCCGGTGGATCCTGTCAGACTGTGCTCTCATGCCGCAAGTTACCGCAGCCGCCCAAAATCTGAAGCCGGAGCGCCGCCACCTCAACGCCGATCTCCTGGCCGGGCTGACCTTTGCCATCGTCAACGTGCCGCAGGCCATGGCCCACGGGCTGCTGGCCACGGTCAACCCGGTGTTGGGCATCTACACGTTGATGCTGGCCGTGCCCATCGGCGCGTTGTTCACCAGTTCGGTCTTCATGAACGTCTCCACCACCAGCGCGCTGTCGGTGGCTGCCGGCGCCGGACTGGCGGAGGTTGCTGCTGGCCAAAAGGCGCAGGCGCTGGTGGCGCTGGTGTTGCTGGTCGGGCTGATCCAGCTCCTGGCCGGCCTCTTCAAGCTGGGCTTCCTGGTGAACTTCGTCTCCAGCTCGGTGATGACCGGCTTCCTCAACGGCGTGGCCGTGCTGATCATCCTGGGCCAGTTCGGCGACCTGACCGGCTACGACAGCATCTTCTCCAACAAGATCGCCCAGTCGTTGGACCTGCTGCTGCATCTGGACAGCATCAACCCCTATGCGACCTTCATCGGCCTGCTGACTCTGGGGTTGATGGTGCTGTTGTTGCGAACGTCGCTCAGAAAATTCGCCTTCATCATCGCCATCGCCGCCGCGACGCTGCTGTTGGCTCTGCTGACCCTGCCGGCGCTCAGCGTCGCCGGCTTCGCCTCCGTGCAGACGGTGGACGACATCGCCGATATTCCGCGCGCTCTGCCCAGCCTGACCCTGCCAGAGCCGGCGTTGATCCTCAAGATGTTGTTGCCGGCCTTTTCGGTGGCGCTGATCGGCCTGATCCAGGGCGCGGGCGTCAGCCAGGGCTATCCCAATCCCGACGGCAAGTACCCGAACGTCTCGCGTGACTTTCTGGGCCAGGGCGCGGCCAATATGGCGACCAGCCTGGTGGGCGGCCTGCCGGCCGGCGGCTCCATCTCTGGCACGGCATTGATCATGAGCGCCGGCGCCAAATCGCGCTGGACCAACATCTCTGCGGGAATTTTCGTGGCGGTGATCGTCCTGGCGGCGGCGCCGCTGGTGGAGCTGGCGCCCATGCCCGCGCTGGCCGCGCTGTTGATCATGGCCGGTTTCCAGGGCTTGCGGGTGCAGCAGGCCATCACCGTCTGGAACACCGGCAGGGTGGCGGGTGTGGTGATGGTCATGACCTTCGCCGCCACGCTGCTGGTTCCCTTGCAGTATGCGGTCTTGCTGGGCGTGGCGCTCAGCATCCTGCTCTTCGTCTTCCGCCAGTCCAACAAGGTCATCGTCACCGAGCTGGTTCCAATGCCGGGCGGTTTTCCCGAGGAACGGCCGGCGCCGCGGCAACTGGCCAGCCATCAGCTCACCATGCTGATGGTCTACGGCAGCCTCTTCTTCGCCGCGGCCAAGAACCTGGAGGAGATGTTGCCCGCTGTGGACGAGGCCCGCGGCGCGGTGGTGGCCATCGGCCTGCGCGGCAAAACCGAGATCGGCAGCACCTTCGTCGGCGTCGTGCAGCGCTACGTGCAGGCGCTGCACGCGCATGACAGCAAGCTGATGCTGGTGGGCGTCGAGCCGGGCGTGCGCGATCAACTGGCTAAGACCGGGCTGATGGCGCTGATCGGCGAGGAGAACGTCTTCCTGTCGACGCCGCGTCTGGGCGAAGCCATGAACCAGGCCGCCGCGGCAGCCTACCTTTGGCTTGGGCAGTCGCCGGAGCGCTAAGAACGTGTCTGCCAAAAGTCTGATGCGTGATGCGTAATGCGTGATGCGTAATGCGTAATGCGTAATGCGTAACCGGATGGCTATGGACGATGTGTGTCAGGATGAACCACGCGTTGCGTGAACCACGCGCCGCGTGAACCACGCGTTGCGTGAACCACAGCCACAGTCCGCGCTTCCGGGTTACGCATTACGCATCACGCCTTACGGTTCGAAGGTTTCCCGCAAGCCGTCGCCGCCATGCGCAACACGGCTCTTTCACTGATGTCACTCAAGCAAATCCAAATCAACAAGGAGTAGGACCATGTCTAACCAACCCGATCGTCATGCACGCACGCACTTGCCCGTGCCGGAGATTCCGCCGTGGGGGATCACGACTTATGACGCCAAGGATCCGGACACGAAGTTTCCACCTATCATACCACTGCGTCCGCCGGCGGGCGCGCCCAACGTGCTCATTATCCTGCTGGACGACGTAGGTTTTGGCGCATCCAGCGCTTTTGGAGGTCCGTGCAACACGCCGAACTTCGAGAAGCTGGCCGACGACGGCCTCAAGTTCAATCGCTTCCACACCACCGCGCTGTGCGCTCCAACGCGCCAGGCCCTGATGACCGGACGCAATCACCACTCGGTCGGCATGGGCAATATCACCGAGACCGCCACGGCCGCCCCTGGCCAGAATTCCCTGCGCCCGAACACCAAGGCGCCCATCGCGCTGACGCTCAAGCTCAACGGCTATTCCACCGCCATGTTCGGCAAGTGCCACGAAGTCCCGGTCTGGGAGAACAATCCGATGGGGCCGTTCGATCGCTGGCCGGCCGGCGGCGGCGGATTTGAATACTTCTATGGCTTCGTTGGCGGCGAGAACAATCAGTGGGATCCGGCGCTCTTCGAGGGGCTGCGGGCCGTCGAACCGCCCGCGACACCCGAAGAGGGCTACCACCTCACCGAAGACCTGGCCGATCACGCCGTCAACTGGATTCGCCAGCAAAAGGCGCTGATGCCCGACAAGCCGTTCTTCATCTACTTTGCGCCGGGAGCAACCCACGCGCCGCACCACGTGCCGAAGGAATGGGCCGACAAGTACAAGGGCCAGTTCGCACATGGCTGGGACAAGCAGCGTGAGATCACCTTTGCACGGCAAAAGCAACTGGGCGTCATTTCAGCCGACTGCGAGTTGACCCCACGCCACGCCGAGATTCCCGCCTGGGACGAGATGCCAGCCGAGCTCAAACCGGTGCTGGAGCGCGAAATGGAAGTCTACGCCGGTTTCCTTGAACATACGGACTACCACACCGGCCGGGTCATCGACGCCATCGCCGAGTTGGGCATCCTCGACGACACGTTGATCTACGTGATCGTGGGCGACAACGGCGCATCGGCGGAAGGCACGCTGAACGGCGCCTTCAACGAGATGGCGAATTTCAACGGCATGGCCGACCTCGAAACGCCCGAGTTCCTGCTCTCCAAGATGGACGAGTTCGGCTCGCCTTCGTCGTACAATCACTACGCCGTCGGCTGGGCCTGGGCGATGGGCACGCCCTATCAGTGGACGAAGCAGGTTGCTTCACACTGGGGCGGCACGCGCAACGGTACCATCGTTCACTGGCCAAAGGGAATCGCCGAGAAGGGCGGTCTGCGCAACCAGTTCTGCCATGTGATCGACGTGGCGCCCACCATCCTTGAGGCCGCCGGCCTGCCGGAGCCAAATTTCGTCAACGGCGTGCAGCAATCGCCGATGGAAGGCGCCAGCATGCTCTACGCATTCAACCAGGCCGACGCGCCAGAACGCCACGATATCCAGTACTTCGAGATGTTCGGCAACCGAGGAATCTACTACAAGGGCTGGAGCGCGGTCACCAAACACCGCACGCCCTGGGTGATGGTCGGGCAAAAGATGCTGCCGTTCGATGAGGACGTCTGGGAGTTATACGACGGCAGCAAGGACTGGAGCCAGGCGCACGACCTGTCGAAAGACAATCCCGAGATGCTGGCCAAACTCCAGCGCCTTTGGCTGATCGAGGCTGTCAAGTACAACGTTCTGCCGCTCGACGATCGCCAGACCGAGCGCATCATCCCCGAATTGGCGGGCCGCCCGACCTTGATTCACGGCAATACCCAGATGTTCTTCCCGGGCATGGGCCGCCTGACCGAGCTGAGCGTGTTGAACATCAAGAACAAATCGTTCTCGGTCACATCCGAAATCGAGATTCCGGCCAACAAGACTGCCAGCGGCGTGATCGCCGCCCAGGGCGGCCAGTTCGGCGGGTGGAGTTTCTACGCGCACGAGGGCAAGCTCAAGTTTCTCTACAACGTCCTCGGCATCTACCACTTCCCGGTCGAGGCAACGTCGTCGCTGCCTGCGGGCCAGCATCAGGTCCGCGCTGAGTTCGCCTACGATGGCGGCGGATTGGGCAAAGGCGGCGACGTCACGCTGTATGTGGACGGTCAGGCCGTAGGCAGTGGCCGCGTCCAGGCCACGCAGGCGATGATCTTCTCAGCCGATGAGACGTTCGATGTCGGCTATGAGGCCGGCACGCCGGTATCGCCAGATTACACAACAGGAGGCAGCAAGTTCACTGGTAAGATTCATTGGGTACAATTGGATGCGGGCGTGGATGACCACGATCACCTGATCGCTCCCGAGGAGCGCTGGCGCGTGGCCATGGCGCGGCAGTAATGGCCCGCCGCTCAACTTCACTTTCTGACAGGAGATTCTACGATGGCAAAACAACTGGTACTCGCATATTTCGCGAACGAGACGGCCGCTGATCAGGCGGTGTATATCGTCAAGGATTGGGACAAGGCCAGCGACGAGATCAAGCTGGGCGCCATTGGCATCCTGGTCAAGGATGACCACGGCAAGATCAAGACCCACAAGCTGGGCAAGCGCAAGACTGGGACCGGCGCCGTCCTCTTTGCCTTGGTGGCCGCCCTGACCGGGGGCGCGTCGTTGCTGGCAGGCGCCATCTTCGGCGGCGTCCTTGGCTCCTTCTTCCACAAAGGGCTGGGACTGTCCAAGGATGACCTGGCCCACATCGACGGTCAGTTGGTCGATGGCCGGGCGGCCGTGTGCATCCTGGCTGCCGCGGACGAGGCGGACGCTGTCTCCGCCAAACTGGCTGAGCTGGGCGGCGTCTTGGAGTCATACGAGGTGACGAGCGAGGTCGTCGAAGAAGCGGAAGCCGCCGCCGAGGAGATGCCCGAAGAGGAAGCCGAGGCGCCCGCGGAAGCAGAAGCTGAAGCGCCCGCGGAAGCGTCACAGGAAACGCCAGCGGAAGAGCCGGCAGCGTAACATCGTTCCAACCGCCTGACTGCTGTGGTCGGCAGGCAAGCACGAGTCATGGCGCTTGTTGGCGACCAGTCGCCAACAAGCGCCATTGGATGGCCCAGATCGCGGGTCATTAATTTTCAGCGTTCAATCGAGGAGACAGATCATGTTAAGACGAGGAATCGGCGGCCCCGGCCGGGGCATGGCCAGACGAAGCGTCATGCGCAGGCATCGCCGCATGCGCCGGCGCATGCGCAGACGGCTGGTCGTCGGCGGGGCGGTGCTGCTGGCCGTGGGCGTCAGCGCCGTCAAGATGACGCCGGATGAGGTGCAACAAGTCGAGCAGCACACCGGCATGAAGGCTGAGGATCTGTCGGAAGAGCAACTGGACGCCGCCATGGAGGAACTGGGCATCGAAGGCCAGGAGCCCACCGATCAGGAGATCGCCATGCTCGAGGCGGAAGAGGACAAGGCCGCCGGCCAGCCGGCGGCGGCTTCGGCCCAGGCTCAGCCGGCCCCGGCGTCGCAGGACGAGGTGATTGCGCAACTCGAACGCCTGGGCGCGCTCAAGGCTCAGGGGCTGCTGACTGAAGAGGAGTTCGCGGCCCAGAAGGCCAAGCTGCTGAGAAGCTGAGTTCTGTTCAGCAGCAACGCCGCGGGCTGGCTCGGTCAGTAGACCGGCCAGAGCAGCAACGCCGCGGGCTGGCTCGGTCAGGAGACCGGCCAGAGCAGCAACGCCGCGGGCAGGCTCGGTCAGGAGACCGGCCAGAGCGGCAACGTCGCGAGCAGGCTCGGTCGGGAAACCGGCCAGAGCAGCAACGCCGCGGGCAGGCTCGGTCGGGAAACCGGCCAGAGCAGCAACGCCGCGGGCAGGCTCGGTCAGGAGACCGGCCAGAGCGGCAATGCGCGGGCTGGCTCGGTCAGGAGACCGGCCAGAGCGGCAACGTCGCGAGCAGGCTCGGTCGGGAAACCGGCCAGAGCAGCAACGCCGCGGGCAGGCTCGGTCGGGAAACCGGCCAGAGCAGCAACGTCGCGGGCTGGCTCGGTCAGGAGACCGGCCAGAGCGGCAATGCGCGGGTTGGCTCGGTCAGGAGACCGGCCAGAGCGGCAATGCGCGGGCTGGCTCGGTCGGGAGACCGGCCAGAGCGCCCCTTGGATTGCGGACAGGTATTGAGGATCAAGACATGGATGCTCCGATGACGACCGATACACGCGCTACTGCCGAGGCCATTGGCATCAAGCGCTACATCCCTATCCTCTCGTGGCTGCCGCGCTATGATCGCTCCTGGCTGACCGCCGACGTCATTGCCGGCCTGACGCTGTGGGGGCTGGTGGTGCCGGAAGCCATGGCCTATGCCGGCATCGCCGGCCTGCCGCCGCAGGCCGGCCTTTACACGTTGCTGGCCGCGCTGTTGATCTACGCGCTGCTGGGCACGTCGCGCCACCTGGTGGTGCAGGCCACCTCAGCCACAGCCGCGCTGCTGGCGTCATCGGTGGCGGCCGCGCTGGTGGCCACGGCCGCGGCCAACGCCTCCGATCCGGCAACCTACCAGACCTATGCCTCGGCCTTCGTCCTGGTGACCGGCCTGGTCTTTCTGGCCGCCGGCCTGGCCAAGCTGGGCTTCATCACCCAGTTCCTATCCAAGCCGGTGATGACCGGCTTCGTGCTGGGCATTGCCATTTTCGTCGCCGTGGGCCAGCTCAACAAGCTCTTTGGCGTGGAGAAGCCGGCGGGCAACACGGTGGAGAAGCTGCTGGGGATCATCAAGGAACTGCCAGAGGCCAACTGGGTAACCTTTGCCGTGGGCGCGATTGCGCTGGCGCTGCTCTTCCTGCTGCCGCGCCTGAGCAAGAAGCTCCCGGCCGGCCTGGTGGTGCTGTTCGGCGCCATCGGGTTGAGCGCGGCGCTGGACCTCAACGGCCGGTTTGGCGTGGAGATCGTGGGCACATTGCCGCAGGGGCTGCCCTCGCTGGCATTCCCGCAGGTTCCGCTCACGACCTACCTGGCCATGGTGCTGCCGGCCATGGGCGTCCTGCTGGTGGCCTACAGCGAAGCGTTGGGCGTGGCGCATGAGTTTGCCGAAAAGCATGGCTACGAGGTGGACGCCAACCAGGAGTTGAACGCCCACGCGCTGGCGAATATCGTGAGTTCGCTGTTCGGCGGCATGCTGGCCGCCGGCAGCATGTCGGCCTCGGCCGTCAAGGAAGGCGCCGGCGCCCGCTCGCAGGTGACGAACCTGGTCACCTGGGTCGTGACCATCATCACCGTGCTCTTCCTCACCCCCCTGTTTCGGACGCTGCCCGAGGCGGTGCTGGCCGCGTTGATCATCCATGCGGTCTGGCACATCATCGCCTCGCGCAAGCTGCAGAAGCTGCGCCTGGCGTCGCGGGTCGAGTTCTGGTTCGGCGTGCTGGCGTTGGTCGGTGTGCTCTTCATCGACGTGCTGGAGGGCATGATCATCGGACTGGTCGCGTCGTTGGTCTTCGTGATCTACCAGACCAGCCGGCCGCACATTTCATCGCTGGGTCGTGTGCCCGGCGTCCCCGGCGTCTACACCGACATGGGCCGGCATCCTGAGAACACGCCGGTGCCGGGGGTGTTGATCGTGCGCCTCGACGCGCAGTTGTACTACGCCAATGCCCTCACCGTCCGGGATCGGGTGAAAGGCATGATCGATGAGATGGAGACCCCGCCGCGGGCAGTGATCTTCGATGCCTCCAGCCAGGACCAGATCGACGTGACCAGCACGAACGTGCTCAGCGGCCTGCTGAAAGAGCTTCACGGCAAGGGCATCGCCGTGTACGTGGCGGAGTTGCACCTGCCTGTGCTCGAGTATGGCCGTAAGACGGGGCTGCTGGAGGCTATCGGCGAAGACCACGTCTTCCCGACCGTGGATGCCGCCGTGCGCGCCATTGAGCCGGCGGCTGTATCTGATCAAGTATAAGAGAGAAGGAAATCATTCTATGACACTCGCAGAGTTCGTCGGTGCGATTGCCGGGCTGGCGGGCTTGCTCTTCGTCGTCACCAGCATGTTGGGCATGGGCGCATCCCTGACCATGGCCATGATCCTTCAGCCGCTCAAGAACGGGAAATTGGTGCTTCTGGCCCTGGTCGCCAACTTCATCCTGATACCGGCGCTGGCCTACGCGATCACGCTCCTCTTCCCCATCGCGGACGACATGAAGATCGGCCTGATCGTGCTGGGCTGCGCAGCGCAACATCTCCGCCGCCATCGTGGTGGTCACGCAGAATTTCGCCGGGACCGACACCCTGCCCTTCACGCTGGTGGCGGCCATCCTCGGCCTGTTGATCCTGATGCCGGCCG
>Ga0209200_1002145_pt1 | contig 18704 bp, 21 predicted proteins | sample AD_UKC033_MetaG_FD_184406 | JGI IMG/M metagenome (GOLD analysis project Ga0209200, IMG submission 184406) | Active sludge microbial communities of municipal wastewater-treating anaerobic digesters from USA - AD_UKC033_MetaG (SPAdes) (version 2) | ecosystem: Engineered > Bioreactor > Anaerobic >...
ACATCAACGGAGAACTCAAAACGGATTACAATAAATCGTTCGATCAGGTATGGAAGGCCTGTGAAAAAACAATCGCCGGAATGCACGGCATTGACGTGGCACCGGAAAAAGAAATCGCCCGGGGAACCATTCAGACGATCATCAACGATGAAAAAGTCAAATTCGATATTGCGTACAAGGCAAAGAACCTAACCACGGTGGCGATTCGCGTCGGCGTTATTGGAAACAAGCTTTCTTCTCAACTGATACACGACAGAATTGCGGACAACCTGGTCAAAGAATGATGGCTTGTGAGCATAATGGCCGGGTAAATTCATGAACAAAAAAGTCGGCTTTGGCATTCTGATCAGTGCGCTTCTGGTCTACTTGTCCGTCAGAGGAATCAGTCTGCAGGATGTTTTGAATGATCTGAATAAAATTGAACTCACCTACGTTATCCTCTTTCTTTTTCTGATCATTTTAATGCAGTATCTGCGGTCCTATCGCTGGGGCGTTATTCTGCAACCCCTGGAGAAAATCGACCAGGTCTCCCTTTTCTCGGTCACATCGGTCGGCTTTCTGGCGATTGCGGCCATCCCGGCACGGATGGGGGAACTGGCAAGACCATATTTAATTTCCCAAAAAAGTTCTGTAAAAATGTCGTCCGCGCTGGGTACCATTATCATTGAAAGAGTTCTGGACAGCTTTACCGTCCTGGGCATTGCCATCCTTCTTCTCTTTTTCATCGATTTGCCTTCATGGATGATCCATTCCAGCATTATTTTCTTTTTGCTGGCGCTGGCGATATTCTGTTTTATTCTTTTTATGATCCTGCGCAGGAAAGAAACCCTTCAACTGGTCAACAAAGTACTGGCGATGCTTCCGGGCCGGCTGGCCGATAAAATCGACGAGTTGCTGTACAACTTCACCAACGGGTTGCAAATTGTCACGAATATCAACCTGCTTTTATATCTGATCTTTCTTTCGGTCACGGTCTGGCTGCTGGACGTGCTGGCCATTTATGTACTTTTTCTGGCTTTCGGATTTCATCTTCCGGTAATCGCTTCGTTTGTTTTAATGATTATTCTGATTGTGGGGATAGCCATTCCGACAGCGCCCGGTTTCATCGGCAACTGGCACTTTGCCTGTGTCTTGGGGTTAAGCCTCTTCAACGTGGCAAAAGTGGAAGCGCTTTCGTTTGCTGTCGTTTATCATTTTCTTTCCATGATCGTTGTGGTGGTGCTGGGCGTTATCTTTATACCCTTCAACAAGTTTTCAATTTCCGAAATGAAAAACCAGATCAACAACGAAAAACAGGTTTAAGCGTCCCCCTTGATGACCACATTGAGGCTCCTGAGCTTTTTATGGAGGTTGCTGCGTTCCATACCGATGGCTTCCGCGGTTCTGGAAATGTTTCCATCGTTTTCTTCCAGTTTTTTCAGAATAAACTGTCGTTCAAAATCCATTTTGGCGTCCCTGAAAGAATCAGCGGCGGCAACCGGTGTACCGGGAAATACGCTCTTTGCCTCTTTCGTATTGAGCGGCGGAATATCCTTGGCGGTTATGTCGTTGGAGGGGGTCAGAATAATCATTCGTTCAATAATATTTTTCAATTCGCGGACATTTCCCGGCCAGTCATGTTTCATCAGCAGTTCGATGGCGTCATCACTGAGTATTTTCGGTTCCATACCTTCCTTCCGGGTAAAATCCAGGATAAACCTTTCAGCCAGCGCCGGAATATCTTCTTTTCTGTCGCGTAACGGCGGAACAACCAGCGGAATGACGTGCAGGCGGTAATAAAGATCCTGACGGAAACGGCCTGCTTTCATTTCCTCTTCCAGATCCTTATTGGTTGCGGCCAGAACGCGCACATCCATGTCGATCAATCTGTTGCCGCCGACCCGCTCGAATTTTTTCTCCTGCAGAATGCGTAAAATTTTGGCCTGCGCCTTCAAACTCATGTCGGCAACTTCATCCAGAAAGATCGTGCCTTCGTGCGCCAGATCAAATTTCCCGCGTTTCTTTTCCGTCGCCCCGGTGAAGGCGCCTTTTTCGTGCCCGAATAATTCGCTTTCGATGAGTTCTTCCGGAATCGCCGCGCAGTTCACCTCAACAATATCCTTGTCCGCTCTCAGGCTCAAACGATGAATCGAACGCGCCACCAGTTCTTTACCTGTTCCGTTTTCACCCATGATCAGGATCCAGGCATTCGTCGGAGCAACAATGCTTATCATTTCCTTGAGATCCACGATCACAGGGCTGTTTCCGGTAAGTTCATACTGATGGGTTACTTTTTGTTTTAATAAAATGTTTTCTTCTTTAAGACGGATCAGACTTAAGGCATTATTGACCAGGATGATGATTTTATCGAGCGAAAGAGGCTTTTCAATAAAATCGAAAGCGCCGAGTTTTGTCGCTTTCACGGCTGTCTCAATTGTCCCGTGACCGGACATGATAATGACCATGGTCTGGGCATCGATTTTCTTGATGGCTTTCAGCGTGTCCAGACCGTCCATCCCCGGAAGCCAGATATCGAGAAGAACGAGCCTCGGCATCTCCTCTTCGACCACTTTTACGGCTTCTTCACCGCTGCCGGCAACCAGAACCTGATACCCCTCATCGCTGAGAATTGCTTTCAGGGACTGACAGATGCTTTCTTCATCGTCAACAACAAGAATGGTTTCCTTCATGCTCACTCTTTCTACGCGTAAACTTTTTTTTATATATCACGGGAATGAACCGTAACGCAAGCCTTCGGGTACATGCGCTGCGACGTTCCGCAATCTTCCGGTGACTGTTTCCGCTGCCCGGGCCTTATCAGACGTGAGTCTCACGACGCTTTTGAAACCGGCAGTTGGAAAGAGACAATCGTTCCCGTGGGGCTGTTATCGCTGACATTCACCTGACCATGATGATCGGAAATGATCGAACTGACAATAGCCAACCCCAGTCCGGTTCCCGATTTCTTGGTGGAAAAATAAGGCTCAAAGACCTTCCGTTTATAGCTGGAAGGTACTCCCGGACCGTCATCGGCGACGGAAACAGAAGCACGGCGATGTTGTTCATCATAACTGACGGCGATTTCAATGTGTCCGTTTTTCTTATTCATCGCCGCGACAGCGTTATCCAGAAGATTGATCATGACTCGGTTGATCTGCTCTGCATCCAGATCGAATTTCGGCAAACCATCGGCTGTTTTCAAATCAAAGACGATGTCTTTATGCGCATCCTGAAACAGCGAGACGGCTTCGGAGACCACAGCATTCAAATCATTGGGAGACGGCGAGGTAACCGGCATCCTCGCGTAACGCGAGAATTCATTCACCAGATTTTTCAATACCTCCACCTGATCGATAATGGTCTGCGTGCATTCTTTGAACACGGAACCGTCTTCCCCGAGTTTATCTTCATATTTCCGCTGAAGCCGCTGTGCGGAGAGTTGAACCGGCGTCAGAGGATTTTTAATTTCATGCGCCATGCGCCGGGCCACTTCACGCCATGCCGCAGCGCGCTCCGCTTTTTGCAGCAATGTCAAATCCTCGAAAACAACGACGATACCGGAATCATTCCCTTCCTCATCCTGAATGGTTGTGATCGTGAGCAAAACGGTCAGCGCTTTTTCTTGCAGCATGATTTCCAGCTGTTTTTCCAGCACGCTTTCATTTTTTTCCTTCATTTCCTGAAGAAATTCATCCACCAGCGATATGTGTTCGGGAATCATCAGTTCCCGGTAATTGCGAAACAGAATTTTCTCCGACCGGATGTCAAACATGTGTTCCGCCGCACGGTTGATCGTCGTAATGATACCCGTTTTATCCACGGAAATCACCCCGGCGGAAACATTGCGCAACACGGTTTCCATGTATTTGCGCCGTTGTTCCAGATTCAGATTGGCTTCTTCAAGGCTGGTTTTACTCTTTTTCAAATCTTTCGTCATTTGATTGAATGATTTCACCAGCGTCCCTATTTCATCATCCGCGTCAATATCAATGCGGGTGTCCAGGTCTCCTTGCGTGATTCTGTTGGTTGCCTGCACCAGATCCTGCACAGGGCCGGTAATGCCTTTTGACAATGTCAAACCGAACCAGATGGCCAAAAATATGATCACCAGCGTCACGATCGACAGCGTGACCATATAATTGAGTTTAATGGGTTTTTTCAGCAGTTCGATTTTGCGATATTGCTCCGACGCATCGGCAATGCTTCTTAATTTATCGACAAACCCCTTGGGGATCATGTAGCTCACCGACACCCGGCCGATGACTTCCGTCGGCACTGCATAGGAAAATACCGGCACGATGCCGACAATCACATCGCCCTTTTCCGCCGGATGGATGATCGATTCTTCCTTGCCCAGATAAATGTTTTCCATCATTTTCGGCGTGGGATCCACCGGCAGTATATCCGGATCCTCCGCATCGGCAAACGTCAGTTTTTCCTGCTGGAAATCGAAAAATGTTTCCACCATCCCCGCTTTGTAGTTTTTTTGACGTTGCGTGACGAAGCTTTTGAGATATTCAACACGATCTTGTTCGTAAAGGCGGTTTTTTGTTATATCCGCACTGATTTGACGGGCGTTGAACTTGGCATGCTCTTCCATCTGCTGGTAATAAACCTGAGCAACTTCCAGCGAACGGTTTAATGCATCGCCGATTTTAATGTTGAACCAGAAATCAATACTGTAAGAAAGAAAATTGATCGCAAACAAAAAAAGCAGGATGGTTGGAACAAGCGACAGGCCGACGAATGCGGCTACCAGTTTTGTTCTTAAGCGGGACCCGATGACCCCGCGGCGGTGTTCGTAAAACAGTTTGACAATGTTTCTGATAATGAGAAACATCAACAGAACAATGAGAATGAAATTGATACTGGTCAGGCCGTAAACAAAAATGTTCGTCGAAAGAGGCAGGTTTTCCTTGTTGAACAGCTGACTGGCCATCAGGGTAACAATAATGGCCAGAACGCCGACGACCACCATAATAATTCGTTCGCGGCGTCGTTTACTTAATTCTTTTTCGTCAATAATGCTTCTGCCAGGTTTATTTTCCATAGATCACAGTAACGGTTTTGAAATCATTCATATCATGACAAAACTGATCCGTGTTAATAAGTAAAGTTTTGCCTGTACCAGGGCGTTTCAAAGTCCCACAGCGAAACAAAGAAAAAGACATATTCCATGTGCAGCGGCAAACGAACCTTGTCCATTTTTATTTTAACCAGCGTATAATAGCTTTGCCCCTTTTTTAAAGACGACATGGGAACGGCAACGATACCGTTGTAGTCAGACATCGCTTTTTGCGCACTTTCCATATCCGAAAAAATGTCCGGATCCTTCTTTTCACTGACGACGCTGAAGGTTTTTTTCAGGTTATCATATTTGATCGATCGTTTAATTTCCTTCCGGATGATTTTTTTGTCCCACATGGGGGATCGCTCTTGGTACACTTCAATCCACATGGTAAACGTCGTCGGAATGCCTGCTAAAATCGCCAGTTCCATTTGCGGTTTGAAACCGTTCAGCAGACGGGCATATAAAAGAACATTTTCTGCATCATTGGTAATCAGAAGATCCTTAATTTTCGGTTCCAGAGCGCACGTCTGTGACGGGAAAAACATCGCGCCCATGAAAAGAAAAATCAATACCAGACCGATTTTATTTTTTATTTTTTTCATACCAATTCATCAGCCCACGCAGCAGGACCCGTTGCGGCTGCAAAATTAAACAGCATCGATGATCCGATCCAAGTAACCGATAAATAACGGTTCAGCTCATTTGGCGGATCAACGTGCAATACTAGGCAACATGACCATAAAAAGCAAGATGAATTTGGATTACGCCTGAACGGCATCCAGAGTTCTAAATGAAGGAATTTTGAATGGATGGCTTTTAAGATTTTCTGCCTTGTTTACATCGGTGACGATTTCCCAGCAATCTCTTCTGCTGATCAGTTCCCGAAGTAAGAGGTTGTTCAAACGGTGGCCTGATTTATACGCGACAAAATGACCGATAATCGGCATCCCCAGCAAAAACAAATCGCCGATGGCATCAAGGATTTTATGTTTCACAAAAACATCAGGGATTCTTTGTCCTTCTTTATTAATGATCTTTTGATCATCAAGCACAATGGCATTTTTCAGAGATCCGCCCAATGCCAGACCTCTGGCCTGCAAAAACTCCAGGTCCTTTAAAAATCCGAAGGTCTGAGCCGCACAAATGTTTTTTTCATACTCCTCGTCAGAAAAAGTCATGCTGTAGGATTGAACCCCGATGACGGGATGTTTGAAATCGATTTCATAGGTGATCTTAAATTGTTCCGAGGGCAGTAACTGCGCTTTTGCATCTCCCGCATTCACACAAACGGATTTCTTTACCACCAGCATTTTTTTATGTTTCTTTTGTACATGCGTTCCCACTTCTTTGAGCATATTCACAAACGGAAGCGCACTTCCGTCCATCACCGGGACTTCAAACGAATCCAGTTCAATGACCGCGTTATCAACACCCATGCCGCTGAATGCCGACAAAAGATGCTCCACTGTCGAAACGGTAATACCGTTGGACCCCAGCGTTGTAGCGAGGGTCGTGTCGCAAACATTGTCATACCGCGCATAAATCGGTTCAGCCTCGGGAAGATCCTTGCGGATAAAAACAATCCCCGTATCTGCAGGTGCCGGCTTAATCTTCATATTAACCTTTCGCCCTGTATGCAGCCCGATACTGAAACAATTTATCTCTTTTTTGATTGTACGTTGTAAGTTCATAATTTTATGCCAGGATATCTAATCTTTCTTCAAATTTATCAAAGGCAAAGAACATGCCATATTTGATGATATTTATTAAAAAAGAAATCATTGTAATTATTGAACTATTTAAAGACAATACGCAGCAAGACCAACTTATTTCGATTAAAGTGTGGCAAATTTGACACAGCGATTATGAAAAAACAATTGATCTCAGGAATGTTTATTCTGTTTGTAATACCGTTCTTTCTCACTGTAAATGCAACCGCAATACGGCTGACGGTACATTTCCAGTTCTTTGGATATCTTAACGCCTTCCTCCCACCCCACGCGGAAGTCCTGATAGTAAAAAGATACTCCCATCTTTTGACTGAGATTATCTCCGGCTTGATGGATGAAATCATGTTTCTGATACTTGCTGTATAACAATGTTGTTGTGAACGCATCGTACTTTTCCTGCAAGGCCATCTGAGCTGTAAACGTCAGACGATCCTGCAGACAGTAAGAGCACCTTTCTTTTCCTTTGAAAGCGACGCCCTTTAAAAATTCTTCCATCAAGTAATCTTCGGGCCAGATGATTTTTAAATATATTTGATCCGCGTATTGGCTTAAGGTCTGATAACGCTTTTTGTATTCCTGATACGGGTGAATGTTGGGATTGTAAAAAACACCGGTGACTTCGTGTCCCTGTGTTCTTAATTCTTTCAGAGGATAAATCGTGCAGGGTCCGCAGCAAATATGCATTAATATTTTCATCTTACAACAACATCCGTTGCGATACGTTGTCCGCTTAAAAAATTTCAGTCTGTCCGGAAGCCTTCAGGCCGAAATGTTCATAAGCCCTGGAACAGGCGATCCGTCCGCGTGCCGTCCTTTGCAGATAACCTTCCTGAATCAGGAATGGTTCATAGACATCTTCAATGGTGACCCTTTCTTCTCCAATGGCGGCGGCAAGACTCTCGATACCGACCGGACCGCCGTTGAATTTCTCAATCAGCGTCAACAGCAGCCTTCTGTCCATCTGATCAAACCCTTTCTGATCGACTTCAAAAGCAGTCAGCGCTTCCTGCGCTATTTTCCCGTCTATGGTTCCGTCCGCCTTCACTTCGGCATAATCGCGAACGCGCTTGAGCAAGCGGTTGGCTATACGGGGTGTGCCACGCGCACGTCCGGCCAATTCCTCGGCGCCGGAAGCCGTCAGTTTCACACCCAGAATGGAGGCCGACCGTTTAATGATTACGGCCAGTTCCTTCGGCGAATAGAATTCCAGACGAAAATGCATGCCGAAACGATCCCGCAGGGGCGAGGTCAGCGATCCCGCTCTCGTCGTTGCCCCCACCAGAGTGAATCGGGGAATATCCAGTTTCATGGATCGGGCAGACGGTCCCTGTCCGATCAAGATATCGATGTGAAAATCTTCCATGGCTGGATACAGAATTTCCTCCACGACGTGGGAAAGACGGTGAATCTCATCAATAAAAAGCACTTCATTTTCATGCATATTCGTCAGAATCGCCGCCAGATCTCCCGGTCTTTCGATAACCGGTCCCGATGTGACCTTGATATCAACGTTCATTTCTCTGGCGATAATATAGGCCAGCGTCGTTTTTCCGAGTCCCGGAGGACCGTAAAGAAGGACATGGTCAAGGGCCTCCCGGCGTTTTCTGGAGGCTTCGATGAATATGGCCAGATTGCTTTTCACCTTTTCCTGACCGACATAATCTTTTAACATGGTCGGTCTTAAGGTGACTTCAAAATCATTTTCTTCTTCCGCGCATGAAGGACTGATGAGGGAATTTTTTTTCGATTTTTCCATCGCTGATTCCTTATACGTCTTTTTACCCGGCTAGAATTTTCAATGTCTCTTTCAGAATTTTATCCATACTCAATTTTGCTTCGGATGTGCGCAGAACCTTGTTGAGCGCATCCCGGGCAACATTGTTTCGATACCCCAGATTCATTAAAGCGGAAAGGACATCTTCCTGCATGAGATCATCCGCAAGATGCTGCGTTTGATCTTCGGGAGCCTCTTCGATTGCCATTTTTTTCAGAACCTTTTCCTTCAACTCCAGGACAAGACGCTCGGCCATTTTTTTACCGACGCCCGGAACATTCACCAGTTTACTGACATTGCCTCCGGAGATGGCCCTGAGCAGTTCCGGCGCCGCGATGCCGGAAAGAATATTCATGGCAACCTTCGGCCCGATGCCGCTGACGGAAATCATCAGTTGAAAAAGGTCTCTTTCCTGAAGCGTGTGAAAACCGTACAAATGAATGGCATCCTCCTTGACGTTCGTATGAATATGCAGCGAAATGGTCTGGCCGGTTTCCGGCAGTTCATAAAAAGTCGTCAGAGGAATAAAAACCCGATAACCGACGCCCCGCACGTCTACAATAATCTGAGAGATGCCCTTGTAGGCAATGGTTCCGCTGATTAAAGCAATCATCAGATGGGTTTGTCCTTTAAAAAATTGGCATGGCATATGGCCGTTGCCAGGGCGTCCGCCGCATCCGGGGGAGGCATTTCCGGCAGATTTAAAATAGCCTTAACCATCACCTGTACCTGTCGCTTCTCCGCTCTGCCGTAGCCCACAACCGCTTTTTTGACTTCCAGCGGCGAATACTCAAAAATATTCAAATCCTTATCCGCGCCGGCAAAAATCACCACGCCCCTCACCTGCGCCTGTTTAATCAAACTGCGTACATTTTTCCCGTAAAAAATATTTTCCAGCGCAACAGCCTGGGGAACTGTCTGCGCAATCAGAGAGGAAAGCTGCTGATAAATATATACCAAGATTTCCGACAAAGACGAGTTTCTTTTCGGTTTTATTTCACCATGAACAACGTGCTTAAGATAATTTCCTTTTTTCTCAATGACGCCGTAACCGGTGACGTGACTGCCCGGATCTATACCCAGAATTCGCAATGTCATTCATTCCATATTTTTAAAAATGGTTTTTATGGATCTCAACTCAACTTCTTCATGACCTCTTCATCAATATCGAAATTGGAATATACGTTCTGGACATCGTCGTTATCTTCCAGTTTCTCCATCATCTTCAGCATCTGCTCCGCCTTGTTGGCTTCCAGTTTTACGGTATTAGACGGAATCATGCCGATCCTGGCTTCCAGATGTTTAATCCCCTTGTCATCCAGAATCTTCTTGACCGCTTCAAAGGACCCGGGATCGGTAATCACTTCGTACTCGCTGTCCTCCGTTTTCACATCTTCCGCCCCGGCTTCTAAAACCAGTTCCATCAGAGCATCTTCATCAATCACTTTCTTGTCGATAACAATACTCCCCTTCTTGGCGAACATCCACGCAACACAGCCGTTTTCACCGAGATTGCCGCCATGCTTCGAAAAGATATGTCTGATTTCTGCAACAGTTCTGTTTTTATTATCCGTCATGATTTCCACAAGAACCGCCGCACCGCCCGGTCCGTAACCTTCATAGGTGACTTCTTCATAGGCCGCCGCGCCTTCGCCGCCGCCGGTACCTTTTTTGATCGCCCGCTCAATATTATCCTTGGGCATATTTTCTTCCTTGGCCAGCATGACAGCCTGCCTTAACCTCGAGTTGCCTTCAATATCCCCTCCGCCCAGCCTTGCCGCCAGAGTTATTTCCTTGATAATTTTAGTAAATATTTTGCCGCGTTTGGCATCTATCGCACCCTTTTTTCTTTTAATCGTGCTCCATTTGGAATGGCCGGACATACAGTTCTCCTTAATGGTTTTTTCATCGTTTTTCTAATAACATAAGGCAATAGGCTTGTAAAGCCTATTGCCTTATGTGGAAGAATAATTTCATGGTAAAAATAAAGGTTCGTTTATCGTTCCATGGCGGAATCATTTTAATTAATGTATTGGATTGGATATTTTCTGGAATAGCCCACCAGTTCAATATACCCTTGACCTTTGACGGATTTGCCATGAAACGTTCCGCTGACGGATATGGCCCCTTCCCAGTAGGGCATGGGTTGTAAATTGACTTCCTGCTCAGCCATAACCGGCTGACATTTCAGTTTTAGCTTGAAAGGCCTGACAATGATTTCCCATGAAGACGGATAATCGGAGTCGGTTTTTTCACTGTGCCAGTAGTCCAGATTCCTGATTTCGATATCCCGCGCTTTGACGGGAATGGTTTTTCCATTCGGCAGAACAAAGGTTCCACCGACCAGGCTGTTTTTCAGATCGCCTTCACTTCTGATAACATAGATCATTAATTCGTAATGGTTCTCCAGCTGAATACTGAACCAATCCCATCCGCTCTGCGGGTAAGTGAGCTTCATGGTTCCGTATTCATGATCCATCCATGATTTTCCATGCACATCAAGCGATTCGCCCCCGATGGTTAAAGTGCCGGACGTTTTCATGTTCGTCAATGAATAATAATAATTGGAATTGCCCCCTCCTTTATCGACGATGCCCTGTCGTCCATGCAGGGCGGCGACCTTTACCGGCTGCAGTTCCAGTTCGATCCGGCCGTCATCCATTTCAGCGTACAGAAGATGTTTCCCTTCTTCTTCACGGGCCGTCCAGGTGCCGATCATGAGATCGTATTTTGTATCGTCCGCTTTTGACGGCAAGCCGAAGAAATTATTCACCTCTTGCGTCATAAATTTCTGATGGGTAATGTCGGTAATAACAAAATGCCCCATCATTCCAAGATCTTTGAGCCAGTGCGCCGGGATGGGAATAAAAAAATGCGGAACCTTATCCTCACTGGTAATTCGCTTGAAGAAGGTCAATTCATATCCGAATTCCCTTCCATCCTCCGCTTTCAAATGTCCTGTGTAATACCACCATTCATTCTGAGCCCAGTAATGAGCGGCGGCGTCAGCGGGCAGACTGAGGGGTTTGACTGGTGAAGAATGATTGAGCGTATAAGCGGGAGCACAGGCTACCACAATCAAAGACAGCAAAAGGAAAAACGAATGTTTTATTTTTTTCATGTTTTTTACCTCATGACTTTTCAAAGCCCGTGAAATCTTCGGCGTCATGCCTCTTTCGCAAACCCATCCGGACTTTTTACTGCGCGGAAAATCCGCCGTCCACGGGGAAAATACCGCCGGTAATGTAATTGGACGCCTTGGATGCCAGAAATACGGCCAATCCCTTTACATCGTCTTCTTCCCCGTACATCTTGAGCGGAATAGCGCCGACCGTCAAATCGAGAATGGGTTTCATCTCCGGCTTGAATAAATGGCCCATCATATCCGTTTTGAAAAAACCCGGAGCAATGCAATTCACATAAATCTTGTAACGGGCCAGTTTAAGGGCCAGCGTTTTGGTCAAGCCTTCCACGGCAAATTTGGACGGATTATAAGCAACGGCCGGATGCTCTTCTTCATTGGAGCCGCGCGAACCGTAGATGGAAGACACATTGATCATCTTGCCGCCGCCTTTTTCCTTCATAATCCGGGCAACCTGCTGGGAAAGAATCCACACGCCCTTGACATTAACGTCAAATATTTTTTCCCACTTATCCAGCGGATAATCCAGCGTCGGCGCTCCCCATGTCAGTCCGGCATTATTGACCAGGATGTCGATCGTGCCGAATTTATCCATGGCGGCTTTGACCAGATTGCCGATATCTTCTTTTTTGGCCAAATCGCATTTCACCGCCAGAGCCCGGATACCCAGATTTTCCAGTTCCTTTACTTCTTTTTCGAGGTTTTCCATCTTGCGCGACGCAATGACGACATCTGAACCGGCTTCCGCAAGCCCCGTCGCTATGAATTTACCGATGCCTCTGCCGCCGCCTGTCACGACGGAAATCTTGCCCTTCAAATCAAACAAATCTTTGACGTTCATTTTACAAACTCCTTCACATGTTTTTTATTCATTGAAAATATTCTTTACGATCCTGCCATGATCGTTTTTACAACATCTGCGGTTATTATTTTATGGAAGATAAATGTCATTGTACGGGTTTCAGATAAACTGTTCCAATGCCGGATGAATTTAAAAGGAATGATTTTCAACGTTCTGCAAAAGAGCGGCCATTCACGATTTCTCTCACCTTAAGCATTAGGTCCGCCCACGGGGACAACCAGCCTGATATGCTGTCTGGCAAGCATAAGCACCGGGGCACGCCAATCGCGGCCGGACCCGTCAAGCGATAACAATTCAACGTTTACAAGGATGATAAATTCCTGATCACTTCGGTTTAAATAATCGGAAAGGCGGCTGCGATACCCTTCCTGAGGCAGTGTTATATCTCCTTCCACGCGATAGCGGTCCGTTTCCACTACAACTCTTTCATGCCTCATTTCCGCAGGCGGCATTACTATGACCTCCGCAACGCAATATCAGATATGTTTTTATCAATCAGCCAATGATCGTCGCAAACTTTTTAAAATTTCCACCATTTCTAATAAAATTATAGAAAATTTGAATGTGTAAGTCAATGAAATATTCAACAGCACATTGTCAAAAATATAAAATTGATTAAAAAAGGGGTTCCGGAAAATAAGTTGACTGTTCATGAACAAGCCTGAGAAAAACATGTTTAATGTTTTGTCTTTGCTTTTTTCATCGGATGGCAAAACATAAAAAAAGCCGGGCAACCATAAGGGTCGCCCGGCAATTTCATTTCTTGATTAGAGTGCTACTATTTCTCTACGGTTAAGAAACCTTTCGGATGGAAATCTTTTCCCGCAACCTTTTTCGAAATTCCTTTCTGATCCAGGTATGGGGTAATGCCACCCATGAAGAACGGCCAGCCCGCTCCCATGATGACGCCGGTATCCACATCTTTCGGTTCCGCCACGACACCTTCCGCAAGAATCAAGTCGACTTCTTTGGCTACACGCTCCAACACACGCGCCTTGATCTCGTCGTCGGTGAATCTCTTGTTCCCCTGCGGCCAACCGGCTTTGATCTCGGGATCGACATCGATGCCTTTGTCCGTAAAGGTAACCATTTGTTTCTTGCCCTTCGCCACCAGGTTCTTGAGTCCGGCATTGACCGGGAATCGGTCGGGGAAAGACTTGTTGAGGGTTTCCTGAACATGCAGTGCGATAGCAGGGCCCACCAGCGCAGCCAGTGTGAACGGCGACATGGGGAAGCCCAGATCGAATACTGCGTTGTCCACCTGCATGAAATCGGCGCCTTCGTCGATGCACTGGAAGATACCGTCCATCCAGGCCAGTAAAACTCTGTTGACCAGGAATGCAGGGGCATTCTTCACCAGAACCGGTGTCTTCTTGATCTTCTTGGCAATGTCAAATGCGGTTGCCAGAACGACATCGCTGGTCTTGTCGGTTTTGATGATCTCGACAAGCGGCAGCACGGCGATGGGATTAAAGAAATGGAACCCGACCACGCGGGAAGGATCTTTCAGATTTTTGCCCATTTCAGCAACATCCAGAGAGGATGTGTTGGTTAGGAACAGGCATTCCGGCTTGCAGGCTGCTTCCAGTTCGCCGAAAATTTTCTGTTTGATGCCCATTTCTTCGAAAACCGCTTCGATAACGAAATCACAATCCTTGAACGGCTCATAGGTCAAGGTGCCGGAAATAAGATCTTCGCCTATCCACTTGGCATCCGCTGCGGACAGTTTGCCTTTTTTCGCGGTCTTGGCAAGCTGTTCCCTGCAGTAAGCCAAGCCCTTATCAATAAATTCCTGTTTGATGTCTTTCATGATAACGGGGCACTGATAACGCTGTGCGAATAACAGGGCCATCTGGGAAGCCATCAGGCCGGCGCCGATAACGCCGATCTTGGCGATCTTGTTGCCTTTGACTTCTTTCGGCGGTCTGCCGGGAAGTTTCTTGGCGCGGCGCTGGGTCAGATCGAAAGAGTAAACACCGCACTTGAACTGATCGGACATAATCATATCAGCCAGAACTTCAGTCTCTTTCTGGAACCCTTCATCATAAGACCATTCCGCCGCACCCTTGATCAACTCGAGAGCTTTGTAAGGTGCAATGGCGCCTGAATGAACCTTACCGGTAATGAATTCTTTTGTCTTATTGTAGAGCTCATCACTCATCTTCGGATCCACTTTCTTGCGCTCAATTTTCTCCTCGCCGGTAATGATTCTCTCCAGTAAAGCAATGGATTCATCCATGAACTCGGCCGGAGCAATGAGTCTATCCGCCAGACCCATCTCGACAGCTTTTATAGAATTGATCATTTTGTTCATATTGAGCGGGTTGTTGATGATGAGCTCAATGGCTGCTTCCGGACCGCAAAGTTTGGTTACCAGCTGAGTTCCGCCCCAACCGGGAATCAAACCGAGGAAGCACTCGGGCAGCGCATAATGATCGCATCCGCCCGGGCTCTTGGAGATCGTGCGGTAATTGTGATACAGCCCGACCTCGACGCCGCCGCCCATCGCCGCGCCATTAATGGCGGCCAGTGTCGGGATCTTGAGATTCATGATTCTTTTGAACGTACCATGTCCCATCTCACCGATTTTGAGAAGATCCTCTTTTGTTGCAGTCGGATCCACACTCATAATGTCGGCGCCGACATTGAAGATGAAAGGCTTGCCAGTCAAGATCCAGCCTTTAACATCCTTGTCTTTTTCAACGGTATCAATAATTTTGTTTAGAAATTCAAAGGCCTCAAAACCCCACGTATTGGGGATATTGTAGAACTGGCCGTTGTCCATTGTAACAATCGCTATTTTCCCAGCCTTTGCTGACTGCAAGAAATTGAGTTTACATTCTGTTATATACTTTGCCATAGCCTTAACCTCCTATAATTTTTTCCCTACGACGTTTTCCCAAATGATAGAACCACCCATACCGAGACCGACACACATGGTGGTCAGTCCGTACTTCGCCTTCGGATTAAGCTCGAAGTCCTGCGCCAATTGCATGCTCAGGCGAACACCGGAGCTGGCCAGCGGATGGCCCATGGCAATGGTTCCGCCGTATGGGTTAAGGCGTGGGTCTTGAGGTAGCTTCATGCCAAAGTGCTTCATGAAACCGACAGCCTGGACAGCGAATGCTTCGTTCAATTCGATGATATCGAGATCATCAAATTTCATATTGAAGTTCTTGAGAACCTTTTCCGTGGAAGGAACAGGACCCCATCCCATAATGGACGGATCCACGCCAACGAAACCGGCACCGACAAATTTCATCTTGGGCTGAATGCCCAGTTCTTTACATCGCTTGCCTGACATGATGAGTGAAACGCAAGCGCCGTCATTCAACCCCGAAGCGTTTGCCGCGGTGACATGGCCTTCCGCCTTGAAGGGGAATTTCCGGAAATTTTTGATGCTCTCAAGCGTCGTTCCGCGCTTGGCTTGTTCATCATAATTGGCAACTTTCCATCCATTGGGGGTAAAAACCGTCATATCAACACAGTGCTTATGGTAATAGCCTGCATCCAAAGCCTTGAAATATTTTTCCAGACAATGGTAGGCATATTCATCGGCTTCTTCTTTCGTCACCGGCTGTTCGCCGTTTTCCGGAAGCCAGTCGTGCAGTTTTTCCGCCGTGTTGCCCATATTGAAATACTTGACCTCGACCATCTTCTCGGTGACAACCCGCGGATTCGGGTCTGCGCCCGCTCCCATGGGATGGTGAGCCATGTGCTCCACACCGCCTGCAATAATAATGTCGGCGCAGCCCGTCTTGACGAAAGATGAACCGATGGCCTGGCAGGTCATACCGCCCGCGCACATTCTGTCCACCGAAAATCCGGGAACCTCTACCGGAAGACCTGCGGTGAGAACCGTTACCCTTCCCATCGTAGTACCCTGATCCCCAACCTGCGTTGTCGCACCCCAGATGTTGTCGTCAACTTCGCCCCATGGAACCTTCGGGTTTCTTCTAATAAGTTCTTTCATGACTTTCGTCACCAAATCATCTGCGCGGGTGGTCCAGTAATGGCCGTCCTGTCTGGACTTTCCGAACCATGTACGCACTCCATCAACAAAATACGCATCTCTTAAAGCCATAAAACATCCTCCTTGCTTTATATCGGTGTTCTTTTAATTATTGAGATAGGAATAAATGACCACCAATAGTTATTCAGATAGGGATAAATGATCACCAACTACGGTAAGACCTCTTGATCCTTAAGCTGTTGTTTTATAGCATCACAGCGGAAGTTTTGTCAATCAACTTCTGACTAATAACAACTTTTTTTGCAACCATCCCGGATTGCCGCAAACGAGGATTCTCAAAAGATCAGATGATCTTTTCCAAAACCGGCATTTAATGATGATGCAGAAAAGAAAAGGGGGCGCAGCCTAAACCACAACCCCTTGATTTCATTGGTAGGCGGTACTGGGATTGAATATTCACGTTAAAGTATTATATTCATTACTTTTCTTGATTGACAAATATCGCCAATACACCCAAACATACACCCAAATGTTTATTACCGCAAGTTATACGAACCTTTTTTCTATTGATATTTTTCTATATCCTTCAGTGTAGAGGATTAATCCTTCTCTGTTTTGTCAGTCTTCTCTAAAACGGAATGGCTCTTGAACATTTTTTGAAATGACTTGTCGTTCAGTTCCCAATCGCCTTTCGTGTTCTTGTGATACCTTGGATAGTAAGCTCTCCCATTCCCCGCGTCTATCCTCAATATCGGCGGCATATCCTTGTCTTCTGGCATTTTGATTTTCTCCTGGGTTTGATTGGGAAAGAAAAGGCGAAGGGCGATCTCAGGGGAACCCCAACCCGACGCCCCTTGCCTTAGCGATCCCTGAATCTCGACAAGGGGAATTCCGAGAAAAGATATTACACCCTAAAGATAGAAAATGTCAATAAAGCGCTAAAAAAGCAAAAGCCGCACTTGGAGTCTGGCTTCTGGGCTACAATTGCCCAGGGTCTCAGGCTCTAAACTCGGCTTTAGTAGAGGCTCGAATCATTCAGTCTGGAGGGGCGACCGTGCCTATCCCTCATATTCCTCACAACATACCCGAAGGCAAGGTGGGCAAACCGGAGGGCCTTTCCGGAAGTCAGACTGAAAACTCAAGCCCTTTAAGGCTACTTCTAGAGGTCGCGCCTGCCACTGATTCCGGTAAATCAGTTCCGTTTGTTTCCAACAGTAACAAAGACCGGACTGATGAAAACTGGCGCTCGGAAGAAAGTAGCTCGCTTACGCCTGATAATAATATAGCACCTTAAAAAAAGAACGTCAATAGCTCATCCATCTCTTAATTCGCTCGATGATTCCAGGGTTGTTCTGTTCCGCGAAACCGACAAGGGCGTGGCGATGTATTCACGGGTTCAGAAATTGAGTAGACTAGGCAGGCAATTAACGAGCGAGGAACTTGCGTAGTATGCTGACGAACTTATTGGGCGGGGGACAAATACGCCACCGGTCGTTGTCGTTAATACGGTATCCGAACTTCCGTTTGATGTGCTGGAAGATGCTCAAGGCGTTTTCCATATGGGCAAGATATTCCTCGTGGCTGATAACATCCTGGGTACGGAAGATGCAAATGGGGTAATCCTTCACGAAGTTGTTGGGCATTATGGATTGAGGGGATTTTTCGGCAACACCCTCGATTTCGTCCTTGATGATATTCATTTACATAATCCTCTTATTCAGCAGTATGCCACAGGATGAAGAAAAAGCAACCAAAGCCGATGTAAAGATACCTCTTTTTACTCTAGGGCATTGTAAAAATGAGTTCTATAGGAGGCCTCTTAAATAAATGACTCATGAAATTGTTACCATCCCCGTTTTAATCTATCAATTTCGTATTGCTGTTGTCTTATTTTTGATTCCAATTCGTATTGTTCTTGTCTCCGGTGGAAGTCCGCATCTTCTTGCGGTGACATTGGGGTATCTGTCCCTGCTTTTATCTGTCGCGCTTTTTCTTCTGCTGCGTTTTCAACAATATTTATATTTTTATTAGGCAAATTAAAACCACTGTCCTTAACTGCTTGCAACCTTGCCCTTGTATCATCAATTACCTTTTGAGCTCGTTTATTCCGTGATTCTTGAACGGAAGACTGTGAACTGTAATTTTGTTGGTTATGCCTTTGGCTACTTTGCCA
>Ga0209200_1002154_pt1 | contig 18666 bp, 15 predicted proteins | sample AD_UKC033_MetaG_FD_184406 | JGI IMG/M metagenome (GOLD analysis project Ga0209200, IMG submission 184406) | Active sludge microbial communities of municipal wastewater-treating anaerobic digesters from USA - AD_UKC033_MetaG (SPAdes) (version 2) | ecosystem: Engineered > Bioreactor > Anaerobic >...
GCTCTTTTGATTTTGCGAAGGGGTATCTTTTTTCTCGTGCACAAGCAAATGTGCTAAATGTGCGTTTGGTCTTCTACAATGAACGCCAACTCGTTTATAACCTTACCTTTGGTAAGGTTATACCATAAATATGGTTGTATAACCCAACCTTTTTGTAAGGTTTATTTTTTACAAATATAGTTATTTTATAGGTCATCAAATGGAGATTTTATTTTTTGTAAACTTTTTGTCGAAACATGTGTGTATATCTCTGTGGTTTTGCTACTTTTATGTCCCAGCAACTCTTGGATAAATCTTAAATCAGTTCCGGATTCTAATAGATGTGTTGCATAACTATGACGCAACCAATGTAATGTAACTGGTTTTTTTATTCCAGCCTCTATACATGCATTTTTTAAAACTTTTGCCAAACTCTCTTCAGAATATCTATCGCCCGAATATTGCCCCTCAAATAACCACTCTTTAGGTTTATACGCCATATAGTATTCTCTTAACATATTTATCACCTTGTCTGATATGGGTACTATTCGATCTTTCTTCCCTTTTGAATTTATTATCTTTATAATACTACGTTTCGAGTCTATATCTTTTGGTCGTAAATTTAATAACTCACTTCGGCGTAAGCCACATGCATAAATTAAACTTAACATGGCTCTATGCTTTATGTTTTTTAATGATTCTAATATAGTTTTTATTTCTTCCTTACTCAAAACGTTGGGTAACTTGTGCTCACGTCGTGGTCTCTCAAATTTTTCCACATCCAGTTTACTTTTTATCACTTCCCTAAAATATAATTTCGCAGCATTTACTATCTGATTTTGATACGTGTAACTAAAATTATTCTTAATAATATAATTATTGACAAAATCAACCATGTCCTGAGCTATAATGTCTTCAGATTTTTTTGGTGAACAATACGACAAAAATATTTTTAACGATTCTGTGTATGTTTTAATGCTGCTCTTACTATAACGCTTATGTTCCATCCATAACCTTAACTTGTCAGCTTCAATTTTTACTTCAGGCGGAATTGTTATAGTCGCATAAAGATTTCTTATACTGTTATTTTTATCTTCAATCTGTTTAATTGATAATAACCTTTTACCAAAACGTAATTTTAACATCGTTAAATTATCATCATAATTCGGAAGAACCCAACACCTTAGTTTATCGTCCCAATGACAATTGTAAAACTCTTTCATAAATGATATATCGTCCTGATTGTACGGAAAATAAATTCTTATAATATTGTAATTAAATTCAATTCTAACTCTCGAATTGTCTAAAATCTTTGTTATTACAAGTTTTTTATTTGGACTTTCAAAATCTTTATAATAGTCTGATATGTTAATGTCCGGAAATATTTTGCTAAAATCTTCCAAACTCTTTTTTGTATATGGAATATACCATGCCTTGTTAGAATTACTCCATTTCGACTCAGAATGTTGTTTTACCATCGAAATTATCTCCTGATCAAATGGAAACTTGATAAATAAAACCTCTAAATCCCTATGTTCTTTCCTTTCTATCGTTATCATAAAATAATTCTTAATTTTACACAGCTTCGCCCTCTCAATCCCATACACAATTATTGATAATATGCAATAACAAGGTCCCGAAGTGTATTAGAATCTGTATGATTTGCTCCTTTCAAAATTAAATAATATTTTTTTTCTTTTACAACAATTTGACTTATTTTTTCTAGTTTAGTATGAAATATTTGTAAGGTGTTGTAATTTAGCCTGTTAGCTAATGTGTTTCAGCTGTCGTCTAAAGACAGGGGAATACAAGTTATTTTTAAACGATTTATTTTTCTTTTATTCAAACTTTTTTTCAATAAAATTGTTTAGAGAAAAAATAAATCAATGAGAATTTGGTCAATTCATCCTAAATATCTTGATGCAAAAGGTATTGTTGCATTATGGAGAGAAACTCTTCTGGCAAAAAATGTTCTTGAGGGTAATACCAAAGGATATAAAAACCACCCACAGCTAAAGAGATTTCGTGCAGTAGATAATCCTATCGGATATATAAATAAATATTTGTTGTCGGTTTACGACGAAGCTGTTGACCGTGGATATAATTTTGACAGGCGCAAGATTGGGGAAAATATTAGTAATGATAAGATTGAAGTTACCGACTCGCAGTTAAAGTATGAAACACAACATCTTAAAAACAAACTGAAGATTAGAGATCAGAAACGTTACGAAACTTTAAAAAATGACGAAATGCTTTCGGTAAATCCAATATTTAAACTTGTAAAAGGCGAAATCGAAAGCTGGGAAATTATAAAGTGAAAATGTAAATTCCAACTCGAGTAACACGGGATGGAGTGCATCTTCTTCATTTTGCAGAATCAAATAATTAAACTGTTCCGATGATAGTCGGAACACCACTTTATGATGCATTTGAGAATTTGCGTATAAAAAATATTTTGAGCGCCGCGTTTAAACAGAAAAGCTGTTTGAGCACAGCGAGTTTCCATTACTCTTAATACTGCAGCGCGAGTTACTCGCGTTGCAGTAAATAATTATAACCCTCAATAAAATTCTCGGTTAATAAATTCTTCTTCATTATTAAAATGAAAAATTTAACTTTACGCTCATGTTATTATCTGTAAATATTGTTGATGCGTTGTCCTCCGCATATCCAGTTATTGATGTGCGATCTCCGATAGAGTACAATCAGGGACATATTCCAAATGCTGTTAATATTCCACTTTTTTCAGATGAAGAGCGGACAGAAATTGGAATTGTTTACAAAAATAAATCAGAAAAAGCAGCCATTGAATTAGGTTTACAAATTGTCAATCCAAAACTAAATGATTTTATTTTAAAAGCTCGGCAGATTGCTCCTGAGCTAAAAGTTGTTGTTTGTTGCTGGAGGGGCGGAATGCGTAGTAATTCATTTGCAAAATTGCTGAACGAAAATCATTTTACAGAAGTTAAGGTAATAATTGGAGGTTATAATTCGTATAGAAAACATGTCAGGGAGTTTATAGGTCAGCCGATAACAATGAAAATTTTAGGCGGATACACCGGTAGCGGAAAGACAATGATATTAAAAGAATTAGTAAAAAACGGACAACAAGTCATAGATTTAGAGGATCTGGCAAATCATAAAGGTTCGGCTTTTGGAGGTATTAGTCAGCCAGCTCAACCAACAAATGAACATTTCGAAAATATGTTGTTTTATCAACTTTCTAAGCTGGATTTGTCAAAAGAGGTCTGGCTCGAAGATGAAAGTCGAAATATAGGAAAAGTTGTTATCCCTGATGTTTTTTTTGAGCAAATGCAGAAAGCCGGATTGTATTTTATTGATATCCCAAAAGAGGAGAGGGCAAAGTTCCTGGTAATTGATTATAAATCATGCGATAGAGATTTGATTAAACAATCGGTTTTAAAAATTTCGAAAAGACTGGGCGGACAAAATGCAGTTAAAACTTCGAAATTGATAGATGAGAATAAATTGTACGAGGCTGCATTGATAACTTTAGGTTATTATGACAAGGCTTATTTCAAAATGATGCAAACACGAGAACAAAGTAGTATTATTAAGTTAGATCTGCCCAAAGTTGACCATCAAAAAAATGCAGAGTTGTTATTTGCCCAATACTGTAAAATAAGTAACTCGTGCTAAAGTGCCAGTCAGGGTTGATTAATACTCCAACGCGAGTAACTCGCGCTGGAGTGCAGCTAGTCAGTGCAGGGCAGAATCAAATAATTAAACTGTTCCGATGATAGTCGGAACACCACTTTATGACGCATTTGAGAATTTGCGTTAAAAAATATTTTGAGCGTCGCGATTAAACAGAAAAGCTGTTTGAGCATAGCGAGTTCTTTTCTGTCAGCAAGCGAAAATATTTTTAGTAAATTATCAGCGGCGTCAATCGTTTTTTGCTTCCTTTTTTTTGATTATAGTCCAACGAAGTATTAGGAGTTTTAAAAAAACGAACTAATACTTTAGTTGGTCTTAATCCTCGATTATGCATTGAATTAAATATTAAATAAAATTTGGCATAATTTATAATGCTTAATCGGGATAAAAAAAGGAAGTGCCCGTCCGGCACCAGGACAAAAGAATAGTAAAAAACTACTACTCTTTGAATCGCTCGGATAAAAGCATAATTTATTTTTTAATACAGCATTTTAAACAATACGTGTTGCAGTTGGGTACTCCAACGCGAGTAACTCCCGCTGGAGTAATGGGCTTGCAAAATCAATCTTCAATATTTAATTTGAAGTTAAGTGTAAATGATATTCCCCATCTTTGCGTATTAAATTTAATAGGGTTTTGACTTTCATAAATTTCTGACATTGAATAATTCATTTCCTGATAAAATACTGTTGAATTTGGTTTCCAAAAGGGATAAACATAATATGGAACAATATCAAACATAAACTTTTCACCGCCTATGGATATGGGGAAACGGATGTCTCCACTCATAAGAAAATTATTAACAGGCTTTTCATAAGCACTAGTGCCGTATGAAATATCATTTCTTACATACATCCGACACTGCACTAATTGTAGCCCCAATCCAGGACCCATTCTGAAATAATCCGTATTAATAAGATTTAAACTATAATTTATTGTCATTCCAACAATACCTACATTTATTTTTTCGTAATATGAATTAAACAGTGAATCGGTACCTTTTGCACTAGCGCGAAATCTCGAATGAATAATATCAAAATTTATATTGCTGAAATTGATGTTTGATTTCATCCCTATTACTAAGCCTGTAAAAATACCCGGTGTTTTCATTTCCTTTTCTACCAACATACCTTGATTTAATTTTACAGCATTAAAATCATTAATCCCTTTAACAAGAGGATCTATATAAAGATATGTGTCAAATAGATAGCCTACTGAAAAATATAGTCCATTTTGACAAAATAGAGATGTAGTAATAATTAACAGACTAAATGAGACAAAAAACTTTTTCATAATTTGAAGCATTTAAATTATACAAATACAAACTCAAAATTAGGTATTATTTTAATATTGTAATCTTTAAATGAACAAATTAAAATTATATAATTTTTGTATTAAAACATAAAGATATTGCAGATTATTCTCTCAATAGTTGAGAAATGAATTAAAAGTTAAGTATGTAAATAATAATTTTTAAATTTGTGCTAATCAATTATTGTATTCTATAAAATTTATAAAATGAAATTAGGAATTATTTTAGAAACAAAAGAATTCGAAAAAGCATGGAATGCATTCAGATTTGCAGTAACGAGTAAAAAACAGGGTCATGAAGTAAAAGTGTTTTTAATGGGCGAAGCTGTCGAGTGCGATGGCTTGACTCACGAAAAATTTAATGTTGATGAGCAACTGAAATTATTTGTGTCTATAGGTGGCGAAATATTGGCATGTGGAACCTGCCTTAAGTCGAGACAATTATCAGCTTCAGAAGCATGTCCGATTTCCACTATGATAGATTGTGTAAACCTTGTTGAATGGGCAGATAAAATTGTGACGTTTTAGTTTTTGGGATTCAGTGAATACTAATTCAGTATGAGTGAATATTTGACGGTACCTGAATAACTACAAAGTCAGGTTGTTCAAAACTCCAACGCGAGTAACTCGCGCTGGAGTGCAGTGCAGCATCAATTAATTAAACTGTTCCGATGATAGTCGGGACACCACTTTATGACGCATTTGAGAATTTGCGTTAAAAAAATATTTTGAGCGTTGCGATTAAACAGAAAAGCTGTTTGAGTGTAACGAGTTCTTTTCTGTCAGCAAGCGAAAATATTTTGAGCAAATTATCAGCAGCGTCAATCGTTTTTTGCTTCCTTTTTTTCGATATAAAAAAAGGAAGTGCCCGTCCGACACTAGGACAAAGGAATAGTAAAAAACTACTACTCTTTAAATCGCTCGGAGAAAAGCATAATATATGTTTTAATACAGTAGTTTAAACTATACGTGTTGCAGTTGGGTAGTTGGGTACTCCAACGCGAGTAACTCGCGCTGGAGTGCAGGTAGTGCAGTACTAATTCAGTATGAGTAAATATTTGATGCCAGCTGAATGATTATGAAAAATGTATTCTATTCAGTAATCATATTAATCGCTTTCATGCTTATGTCTTTTCTTATAACAGGAAACATATCCATATTAAAGTCTTCGTTAGGTTGAATATTTGTTGCGATAAAAATAATATTACCATCAGTTTTGATATAGTATCCAACAAACCATCCGGTATTATTCCCCTCACGTATTGCCCAACCTGTTTTGCCACTTAAAACTCCGAAATTGTCAGATTCAATTATCATCAAATCCTTCATTATGTTGGTTGTATTTTTCGAAATTTGAAGTTCGTCAAAATAAAATCGTTTTAAAAAGTCAATCTGTTCAAACTGAGTGATTTTCGATTCGCCTTCAAGCCAAAATTTATCAATATTTGTCGAATCTACAATCATATTACCATAATCAAATTTTGTTAGATACTCATTCATTCTAATTGCTCCAATATTTCGTGCAATTTCTTGAAAACACAGGACGCATGAGGCGTGAAAAGCATCGTGAAAATTCAGGTCTTTTTCCCACACAGAAAGTCGTCGAGGTTCACCATCCCAATAGAACATTGTGTTTAAATCTTCTACCACCCCCGTTTCCAAAGCAATTATTGAGTTAGCAATTTTAAAAGTAGAAGCAGGGAGGTATCCTTTTTTGCAATGCTTAAAATCGTTCGAATAAAATGTTGAACTATAAAAATCCAATATTAGAATAGATCCTCTTACATTTGCAGAATCGAGAATAGATGCAAATTCTTTTTTCTTTACCTTTTTTGGCGAAAATGCTTTTTGTCCAAAAGATATTACATTACTTAGTAACATTATACAGCATAAGCAAAAACTTAAAACTGGTTTTGTCATAATAATTTGTTTTTTACAAAAATAAAACAAATACTGGTATTCTTTAGTCATGTAACTATGCATTGCCAATGTTTTTTTTTTATTACAGATCTATTTTATCGGGATAACGGTAATCGGGGAGTAGGTTATTCGTTTAAAATATGTTCATAACAAGCAATATACTTTATGGTATTTGTTTCCCAATCAAATGTTTGTGAGTAATTAATTTCTGAGGTTTGCCTATCAGTATTTTGTTTAAAATTATTTATACTTTAATAATGCAGCGTGAGTTATTCGTGTTGCAGTATTGCATTTTTTAATTATCGTTGTGGTAGCTTAATATTTCTTTGTTTCCGTCAATTTACCATTTTCGTCGTACATTTTCCATACTCCCGATTTCTGACCGTTCGAGTAGTACATGTCATATCTCAAAATTCCGGAATCATCCCAAATTTTCCAATTGCCATGTTTTAAGTTTTTCTTGTACGAAGCTGACGAAATCAATACCATCGTTTCGTTGTATTTCAGCCACTTACCATGCTTCTGATTGTTTTTGTATGACCTTATTTCTTTAATATTTCCGTTAGGATAGTATTGAATATTTTTTCCGTGGGCTTGCCCGTTTTTGACAATTAAAGTTGATTTTAAAGTAATACCGTCTTCGTAATGTTCGTTAAATGTACCTGTAAATAATTTTCCATTATGATAGCATAATCCGTCGTCACGTATTTCCTGAGATTGTATATTACTTACGATTAAAATAAAGCTTAGGATAATTATGTGTTTCATTTAAATATTATTTATTAAAAAAATAGTATCTTAATTTATCACTAAGATACTATTAAAATTTATTTTGTCAAGCTAATTTAAAAAACAGGATTTATTTCTATCGAATCATTTGTCAATTCTGACATGTTCATTATTTTTTCTTCGTAAGAAATGTAAGAGATTTTTAAATTTCTAGAAGAAAGATTCTCAGGTAAATTGATTGTGAAATTCCCATCCAAATCGGAATAAACGGTAATGTCTGTATTCTCGATACTTATCTTAACACCTGTAAGTGCTTCTTTTGACAATGAATCTGTGATTTTACCGCTATAAGTTACAGCACTAACAGAATTTCCGTCTTTGTTGTTGTCAGACTTTAATGTTTTTACATTAGTTGCACTTGCAGTTAAAACTGTCAGAGTAAGAACCAAAATCAAAGTCATTAAATTTTTCATATTATATAATTTTTAGTTTAATACATTTTATCTGATACAAAAATAGATATAACGGATATAATAGAAGTTAAGCAAAAATTATGTCTATGTTAAGTTTGTGTTAAGTAATGAATTTTTATAATGCATAGCTTATTTTGAGTTTATAAGACCTACCTACCGATAATCTTGAGAAGAACTGATCTTCAGCCATATATGCAACAAATACCGATTCTTGCTTACTGTTTAAGATATTGTCAACTTTAAAACTTAGCTGAAGCCTTTTTTGCGACCCCATGCTTAAGCTTGTATTATAATTGAGTGAATGAAAGGGATTTGAATAAATATCAGGTCTGTCAGCAATCCCTGCATACATAAGGGTTTTTCCCTGAACATTATAATATAAACCGGCTTCAAAATTTTCCCAGAATCCATTTTTGCCTTTATAAAAAAGCCCTGCATTGACAATATAAGGAGCCTGACCTGCCATATCTCTGAAATTACTTATTATCTGACCTGTACGTGCGTTTTCAGTTCTTGAATCAAACTCAGTTTTACTTAATTCAATTCTTGAATAAGTGTATGTGTAATTAACGTTAAAGGTTACTGTGTTTAATTTTTTGCTAATAAAATCAAGGTTCTGTCTTAATTCAAATTCAGCTCCTATTAACTGACCGTTTCCAACATTTCTAGGTTGAAATGCACCTCTTTGGGTTGCAAATTGAACAATTTCTATAGGGTTAATAAAATTTTTATAGAAACCACTAATACTTATAAGTTGAGAGTTTTTCCAATACATTTCCCATCTTAAATCGAAATTATAAATATCGGTACAAGTTAAATTTCCATTCCAAAATTCTATGCCGGCAACGTCGTTTGCATCACGAAACAAACCTCCGATAAATGTTCTACCTGTTATTGGATCGAAAATCTCTGCGTATGATAATTCTTTGAACGATGGACGAGCTATAGTTTTTGAGGCTGAAATTCTTATGCTTTGTAATTCGTTAATGCTGTAAATGAGATTGATTGTTGGAAAAAATCCTAAATTTTGTAATACAATATCATTCTTTAAAATATTTTGCCCTAATTGGTCCCGACCTGTATATTTTTGTATATAGTTTTCTGCTCTGATACCAATTATTGCTCTAAGTGTCATAAACGGATTAAATTCGTATGATGTATATAAGCCTGAACTGTTGATATTGGAGCTAAATTGATTAGGATTTACAGGAATAAAAGGTACTTCATAAGTAGTCCCCGAAGTTACCGAGCCATTGTAAGGCCATAAATTTTCTTCACTGAAAATTTCATTTGGATCACCTGTCAGGTTTATATTACGAATATTAATTGCAAAGCTTCTGATAATAAAATCTCTTTGTTTGTAAGTGTGAGAACCACCTAAATTAATTTTCGATTTACGACCGAAACTTTTAAATGTATATGATGTTTGAATCATAGCAGAAATGTTGAACTCGTTAAGATCTCTCCAAATTCTTTCAGGAAATCCCGATTCTGTGCTAATCGAAAAAACCCCTTCTCTGTCTTCGTAACGTGTAAATCTAACGTCAGGATCGGAAATAGATGACAAGCTTGGCGATATTTTCCATTCAAGATTCCAGATATCTTCTTTAAAACTGTGTTTCCCGTCCAATATTATGTTTGAAAGTCCACGCTGACTATAATCTAACGAATGAACCAAGCCGTTAAAGTTCGAACCGAGATTTGTCTTATAGAAATCAAATATTCCGGCTTTTGATTCGCCATTTTGCAAATGCATGAAATTTAAGCGATATTTTGAGTTTTTTGTCTTTATAGCAATACCTGCAAGTCCATTAATAAAAACCGATTCGGTGCCATAATTACCGGTCTGGTATTCTCGTCTGTCAAGTTCGTAAATAGATTTGTCACCTTGTAATCCGTACAAGCCATTTTCTGCATTTTCGTAAAATTCTGTCGAGTACTTATAAGAAAAAGCAAAGTTGTATCCAATTGTGTATTTGTTTTTATTTACCTGATTTCCAAAGTTTGAACTTATATCAAAATCCATGAGGCTTTTCTTTTTACTTGCAGCCATAATAGGATTAAAACCCGAGAGTATTTCTTTATATCTTTGAGCTTTAAGTCCGTCAGGGTTGCCAACGACTTCTGCGAATTGCGGAATTTCAGTTGTTGCAGGAATTGATCTTGTGCCATCATCAAAACCGAGGAAATCGAGTTTACCACCTTCGTAGCTTAAGAAATCCGAAATAAAATGAGCTCCGGGATTGTATCCCGTACCAAGTGATAGATTCCCTTGTTTTTGTTCCGGAAAATCTTTTGTTTCTATATTAACCACACCTCCTGTAAAGTCAGCAGGTAATTCGGCCGAAAATGTTTTGCTAACAACTATATTATCAATAATATTTGTCGGAAACATATCCATTTGAACAGTATTCCTGTCAGGATCAAGTCCGGGTATTTCCATCCCGTTTAGTATTGTTTTTGTATAACGGTCGCCCAGCCCTCTTATAAAAACGTATTTTCCGCCACTAACCGAAACGCCGGTCACTCTTTTCATCGAAGAAGCAGCATCCGAATCGCCTGTCTTTTTAAATCCTGCCGATGAAATACCGTCCAAAAGATTGACAGAATTTCGTTTCATAGCCATTAAAGAATTTTCGGTATTCCTTACTTCTTTTGCCGCTACAGTAACTTCAGAGAGCATAAATCCCTCTTCGTTTAGTTTTATATCGTCAAGTACTAAAACTTGTGAGGGTTTAACAACGATGTCATTCATTTCTATGGTCTGATACGAAATAAATGAAATTTCTAAATTGTAGGTACCGGGATTTATTTTTAAATTAAAACAACCATCCAAATCACTTGTAGTACCTATTGTTGTTCCTTTAACAACTATTGCCACGCCTGGCATTGTTTCTCCGGTTTTGGCATCATACACTGTCCCTCTCACAAAGCAATCCTGTGCTACAATGTTTAGCATAGAAATCAAGATTAAAATAGCCGGAAATATTATTTTTTTAAACATTTTACTTTTTTGTTTTAAGCATATTAACACCAAAACTCGCAGACCAATGATCTGCGAGTTTATTATTTATTTTAAGAGTTTTTAAAAGTCGCTGAGTTCTGAGTTTGAGTCTGCCCATGTCCATCCTGTGAATTTTGATTTATCAGCTCCAACTGTATTTGCTCCTGAATTTACAGCAGAAGCATGAGCATCTATTCCATTTTTGAAAACCGAGATTAGCTCTACGCCGGTAGCTAATGTAATCTGAAGGCTGCTAAAACTTAGAACTCCGCTTGCGAAGTTTGCAATGCTTGCATCTCCCGAAAGTGATAAGTCGCCACGACCATCAGTGTCTGCCGGATTTGGGAAGTTGAAGAAATATAAGTTTTGGAAAGAACCTCTTGCTCCTGAACGGAAATCACCAAGTTCAGCAGATGCAGAGCCTTTTATACTACCATTTTTTACAGTGTGTCCTGCCAGCATTTCGCCTTCCGGGCCATCAATTTCCAAAGCATGATCTGTTTCGTTTCCGCAAATTACAATAAAGTTATCTAATGTCCCTGCCCATGACTGGTCTGTATCAATACAATCATCCCCGGCATTCCAAACCAATAAGTTTTTTACATTAACGGTACCACCGAAAAATTCGACACCATCATCTTGATTAGCAATAATCTCAATGTTTTCGATAGTCGTTCCGCTTCCAACTCCACCAAGTGTTAATCCATTGATTTCGTTGCCTTCGCCAATATTGGCTCCGCCATGACGAATCGAAACGTATTTTAAAATACCTGAATCATCTGTTGCATTACTTCCACCATACAATCCGTTTTGATCTGATGCGGGAATTCCTTCTATTTGAATGGCCGATGCCGAAGCTGAAATTGGAGCATTGCCAAGTATAATTAGACCACCCCAAAGTCCGTTTAAGTCAGGATCAAGGTTTGGACTTGCTATCATACCCGGCTCAATTTCGTCAGCAATACTTGTAAAAATAATTGGCTGTGTGGCAGTTCCCTGAGCATCGATTTTTGCACCACGAGCTATAATTATAGCAGTTGCGTTTGCTCCCGTTCCTGCTTGCCCTTTTATTATTACACCCGGTTCAATTGTTAAAGTAACACCTGATACTACCGTAATTCTACCTCCTAAAGTATAGGTATTCCCAGTTTTCCAAGTTGTGTTTTCTGTAATGTTTTCTGTAATCACGGTTTCTTCAGGTTCCGGATCTTTGTCTTTACATGAGTTCATAACGTAGGTCATTGTCGCCAAAATCATTAAAAAATAAATCGTTTTTTTCATAACACTTTTTTTTAGTTCGTTAAAAATTTTATTTCTGATGCAAAGAAATTATGAAGAATCCTATACCTCGTTAAGGCATTAATATTTAAAAGTTATCTAATTGTTAAATTTTATTTTTTGTGAATTTAAATATTAATAATTCCTTAATATTCAATTAAGGATTTGTTTGAATTTGAATCATATAATTGCAGAAATATAATTGTATATTATGGAAAATTATTCTGTTTTGCTGGTAGATGATGACGAAGACATTATTGAGTTTTTGGAATATAATTTTAAAAAGGAGGGCTATGTCGTTTATACTGCAATGGATGGAATTTCAGGGCTAAAGTTAGCTCTTGAAAAAAATCCTTCGGTAATCATTCTTGATATAATGATGAAAGGTATGGATGGAATACAATTATGTGAGGAATTACATAAACGCAAAGTTGAAATAACCGGAATGAAAATGTTTTTAACTGCTCGCGGCGAAGATTTTTCACAAATAGCAGGTTTCGATTCAGGAGCTGATGATTTTGTTGTTAAACCTATAAATCCTAAGGTGCTAATAAAAAGGGTAGAGGCTCTATTGAGGAGAAATTCAAATGTAAATAGTACCGAATCTTCAGATTATATAATTAATATCGGAAATCTTAAAATAGATAAAGAACAATACATAGTTTGGAAAAATGGTAAATCTATATTATTACCACGTAAAGAATTTAAATTGTTGGAAATGCTTGCCTCAAAACCAGGAAAAGTATTTCATCGTGACGAAATCTATGATTTAATATGGGGTGACGCTTTTGTCGGAGACAGAACTATTGATGTGCATATCAGGAAATTACGTGAAAAAATTGGTGATAATATGATAGTTACTGTAAAAGGAGTAGGGTATAAGTTGGAAATAGGTACTCAATAATAGGTACTCAATAATAGGTAATCAGTAATCAGTAATCGGTAATCGGTAATCGGTCCAGAAGAATAAAAATCTTCGATTTTTGTTATTCTTCGTGCCCCGTTGCCGAGGGTCAATGGAGATCCTCGTTATAACAAGAAATTGCTATGCAAGCTTGTTGTGACGAGTCTTTAAAACTATAAATTGTGTTTCAATAAATTTAAATGCAATTTCTGTTTTATTGGGATAATCAGTAATTTTGATAAGAAAAGGATTAATGTTATTTATTGGTTCAAAATCCCATTATACAAATTGATATACTCGCCGACATTAGTTTCCCAATTGAATTTGTTTGAGTAATTAATTTGAGAGGTCTTTAAATCAGTATTTTGTTTAAAACTATTTAAACTTTCCAAAATAGTTTTGTGCATTGATTCCGGAGAAAAATCCTTAAAATAAAAAGCATGTTCTGCTCCAATTTCGGGCAAACTTGAATTTGTCGAAATTATAACAGGTACGCCAAAACGCATTGATTCAATTACAGGCAGTCCAAAACCTTCGTATAATGAGGGAAATAAAAAAGCTTCGCAGTTTTGATAATACCAGTTTTTTTCCGCATCACTAATTACACCTGTGAAAATGATCTTATTCAGGACATTTTCTTTTTTTGCTGTTTTTATTAACTCTTTATAATAACTGCCTTTTTTATCTCCGGAAATAACAAGTTTGTGTTCAGGGAAGAGTTTCATCATCGGAATAAGGACTTTAAAGTTCTTTTTCGGCTTGAGGACTCCAATTGTAAAGAAAAACTTAGAATTTATATCAAATGGTTTGGTAATATCTTCACTTATAGTTACACCGTTATAAATGATATCAGTTCTTTTATCATTGAAGTTTAAGTTATCCAATGCAGTTTTTTTTGAAAATTCCGAAATAAATACGAAATGACTACATAAATCAACCTTTTTTTGAAGTTTCTGAAGCCTTTTCTTAGATTTGGTTACAGTTTTTTCTTCCAAAAAATTCAAATCATGAATTGTCATTAAGACCGGTGTGGAATCTTTTGGCATAATATCCGGTTCTTGATGAATACAATGCCATAAATCAAATTTATTTTCTTTTAGATATTTTTTAAGGCTTGTTTTTGTGTGACAAAATATTCCCGTATTTTCGAAATAGGAGATGTATTCTTTTGGTACAAGGAAATGTTTTTCAAAATTTGTTACGGACTTTGATAAAGTTTTGCCATAATTAACAGCAACCTGCCCTAAACCACAATTGAGGTTCGAAAGTTTTAAAAGATCAACAAGGACTTTTTTCACAAATTATTCCCAAATTTATCATTAACTAAACTTCTTCTTTCATTCCCCTCACTTCACACTTTCAACTCCTAACTTTAGGCATCCCGAAAAAACAGAAATTGCTTAAACGAAGAAAGCAAATTCTAATTTTTTCTTTTTAAACCCTCGTTAAATATAATTGCGACACAGCAATTTTATATTTTTTCGAGGATTCTCGAAGAATAACAAAAATCTAGATTTTTGATTCTTCGGAACTCTAGGCACTTTAGACACTTCTTTTCGTGATCCCTGGAGGATTCGAACCTCCATCTTAAGAACCGGAATCTTAAATTCTATCCATTGAACTAAGGGACCTAAGACTGCAAAATTATAAAAATTAAGGTTATAATTTATTTTAAATGTTCTTTGATTAAATATATTTTTTAAATTTGTTTCTGTGAAAATTTTCGCAATCATATTATTTTTCTTGTTAGGATCTTGTTATGTTGTAGCACAGGAGCACGATGATGCATATTATGAGAAAGGAGATTTGTTGCTTTACTATGCCGATCAGGGTGATCTGGAATCTGTTAAAATTATTATCGAAGTCAGTGGGGCTGATATCAATTATACGGATTATTATGGAGTTACCGCTTTGATGTTTGCTGCTCAAATGGGACATAATTCTGTAACTGAATATTTAGTTGAAAAGTCTGCTGATGTTAATTTAAAGTCTTCAGATTTTCAGTTTACAGCTTTGATAAGTGCTGTCAAAAACGATCATTTAAAGACGGCTGAAATACTTATACGAAATGGGGCAAATATTGATGATACTGATGTGTTTGGAAGGACGGCATTACATTATGCTGTTATGTACGGTTTTGCAGAGACAGCAGATATGTTGATGTATTACGATGCCAATATTAATATTACTGATGTTACAGGGTTTTCGCCTTTATGCTATGCTGTTCAGAATGGATTTGAGGAAATTGTTATGTTACTCAAACTCGAAGGGGCTGATGCCGGAATAGTTTTGAGAGATAGCTCTGATTTGTTTCACCTTGCTGCCTCAAGTGGCAACTTATTCTTTTTAAACACATTTGAAAATGATGTCGTTTTAAGAAAAAATATCTATGGACTTACACCACCGGAAGTTGCATTGTCAAGTGGACAGATTGAAACGCTAAATTGGTTTTTGGAGCGGGGTTTTAAATTAAGTGATACAATTAACGAAGTATACACAGCTAGAACATTGGCAAGAATAAGCGGAGACAGGGAAATGAAGAAACTAATCCGTAAAATGAAAATAAAAGATTACCATTATCCGTATTTTGGAAGGTTAAGTTTGGGGTTTGACTTGATTTTTAATGGGGATGATTTTTTTATGAGTTGTAATACCGGAATAAGCGAAGACAGATATGGTTTTGGATTGGAAACCGGAATAATGTTTAGAGGAGAGGAAAGAAGAGTATTATATCCATTTGATTTGAATAATTATTATCAGTTGAGGGAACGTCGTAATGCATGGTATATCATGATGGATAAAAATTTCAAATTGTTTAAGACAGGACGAAATTCTTATTTAAGTGCGTTTTGTGGCATTAGAGCTTCTTATTATTGGGGCGAATATGACGGAGTGAATATTGAGGTTGTCCGTCAGATGATAGCATCGCCTTTGGCGGGTTTAGCATTGAATTCAGGACGGGAATTTCGAATGTTCTTTTTGTGTGACTATTTGAATATACCGATTTATAATACAAATGCATTATTTTATTCATTTGGACTCAAGGGATTGATAAATCTTAGAAAAAAAGATACTAATGAAAAATATCAGTACATTATTAAATATTAGCCTGATTGTGTTATCATTAATCATCATTTCATGTGATGATGATTATGAACCTTATGTGGACAGTGAAGAAATAGATTGTGAGTACTGTTTTGAAACAATGCCTCAATATGTAGATATGGAGTTGCAGTTCAACCAGGTGCAGAATTCCGAAACAGTATATTTTACAGTGTATTCAGGATATGCTTTTGCATCATCGGTTTATATGCGTGGAGGAACAGATCAAAATTCGCTGTGGATTGAAGTTTTGCCAGATCAGAAATATACAGTTGTAGCAGAGTATGAGAGAGCCGGCAGATTTATTCATGTTATAAATGATTGTTTAGTTAAAACAGAATATTTTAAGTATGGCTGTGATGAACCATGTTATTATGTTTACGAAGCACATTGCGACTTAAAATTAAAGAACGTTACTTTCGATTAAGACCTGTAAATATTTTGCACTAATTTATAAATAGCTTAAATATTTTTCAATTATAAAAGTACATAATTATAATCGTGTATTTTTAGGTTTACAAAACTGCAAGGAATATTGTAATCAGTAACAGTCGTAATCGGTAACAGTCGTAATCGGTAACAGTCGTAATCGGTAATCGGTAAGCAGTATGTTAATGCCTGAATATGGTTGACCACTATTTTTCAACTTTAATACGTCCGATTATAGATTTCATTTTTTTTACAGATTACCTGTTTTTATGCTATGGCAGGTAATTAGTTACAATATATTATTTTAATAAATAACTAAATTTTGACGATGGTTTTGTCATGAAGTTTGGAAACCCACACACAATCCTCCCGGACCAAACTTCCCGCCAAAACCCAAATTGGTTTCATTTTTAACCTTTATAAAAATTCAACTTTTAATGTCCAATATTTACACTTTCGTCTATAAATATAATTATATTATATATTAATTAAAATTAATATTAATTTATAGAAACAACATGCAACTAAGATTGGTAAATTTACGTCTTAAACGTGTTAGAAAAATATGAGTCGAAAAATATAAATTTAAATTTACTGTTATGAGAAAGTTACTACTCGCGATTTTGCCTATCTGTTTCTTGTCTTTTTTAAATGCCCAAACAACACAAGTTATTCAGTTGTCGGCAAACGAAACAAAAATGGAATTGAAAGATGTCAGCCCCGAAGCTTTTTCGGCAAAGATTTATTTAAAAGAGCTTAATTTAATAAATCAGTCAGATGAAAATGGAAGCTTTTCCTTTCTTGAAGTCGAAGGACTGACTAACCCTGCCAATGTTGGTCAGGCAAATTTGCCAGTTATTTCAAAGTTAATTGAAGTTCCTTATGGAGCAGAAATCGTTGTAAATATTAAATCATATACCGAGGAAGTAATTAATCTCGATGATTATGGAATATATCGCATTTCTCCAACACAGCCATCTTACGCAAAGAATACTCCCGAAGGAGAATATTATTTTGTAATAGATGAGGAATATTATAATACTGATGAATTGGAATCTTCTCCGTTAATTACTACCGAAATTCAGGGTATTATGAGAGGAGTAAGAATGGGACGTATTGAGATTAGACCTTGGCATTATAATCCGGTAGAAAACACATTAATTGTCTACAACAATCTTGATTATGAAGTAATTTTTGTTGGTGCAGATCTTGGTTTAACCGAAGAGATGAAAAATAAATATTACACTCCTGAATTTGAAGGTTCTTTTCAGTCGATGTTTAATTACATTGCTCCTGCAGCAAAGGATGCATTTTCAAATTATAATGCTCCAGTCAAATATGTTATTATTGCCAATACTGCTTTTCAAGAAACATTGCAACCTTTTGTTCAATGGAAAACCAAACAAGGATATAATATAATTGAGCATTATGTTGCAACAGGAACAACAAATACAACCATTAAAACATACCTCCAAGGATTATATGATGCTGGAACCAGTGGAGATCCTGCCCCATTATATGTTCTAATAATTGGTGACCATAGCGGTACTTATGCAATACCGGCTTTTGCTTCAACTGCAACGACTCCTGATAATAGTCATATAACCGACGTGTATTTTGCTACTTATGACGGTTCATCTGATTATATTCCTGATTTATATTATGGTAGAATTTCAGCAAATTCGACAACTGAGTTGCAAAACTATTTGGATAAAATGTTGCCTTATGAGCAATATACTATTCCGGATGGTTCATATCTTAATAAGTGTATGCTTATTGCCGGTGTTGATGCTACTTATGCAAAATCACACGGTGATGGTACTATTTATTACGGAATAAACGAATATTATAATGAAGAT
>Ga0209200_1002157_pt1 | contig 18662 bp, 19 predicted proteins | sample AD_UKC033_MetaG_FD_184406 | JGI IMG/M metagenome (GOLD analysis project Ga0209200, IMG submission 184406) | Active sludge microbial communities of municipal wastewater-treating anaerobic digesters from USA - AD_UKC033_MetaG (SPAdes) (version 2) | ecosystem: Engineered > Bioreactor > Anaerobic >...
TTCAAAAGCCGGGCTGGCTTAGTGGCTTACGTTGGAAGATTTTTGGTGGGCTTTTGTATATTCGGCTTAATGTTAGTAGCTGGGCAATTTTAATATTTGTTGGGTCATTGGTTCTATTAATTATCATTGTTATTTTATCGTGTAACTCACATTGCGTCCGCTTCCTTGTTTTTCAATTAATCCTTTGTTGAGCAACTCTGACAAAATACGTTTTACGGTTGGTGCAGGTATCGCTAACTTTTCGGCAATTTTTCCCGACTGGATGTTCGGACGGTTTTGAATAATAGAATAAATTGATTTTTCTTTGGGCGAAAGCTGTGTTTCCATTCCAGTTTTTTGCAATTTCGTCAGCAGTTGCGATTGGATATTTGACAAGCAATTCAAAAAGAACTGTATCCAAACGGTTACATCTTCGTGTGGGCGTTGTGCCTGACAACTTCTAAGCACCTGATAATATTCGTTTTTTCGGTTTTCTATTTCGTGTTCAAAACTCACGTATTGTATCCATTTATATCCGTTTTTGAGTAGCAAAAGTGTTGAAATCAAACGGCTTAACCTGCCGTTTCCGTCTTGAAATGGGTGAACGCTCAAAAAATCATAGACAAAAGACGCTACTTTGATTAATGTGTGTACTTCCGTTTCGGAATTATACCAATTGAGCAAAGCCCTTATGGCATCTTCAGTGGCAAATCCCGCTTCGGTGGTTTGAAAAATGATTTGTTGTGTGCCGTCAGGAAATGAGGCTTCAACCGCATTACTTTGCAGCTTATAATTGCCTTTATGCCATTCGTCTTTGGCACTGTATTTCATCAAACTATTATGTAAACTTTTGATATGGCTTTCGGTAACGCTTATGTTTTCATAAGATTCCGAAATCAAGTCCAGTACTTCAAAATAACCGACTACTTCCTGCGAGTCTCTGTCAGTAAGTTTGGTAATATCAATTTTTTGAAGCAATACATCAACTTCTTCATCGCTCATTCTGTTGCCTTCAATACGGTTTGAAGCCCCTACGCTTCGCACTGTAGCAATGCTTTTCAACTCTTTAAGGCTTTGTCCTTCTCTGCGTTCAATAGCTGTCCAATTTGCATCAAAACGGTCTATTTCACTGATTAAGTTAATCAGTTTCCAATCAATTTTCAGTTTAAAATTATATACTTCGTTGTCCATTTTGATACGATTTGATACGCAAAGATACGATTAAGATTTGAAACCGCAAATAATAAATGATACGTTTTGATACGTTTAGATTTGATTATGATACGAAAAATGTCATTGTTTTCAGTTGTGCGGTTGTCGTGTTGTTGGTTCGTCACGCCTTGCTACTGACTCAAAGGAATATTGATACCCTTCTCTTTTCAACCCTAAAAAGTGATGCACGTCAAGTATCAATATTTCAAGTTGGACGAGGCGGTCATGCTTATGTGGAGAATCAATTTTCCTTTGTCTTTATTTTGATGATAAATATAAGGCTTTCATTTAGATTATGGTAATTTATCCGGGGGTGACGATCATTTTATACTTAAATAGGATTAATAGTTGGGTTTGGTCAATATGATGTACCGAGAGCCTTTGAAGTATTGGATACTCCGGTATAATGTAAGCCACCCCGGGGAGTTGGATTCCGAACAAAGTGTCCTCCATACAGGGCGGCATTGCCATACTTTCCATTTCGGAAGACAAGTGCTATCTTCCTACATTGACCAACAAAAGTCAGCCATCCATCCGCCAAAAAAGATAGTAATCCACCTGAGAGAAATACAGGCCTTCATCAGGTCTCGCTGAATGGCAAGTATTCAAAAGCCGGGCTGGCTATGTGATTTAGTTTGGAAGTTTTGTGGTGGGTTTTTGTATATTCGGCTTAATGTTAGTGGCTATGGCATTCTTGGTCGTCTGTTGTTTTCGGGTTGCATGTTGGCTAAGAAAATTAAGAAAAGTGAAAGGGAGATTTTTATCAGGTTGGGAGAGGCAAGCTCATTACGCATTTTTTGTCGGTTTTGTGCGGTTGCCAAAATGCTTAGTGTGCTTGCCTTAGCGTAGGTCTAATTGTCTATCTTAAAAAAATGTTTAGATACAATTTACATTTTGTCTGATCATTTTAAATCCTGATTATTAAGAACGCCTGTTTTCACCACGGAAAACTATCCGGGTCATTTTTTTCATAAGTTCTTTCATTGCGATTGATGCCATTGATGATGGACATATCTACAGCAGAAAGTTCAAAATCAAAAATGTTGAAATCTTCTTTCATATGCTCCACATTTGTAGATCGGGTTACGGTTAATAATCCGCGTTGGATGTCCCATCTCAAAATAATCTGAGCCACACTTTTGTTATACTTTTTAGCCAATTCCATTAAAACAGGGTTGTCCAAATCTTTCCCCGCTCCTAATGGCGACCAGCATTGCACCGGAATTTCTCTGTACAGGGTTCTCCCAGCATTTTCCATATTGGAGAAAGTAGGGTGAATTTCAATTTGATTGATTACAGGTTTAATTTTCGCATACTTCAACAAATCGTCAATATGATGCGGATTGAAATTGCTTAAACCGATAGATTTTATCAATCCCTTGTTGACATAGTCTTCCATGATACCCCAGGTTTCCTGAATATGTTCTTTTACCGGCCAGTGAATGAGCATCAAATCCAAATAATCGGTTTGCAATTTTTCCATGCTGATATCAATGGATTGTTTTACGGTTCTGTTACGCATTACATCCGGACCAATTTTAGTGGTTAGAAAAATATCCTTTCGGGCAATACCACTGTCTTTAATTCCTTTACCAACACCGGCTTCATTTTGATACCCTTGTGCGGTATCAATCAATCTAAACCCAACTTCAATAGCTTCGCGAACATATTGTTCAGGCTTGTCGGTTAATGTCCAGGTACCAAAACCTAATTGAGGAATCATAGCACCATTGTTTAATTTTATCATAGGAACATCTTTACTTAAAGTAGCATTATTTTGTTTTCTCGATAACAACTCAGAGGCATGGGCAACTCCACCCAAAGCCATAAAACCGGCGATACCTAGTGACGATTTTAAAAATTCATTTCTTTTCATGTTACTTAATTTATTTTTTATAACTCAGCATCACCCCGTCATTCTCCAATTTTTCTACAGCCTTCAAAGTGAATTGTTTGGTAATTCGGCTGTTATCAAAGGTTTCGGCAAAGGTTTGTTCTTTACTTCCGTCAATAAAAGGAGCAATGACGATTTTGATTTCATCCACCAAATCGGCTTTGATGAAATTGGCATTAATGGTAGCTCCACCTACAATCGCAAAGTTTTTAATATCAAAGAGGTTGTACAATTTATCCAAAGCCACTTCCAAATCGATGCTTTCGTCACCGGCAAAAATGTATGAGATGTTCTTTTCCCTTAAATAAGCCAGGTATTCGGGACTTGCACTTTTGGTGGTTACTACCAACACATCATTCTTTACTTTATCAGGAAAAACCAGTGTACGTTCTTTCCAAAATACTTTTCCTTTCGTATCGAAGGATACGATGTAGATATTTTCTCCTTTGTTGACATAATCCTCAAAATCGGCAGAAACATCTTTGTATTTTGACAAATCCACGGTTTCGTCGCTGAAATATTTCTTGTGGGTGGTGCTTCCATTTCCCCAGGCCTGATTACCTTCCAGCTTCATCAATTCAAAATAATCGCCCAGTTCATCATTATGATCGTGAATAAAATCGCCTTCAATTTTTCCGTCGATGGAAGTGAACATCGTTAATAGAATTTTTGGTCTGTTCATAGTTTCATTATTTATTGAATACAAAATTACCCTTCAAGGGATAGATGAATTTATTTGGATTACTGCTCTTTGTACCAGTTTTACTGTTTCTGTTTCACAGGTTAAATTGGTTAAATCTTCCTGGTTATAATACTATTTTCTTTTCTAACCCCCATTAAAATCACCAAAGCAGACAAGCTTATAAACAGTGTAATAATCCAGGTCATGGTCCAAGGGTTTCCATTATGGGATGCAAAAAGAGCGAGTAGGATTGATGAGATGACACCACTTCCATATTGCAGTGATCCCAATAAAGCAGCTCCCGAACCCGCCATTTTTGGCACCTTGTCCAGAGCAGCAGCATTGGTACAGGCAGCAATAACCCCATTGGTGCTGAATACGAAAAACATTGGAATGACAATTCCTAAAATTCCTCCAATTCCCGATTTCACAAGGATAACCAACAACAAACTGGCCATCATAGCTACTGATGTGGCTACCTTCAATAACAAATCCAGACTGTATTTTCTGACTAATTTCCGGTTCAACATGCTCAAACTGGCAATTCCTACCATATTAACTCCGAATAAGTAACCGTAATTTTCAGGTTTTACTCCAAAATATTGAATGTACACCAATGGAGAACCTGTAATAAATGCATAGGCACCTACATAAAAGAAGGTAACACAGAGCGTGTAAACCATAAATTGTCGGTTTTTGAGCAACAATCTGTATTTAGCAAAAGCCAGTTTCAGGCTACCTTTATTTTTTCGTTCATCTGTTAAAGTTTCGGGAAGTGTGGAAATGGAAAACAATAATAGAATTCCAATAATTTCCAAGAGCCAAAATATGCTGTGCCAACTGCTCAATATTAAAATTTTTCCACCAATCAAAGGTCCTGCAATGGGTGCAATGGCCATTACCACCATCAGGGTGGAGAGCATTTCTGCTGCTTTGGTTTGTCCATACATATCCCGAATCATCGCCCGGGAGAGCATGGGCCCTGTACAGGCTCCAAAAGCCTGAATGACACGCCACACAATCATTTCAAACATAGTTTGTGACAAGGCACAGCCCACAGAACCCACAATAAATAAAGCCAAACCAATATACAATGGTCTCTTTCTTCCGTATTTATCACTAACTGGACCCCAGAAAATTTGTGCAATAGAAAACCCGATTAAAAACCCGGATATCGTCAGCTCTATATTTCCCTGTAAATCATGTTGCATGGTGGGCATTGCGGGCAGATAAATATCCACTGAAAGTGAAGTCATCGCCATCAAAGCACTTAAAATGGCAATGACTACCACGCTCGATGTTTCTTTAAATGCTATACTTTGTACCTTGTTTTCCATTTTTCATTTATTGATGGTACAAAGTTCCCTCTTTATTCACCCCAAAGCCTTACCCTGATTACAGCAATATTTACCAATTTTACTTATTCAAAAAAGAACGCAGAATGACAAATTCACTTTTCTGAAAATTTGCCATTCTTAATCATTTAATCAAACTCTACTAATTCCCAAATTTTCTTTCATATGATTTTCAGGGTTTGCAATCAATTTCCCAACAAAATCGGCAATGCTTTTTCGGGATAATGCTCCTCCGATTTCGGGTTTACCCTTGTGGGTAATTTCATAATCCACTTCATTGCCATTGGTAAACCAATCGGGCCGAAGAATGGTGTAATCCAAACCAGAGTTTTCAATATTGTTGGACAAAGCTCGGTATGGTTTTAACACAGGTTTCATGGGTGTGTCAAAAATCCCGATGGAACTTATGGCAATTATGCGTTTTACACCTTCATCTTGCATGGCTTTTACAATATTTTTGCTCATAGTATCCAGGTCTCCGGCAAGATTTACATATACAATGTCTTGTCCTGAAACAGCATTTTTTACAACCTCAAAATTTGTAGCATCACCTTCAATTACGGTAGCGTTTTCGATGTTGGAAATCCGGTTTTTAGTTCTTGCAAAAAGCGTTAATTCAACATCATTTTGCTTTTTCAGTTCTTCTATAACTACGGTGGCAAGACTTCCACTTGCTCCTATGATGAGTACTTTTTTCATCTGTTTATATTCTTTTTAAAATGGTCAGATGGAACACCCATGATAATCATTTTCGTGTGTGATTAAGGATTCATGGGTGTTTCATATTCCTATTTTAATATTAATTACGAATCATCAATAATGAATAACCTATTAATTTGTATTTCATCATTGATTATTAAAATCCCGCCCAAGTCTTAAATTGTTCCACCATTTTTGGCTCACGATGACTAAAAAAACTACTGGTATTTGTGTTTAATCCTGCAATTTGGTTCATTTCATCTTGCGTTAATTCAAAATCGAACACCTCAAAATTTTCTTTAATTCTTGATGGTGTTACCGATTTTGGAATGACTACAATATTGCGTTGTATCATCCAGCGAAGTGTTACTTGTGCTACGGATTTTCCATGTTTTTTACCAATTTCAGAAAGCGTTTCGTTTTGGAAAAAGTTGTCCCGACCTTCGGCAAATGGTGCCCAACTTTCGTGTTGCACGCCGTATTGCTTCATTATTTCGTTATCCTCGCTGCGTTGATAAAACGGGTGCGTTTCAATTTGATTTAAAGCGGGTACGATGTCATTAAAACTAATTAAATCCACCAATCTGTCCGGATGAAAATTACTTACGCCAATCGCTCTAATTTTTCCTTCCTTGTACAACTCTTCCATAGCACGCCAGGAACCATAAACATCATTGAATGGTTGGTGCAAAAGGTACAAATCCAAATACTCCAATTGTAGCTTTTCCATAGAATCGGCAAATGCTTTTTTGGCTTTTTCGTAGCCGTAATCGGAAATCCAAAGTTTTGTTGTTATAAATAATTCTTCTCTTGGTATTCCACTTTCTTTAATAGCGTCGCCAACAGCTTTTTCATTGCCATAAGCCTGTGCGGTATCTATACTTCTGTATCCAACTTTCAAGGCTTCGAGAATACTTTTTTTACATTCCTCATAATCGGGAACTTGGTACACACCATAACCCAAAATGGGCATTTTTACCTCGTTGTTTAGTGTTATTGTTTGCATTTTTTTAATTTTTTTAATTTTTTTAATTAGTAATTTATGTTATTCAGATAAATCCAGCAGGTCTTTATTCAATCGGTCGCCTTTTATTTCGATCTCTGCCAATCTGCTTTCGATTTCTTTTAAATCGTCTGCGGTCAATTCCACATTTACCGATTTAATATTGTCGGTGATGTATTCCATTTTGTCCATACCGGGTATGGGAACAATAAACGGTTTTTGAGCCAATAACCAAGCTAATGCAATTTGTACGGTAGAAACATTTTTCTGTTGGGCAACATCGGCCAACATTTCTACCAAAGGCATATTGGCTTTTATGTTTTCTTTGGTGAAACGTGGGAAAACAGCACGCAAATCGGTAGCGGCATCAAAAGTGGAATTTTCGGTAATCGCTCCCGTTAAAAATCCTGTTCCGAGTGGTCCCCAAGGCACAAAACCGATGTTTAGTTTTTCGCACAACGGCAACACTTCTTTTTCGGGTTCTCGTGTCCAAATGGAATATTGATTCTGAACTGCCGTTACCGCCTGAACGGCATGTGCTTTGGCAATGGTTTTGGCATTGGCTTCCGATAATCCAAAATGTTTTACTTTTCCTTGTGTTATCAAATCCTTTACTGTTCCGGCAACATCTTCTATCGGCACATTGGGGTCAACACGGTGTTGGTAGAGCAAGTCGATATAATCGGTTTGTAATCTTTTTAATGATGCTTCAACCACTTTTTTAATGTGTTCGGGACGGCTGTTGAGTCCGCCTTCTTCCGAAATCATTCCGAATTTTGTGGCGATAATAACTTCCTTTCTAAATGGTTTTAAGGCTTTGCCTACCAATTCTTCGTTTGTAAACGGTCCATAGGCTTCAGCAGTATCAAAAAAGGTAATGCCTTGCTCAAATCCGGAACGGATTATTTTTATACCGTCGTTTACATCGACTGCTTTCCCTGTTCCAAAACTTAAATTCATACAGCCCATTCCGAGTGCGGAAACTTCTAAAGTTCCTAATTGTCTTGTTTGCATATTATTCAATTTTTAATGTTAAATGACGGATTACGAATTGTTCATTCGTCAGTGATAATTCGTAGTTATTTTAAAGGTGTTTTTCCATTCGTTCCTTTTGAACTCGAACCAATGTTTACACCAATGTCGTGAGCGGCAGCAAGGGCTTCGGGTGCACGGTTTCCGTAAACGGTTTCTTGAGAAAATGCATCTTCTAAGGTTTTTATATCGTCTTTGGTCAATTCCACATTTACTGATGCTATATTTTCTTCAAGGTGATATGGGTTTACAGTTCCGGGAATGGGAACAATGTTGGGGCTTTTTGCCAACAACCAAGCTAAGTTGATTTGAATAGGCGTTGCATTTTTTTCATGAGCCATTTTTTGAAGAATGTTCACGATTGGTCGGTTTTTAATCATATTTTCATCAGAGAATCTTGGAAAACTCGCCGTTACCCGTAAATCGTTTTCACGAAACGGAAATCCTTGTGCATATTGCCCAGATAGATACCCCATCCCAAGCGGACTCCAAGGCACCAGACCAATACCCAATTCCTGACAAGTGGGCAATACTTCGTGTTCGGGGTCGCGTGTCCAAAAAGAATATTCGTTTTGCACGGCTGTTACAGGATATTCCTTGTGGGCTCGACGAATGGTAGCTTCGCCTGCGCACGACAAACCAAAGTGTTTAACCTTACCTTCTTTAATTAAATCGCCTACCGTTCCGGCAACATCTTCAATCGGGACATTGGGGTCAACACGATGTTGATACAATAAGTCGATATGGTCAGTTTGTAAGCGTTTAAGCATACGCTCCACATTTTGGCGAATGTATTTGGGTTGGCTGTTCAATCCTTTTCTTGCTTTGGTAACAGGGTCAACTTCAAAACCGAATTTTGTAGCAATTACCACATCATTTCGATAAGGTTTCAACGCTTCGCCTACCACTTCTTCGCTATAATATGGTCCGTAAACTTCGGCGGTATCGAAAAAACGGATGCCATGTTCGTATGATTTTCTAATTAAAGCAATGGCTTGTTCCTTTGGTGTTTCCGGACCGTAAGCCCAGGCAATATTCATACAGCCAAAACCGAGTTCGGTTACTTCAAGATTGCCAAGTTTTCTTTTTTTTAGTTCAGATGAAATGATTTTGTTAGTTGAATTTTCTTTGTGAAATGAAGTTGCTCCCGAAGCAAGAAGCGAACCTCCAAAAGTTAATCCGGCACCGGTAAGAACAGTGCTTTTCAAAAAGTTTCTGCGGTTGTTGTTATTTGTTTCCATTTTCTTTGAATTTGATGATACAAAGGTATACTCTCAATTAGCCTGCTGACTAACGAGTTTCAAATGGAAACTTACAAAAATCAAATTTTTCTAAATTGGGAAGGCGTAAGGTTAGTTGTTTTCTTAAAAAAGTTATTGAAATGGGTGGCTTCTTTAAAACCAAGCGAATAAGCGATTTCAGAAAAATTCCAATCGGTTAGTTGGATAAGAGTTTGTGCTTCCTGGGCAATGCGTTCTTTAATAATGGTTGTGGTGGTCTTTTCGGTTACTTCTTTTACGGATTTATTGAGGTGGTTCACATGAACATTCAACTCGTTGGCAAAATCGGAGGCTGATAAAAACGTGATGGTTTGGTGTGGGGATTCGATAGGAAACTGACGTTCCAACATTTCCAAAAACTGAATCGTAATTCGCATAGAAGCCGTATGTGTACTTTTGTTCTTGGCTTCATAACTTGCCGATTTCATGGTAATGTGCAACATAGCTTCCACATACATTTTTGCCGCATCGTATTTATAAATATAGTCCGATTGTATTTCAGCAAACATTTTGTTGAATAGCGATTCTACGGCATCGGCTTCTTGCCTGGTAAGTTCGTAAAAAGGTGTGACATTGGCTTTAAAAGGCGGAAATTCAATTATGCGTTTGTCCCTTTTTAAAAATTGTTCATTAAAAATGCAGAAATAACCTTTGGTTATTTTATTTCGTTCCAACCAACCAAAAGGCGTAAAAGGATTGGTGAACGCAATAGCATGATTTTTAACCTGATACTCCTTTCCCGAGCATTGAAAAATGCCGCCACCGTAAACCAAAACGATGTTGTACCATTCCCGTCTGCCGTACTCCAAAGGTTCAGCTTCTTCTCCAATATTGGGATATTTGAGAGAAAAGGCATTGAAATGCCCCAAACTATTGCGGATTTCGTCGGGAATCCACTTATGGCGGACTTCGTAAAATTCGTGTATGGTTTCCAGTTTTCTCACATTGTAAAGTTACAAAATTCAATCTGAAATTGAGAGGTGAGAAGGCAATTTTCGATATAGGCTAAAGTTAAATCAAATCAGGTTCAATATGCAAAACAGCCATGCCAGAAATCAAACTTATGAATAGTCCGGCAAGTACAAACAAAATAGGATAAGCATCCTTTACTTTGTTTGCCAACATTATCAAGAATATTATTACTAAAAACTTGCCCCATCAATTACATACCTGTATCGGGCTTCCTTATTCACCACTTTATCCCAGGCTTCATTCAACTGATTGGCTGAAATGATTTCTATCTGCGGATAAATCTTGTTTAAAGCACAATAGTCCATCACTTCCTGTGTTTCGGGAATACCGCCAATGGTAGAACTATTGAAATTAACCCGATTGTTCATCATCAATGAATTATTCAGTTCCAACGCTCCATTAATGGGTTGACCTACCTGAGTGAAATGGGGAAATATGAAGATCGTCTGCTTGATCTATTTTTTTCAATTCTTCGCTTGAAAACTGTTTTGTTATTGAATTCATTTTATTTGTGCTTTGAAATTATTTTTTGGGCAATGGTGTTCCTTTAGAGCTTTCACCCAAGTTTGCACCGATGTCGTGATTGGCAAACAATGCTTCTGTGGTTCGTGGGCCTTCAACTTTAATTTCAGTAAAACCATTTTCCAGTCTTTGCAAATCTTCTGTTGAAAGACGAATCTTCAATGCATTGATGTTTTCATCAATATGTTTTGGATTGGATGAACCAGGAATGGGTACAATGGATGGATGTTTTGCCAATAACCAAGCCAGAGCAACTTGTCCCGGTGTAGCATACACTTTTTGCCCAATTTCCTGAAGTAAACCAATCAGCTTCCAATTGTGTTTTTGTGCTTCGGCTGTAAATCTTGCCCTGTGTGCACGTAAATCTAATTTGTCATCAAATGGTGTATTGGGTGTAATTGTTCCCGAAAGATAACCTGAACCAAGTGGACTCCAAGGCACAAAACCAATTCCCAATTCCTCACACACCGGCAATACTTCATGCTCAGGGTCTCGTGTCCAGAATGAATATTCATTTTGAACTGCGGTTACCGGATGAACGGCATGAGCTCTGCGAATAGTGGCGCCGCCAACTTCCGACAAACCATAATGCAATACTTTTCCTTCCTGAATCATGTCTTTCATAACTCCAACAACATCCTCAATTGGCACATTCGGATCAACACGATGTTGGTAATACAAATCGATATAATCGGTTTTTAATCGTTTCAAAGAACCTTCGGTCATTTTGCGGATATAATCAGGGCGACTGTTTAAACCGATATTTTTTCCGTTTTCATCATAACCATAACCAAATTTAGTTGCAATAACCACTTTGTCTCTGATAGGTGAAAGTGCCAGACCTACCGATTCTTCATTGATGAAAGGACCGTAATTGATGGCTGTATCAAAAAAGGTTACACCCTTCTCATAAGCCGAACGGATGACTTTTGCGGTTTCCTCATTGCTCAATCGTGGTGCATAGCCGTGTTGCATGCTCATGCATCCAAAACCCATAGCCGAAACTTCCAGCGATCCTAATTTTCGAGTGGGTAGTGTTTCGGGATTTGTATTATTGTTCATTGGAAAATCATTTTTTGATGATGAATTATTTTGGGCAAAACCCGTAAACGGATTTACTAAAGGGATTGCCATAGCAAAAGCAGAAGTACCTAAAAAATTTCTTCGACTCCAATTTTTATTTTCTGACATAGCTGTAAAATTTTATTGATTAATAATTTTTTTATCTTATGGTATAACCACCATCCGGTGTTACGGCCTGCCCAATCATAAATCCGGCTCCTTCACTGCACAGCCAAAGAACCGCACCGGCAATTTCTTCAGCTTTGCCCATTCTTCCCTGTGGTATAGCGCTGATGATGGCATCCATGTGTTCAGGCCGGTCTGCCACTGCATTGGCTACCATTGGGGTTTCGGTAGTGCCGGGACAAACACAATTGATGCGGATGCCTCTTGAGGCATATTCCAAAGCACTGGCTTTTGTTAATCCAACCACACCGTGTTTAGCTGCGGTGTATGCACCCAAATTTGCCGTGCCTACCAAACCACTTTGCGAAGAACAATTTACGATGGCTCCGCTACCGTGTTTGCGCAACTCTTGTAATTCATATTTCATACACAACCAAATGCCTTTCAGGTTAACAGCAATGGCTTTGTCGAATTCAGCACTGTCAGCATCTGCGGTTTCTGCAACATTAACGTGGACTCCTGCATTGTTATACGCATAATCCAGTCTACCAAACGCAGCAACGGTTTGTGCTACCATATCGGCAACTTCCGATTCTTTCGTCACATCGCATCGGATGGCAATGGCTTTAAAACCTTCTTCATTCAATTGTTTTGCAGCTTCTTTCACGGCATCTTCATTATAATCTGCCAGGGCAACTGCGGCTCCAGCTTGAGCAAAAGCTTTTGCTGTGGTTAATCCTATTCCTGATCCTGCACCGGTAACAAGTGCTACTTTGTTTTGAAAATTGTACTGTATCATAACATTTATTTTTGATGATACAAAGGTCATTACATATTTGCAGGTGACTGTACTTCGATTACTGCACTTTGTATCCGTTTTACTGAAATCAATCCTTTTTGTAAATTTGAGGGTTGAATTTTCTATTTGAGTATGCCTAAATTTTTAAAAGTTGATTCGGTTAGTGTTTACGAGCACTCGATAGGATACAAGAATCTACATCCACTTGTAAGTGTTATTCCGTACGCCTCCGTAACGCCCATTCACAACAGCTTAAATCAATATGGCGTTTATGCTTTGTTTTTATTGGAAAACAATATTGAGGAACTGAATTATGGAATGGGAAAATATGATTATCAAGCCGGTACGCTAATCACTGTTGCTCCGGAGCAAATTGGCGGCAGATGAATATTCCGGTGATATTGACCCCCCATTCCGGTGATATTGACCCCCCTGGGATTTTGGTTATTTAAAAGAACGTTTTACCTGACAATATTACAGTTTTTTTCTAAGACTATCCCCTTTTATCTCGATTCTGTATGCAGTATGAACCAGACGGTCCAGAATCGCATCAGCAAGAGTTTCCTCTCCGATTACATCGTACCAACTGCCGACAGGAAGTTGGCTTGCAATGATTGTGGAAGCCTTGCTGTGGCGGTCTTCGATGATTTCCATCAGATCCAACTGCTGTTGTCCATCAAGATGAGTTAGCCCAAAGTCATCCAAAATCAATAAATTAATCTTAGAGAGTTTTTCAAAGAATCGGATAATTGTTCCATCAAGTCGGCTCAACTTCATCCTCATCATCAGTTTCTGTGTATTATAATAGGCTACCTTAAAGCCCAGGGCACAGGCCTGGTGTCCCAGAGCTGATGCCAGGAAGCTCTTCCCACAACCGGTAGCACCGGTTATCAGGACAGCTTCTCCTTTGGAGATATATTCTCCGATAGCTAAAGTTGCCATCACTTGACGGTCTATTCCCCTGGCAGGATCCATCTTGATCTCCTCCATGCTTGCTTTATAACGGAAGGAGGCTTGATGGGTCAGTCGGTTAAATCGTCGGTTTTCCCGTTCCTGTTCCTCTGCCTGCAGTAGTAGTTCGAGTCCTTCTTCCAGGGTCAGCCCAAGATGCTGACGCGTCTCGGTAAGAGATTGGAAGGCTTGTGCCATGCCGTGTAATCTAAGACGGCTCATTTGAGTTTGTACTTGGTTCATTTGCATTGGTTTTAGTATGATTAAATGATAATTCCAGTTGTTGGTAATGTTGACGGCCTCTTATGTTATTATGCGGAGGCAACGGTTGAGGTGGTTGTGCTTCCGGAGTGTCATATGTCTTATTTTCCAGACAGTTTTTAATAAAGTTGTACAGCCTGGATGAGACTCCATTGTTCATCGCTATGATACAGGCTTTTTCAAACGATTGTTTTTCGGCATTTTTGGCTAGATGAAGCAGGCCTTCACTGGATCTATACAATATCTCGGGATAGACATCACTTTCAAACATGCCTTGTATCAGTTTCTTTAAGATGTCCGAATGCTTTGAGGCACGGTTAATGTAATACTGCGGTGACCGGTCTAAATAATGCTGATGCTGCGAACATAGGTGATTACGTTCGGTAGTGTATTTAGATGGACGATAGTCCCGGGGATGGACAGCAATCTGATTACCTGAAGAAAATATATAGACCATCGAACGGGTATATATCACTTGCACTCTACGGCCGATATATTGGTAAGGCACACTGTAGTAGTGCTTATCTACGGATAGATATACATGATTGTTTTTACCGACGGTAAGACGGCAATAATGTTTTATCTCGAAGCGCTGTATAACAAGTGGTCTGAGATGTTTTTTCTCCTCTGCCACAAAGAGTTCTTCTCGACAAAAAGGCTTTTGCTGCATACGTGTCTGGTTGTGCTCACGTATTTTGTCTGTAATAGCTTCATTCAGACTCTCCAGGCTGAAAAATCGTACATTACGCAGACGGGCAAATACTCTGTTGTAGATTAGTTTTACTAGGCCTTCTACCGAAGACTTATCCTTTGGCTTTGCTGCACGTGCAGGTACTACACTACAGCCATAATGACTGGCAAAGTCTTGTAAGGCTTGATTCAAAGTAGGCTCGTATCGACTGGATTGGGCAACGGCTGATTTAAGGTTATCAGGAACTATAGCCAAGGGGACGCCTCCCAGATGGATCAGGCACTGTTCTAAAGCGTACAGAAAATCCGGAATAGTCTGAGATCGTACCGCGATGGCAAAGCCGTAGTTGCTGTAAGGAAGGCAAGCTGCAAAAACCTGACATTCGATAATCTCTCCGCTTGAACGATCGATGTAACTGAGCTTCTTTCCGGCAAAGTCAATGTACAGCTTTTCTCCTGGATGATGAGTCATCACCATAGATGGCTTGGATGCTGTGAGATATTGATTGAAGTGGAAGCAGAACTGAGAATATCCATATCCACAGGCGTCCCCTTGTTTGTACTCCTGCCAAAGAAGATAGCGAGTCACGCCAGGGCGTTTGAGCTCGTTTACAAAGTAAGGAAGTTGATCCCTGATACGCCTATAGCGTTCGTCATCCGTTTTGTAGGCTGGATTGCCTGCGAAGAATTTGGCTTCCAAAATCGGATTATCCAGCTTTATGAGTTGTTCGATATCCATCGGGCAAGACGCACTGCTTACAATCAATTCCAGCTTGCCCAAATAAGACTTTACGGTGTTCTTGCTCATGTCAAGTGCCCGGGCAATAGCCTTTATCCCCAGACCTTGGTGATGCATCAATAAGAGTTGTTTTATTTGACTCATACATTTTGGTTTTCCTGCCATTGCACGTTCTTTTTTGGTTAATAAACCAAATACAACCAAAATCCAAGCCAGGGGGTCAATATGCTCCGGAATCAGTCTTTCTTCTGATATCACAAATTGCCCAGAGGGGTCAACATGCTCCGAAATCCAATGTGCTCACGCCACAAAATGCTAAACGCAGCATTTCATCAATCCACATTTTCTTTGAAATTTCACAAGAAAGGGGGTCAACATGCTCCGGAATTTGCCTCTTGTTTATTGAAATCCTTTCAGGGGGGTCACCTTATGCCGGAATGGCAGAATGCTGAAAGTTTATAACTCGTTTCTGAGATTTCTTTTCTGCTAAATTGGGGGGTCAGCTTATGCCGGAATATCCAATTGATGCTGTAAAAGATGCAATTCAAACACTTAATAAAAATAAGTGGATTGAAATAAAAGAATTATTTAAAAGGGGAAATGATTTTAATAGGAAAGCAAGAGATGAATTATGGTATGATTATAATGAAGTGTATCTTGAAAATGGAAAAAGACTTGATAGTTATGACCATGATTTGGGAGAAATTGTTGGGAGTATCCATTAAACTGTGTCAAACACAACCTTTTATTACAATGACCCCCTAAAATCCACACCTCCCAACTTCATAACGATAATTTCTATACGAGAAGTAAAAGACTTCTTATAAGAACCTGAAAAATGAAAGAAGTGACATCCTATAGACACCACCAAAATCCAATTAACTTTCCACCTGATGCATAAAAAAAACCATTGTTAATCGACCTAATAAAGTGTATAGACAATGAAGCCCCGGTTAAGTTGGAGCACAATCCTGCCGGTAATGGTGGTGATGCATTGAGAATGTGTTCTAGGAAGAATCTGAAATACGACTTAATCAGGAGGTTCAAATATTAAATAGCATTAGAATTTTGTTAAAAAAATATCATTTTTATTTACAAATCACTATATTTGAGTGATTATAAGCCCATAGGATACCACTTTTAATATTTAAATGTTTTCTGGTCATTGCTATTTACTGAATTGGATTGGTGAATGCAGAAATAGAAAATTCAACTATATAGAAACAGTTAGAAGGAAAACTCATATCCTTTGGCGTATTTTGAGTTTCCGATTTCAATATTAGCGGTTCACATTTTGAATATTAAATTGAAGGATTATGAAAAATGAAACAAATAAAATCAACTACAGCCTATTCGTTTTTACTTTTTTACTCATTACCCGGACGCACGGTTTTTCACAGTCAGATTTTATTGTTAAATGGACCTTTCAGGATATCAGAACAACCATAAGCTTTTATGCACTGACAACAGGTGATGTTGACTATACCTGGTCGACAAGCCCATCAGGAAATAGTGGGAGCGGTACTTTTAGTCAGTTGACTCCTGACGTGGTTACTCTTTCCGGCCTGATAATAAATATAGGTGACGAAGTTACGGTTACCATGGAGCCGGCAAATCTTCGCAGGTTTTACCATGGAGATTATACAGATTTTTTCGAATTTTCTGATGTGGCTCAATGGGGTGACGTGCCCTGGTCCAGTATGGAGAATGCCTTTTCGGGATGTAACATTATGAATATATCTGCAACCGATGTTCCGGATTTAAGCGGTGTGACGAGCATGGCATATATGTTTTATTCATGCTGGATTCTGAATTCCCCTGCAAACATCGGAACCTGGGACGTATCGAATGTCACTTTAATGAATAACTTATTTGATGGTTGCTATTTATTCAATCAGGATATTGGCGGGTGGGATGTAACCAATGTGACGAATATGGAAGCAATGTTTAAGTCTTGCAATAGTTTTGATCAGGATATCGGCGGGTGGGATGTGTTCAATGTTACTAACATGAGAGAAATGTTTTATGATTGCATTGTTTTTGATCAGGATATCGGTGGCTGGGATGTGTCCGGTGTTACCGATATGGAAGGTATGTTTAGATATTGCATTAAATTCAACCAGAATATTGGTGGCTGGGATGTGTCCAATGTTACGGTTATGACCGATATGTTTTATCAGTGTGTTGTTTTTAATCAGGATATTGGTGGATGGGTTGTGTCCGATGTTACCGATATGGCGGGAATGTTTTATGAAGCTTTTGAATTTAATCAGTATATTGGCAGTTGGGATGTGTCCGGTGTTACCGACATGACCGCGATGTTTAACAATGCTGACAAATTTAATCAGGATATTGGCGGTTGGGATGTGTCCAATGTAATATCCATGGCCCAGATGTTTGCCGGTGCTGATAGTTTTAATCAGGATATTAGTGGCTGGGATGTATCCGGTGTATCATTTTTTAATTCCATGTTTCAGGAGGCACCTGCCTTCAATCAGGATATCAGCGGCTGGGATATATCCGGTGCATATGATTTCTGGTACATGTTTTATGAGGCCACTGCATTTGATCAGAATCTGGGAGCCTGGGATTTGCCCCCGAATATTGATTTAGGTAATATGTTTGAGAATAGTGGACTAAGTTGTGTGAATTATAGTCTTACTCTGGCAGGCTGGGCAAATAATCCCTCCACGCCGTCAAACTTAACTCTTGTTGCAAATGGGATGGAATACAGCCCGGATGTGGTCCCTGAAAGAAATTATTTAATTGGCACGAAATCGTGGACTATCCTTGGAGATAATCAGGGTAGCTGCCAGATTCTTCCGGTTACCTTATTATCATTTAAGGTTACTCTTGATAAGAATAAAGCCTCCATCCAATGGCAGACAGCTTCTGAAAAATCAAATGCAGGATTTGAAGTCCAGCAAAGTGCGGATGGAATACAATGGACAGCTTTAGACTTTGTACATTCAAAAGCAAAGGACGGGAATAGCTATTCACCGCTGAAGTATAATATATTTGATGCTGATCTTAATCCCGGCACAAATTATTACAGATTGAAACAAGTTGATCTGTCAAATTCATACACCTATTCCGAAGTAAGATCTCTGCATTATAATGGTACATTGGAGCAGGATGTTTACCCCAATCCCGCTACCGATCGTATTTATTTCCCTGTATCTGCCGGACAGGTTGCCTATAAGGTTTATGACAGCAAAGGAAAGGTGGTTTTGGAAGATGATAATTACTCAAAACAATTTGTTGAAATAGGTCATTTGCCTGCGGGAATGTATATGATTCACTGGGCTGTATCGGATGATTATACACCGAATAAGGACAAAATCATTGTTTTAGATTAGTCAATAATAAATGGTGGATTCAAGCCCAAAATAATAATTGAAGAC
>Ga0209200_1002158_pt1 | contig 18649 bp, 20 predicted proteins | sample AD_UKC033_MetaG_FD_184406 | JGI IMG/M metagenome (GOLD analysis project Ga0209200, IMG submission 184406) | Active sludge microbial communities of municipal wastewater-treating anaerobic digesters from USA - AD_UKC033_MetaG (SPAdes) (version 2) | ecosystem: Engineered > Bioreactor > Anaerobic >...
GAGGTGGGAAAACACAGGCCTTACCGGGAGTAAATCCTTTATAAAAAAACATTGGGTGATAAGGAGGGGGGTGTTAGATGAAGCATAATCTGTATGCAATCTACACAAAGAACATCCTGCCCTGTTAGTGTGAAAGCAAATCACATCAAACCCGAATCCTGCGCCTCAAATTTTATTCTCCATCCTCTGTAACATTCTAAAAGGCCGCGTATCTAAAGGCCAAACTTTTAAAATGAACAATCATGGGACAATTCTTTACTCTACTGATCTTTTTACTTGGTGCAGTATGCGCTAATGCACAATCGCTTTACATCAAAACTTTTGGCAACCCTGCCGACAAGCCCATTATATTCCTGCATGGTGGCCCCGGGGGAAGCATGATTGACTTTGAAGTATTAACAGCTGAAAAGCTGGCCGAACAAGGCTTTTTTGTAATTGCCTATGATCGCAGAGGTGAGGGTCGCTCGGAAGATGACAGTGCAAAGTTTACCTACCAGCAAACCCTGCGTGATTTGAATGACCTGTACGACCGGTATAACCTTAAATCGGCTACGCTGCTGGGGCATAGCTTTGGGGGTATCGTAGGTACGTTGTTTGCAGAGAAATATCCCGAAAAAACAGACCGCCTGGTACTGGCCGGAACACCGATTTCATTGCAACAAAGCTTTAAAACCATTTTGCAGTCGGTAGCTGCAATTGCCGAAAGCAAGAAAGACTCAGCGATGTTGCAACAGGTAACCATGGTGAAAAATTATGATCCGGCTTCCATTCATTACAGTTCGGGTTGCTTTATGTTAGCCATGCAAAACCGACTGTACAACACTAAACATCCAAGTACTGAAGCCACCGCACTGTACACCCGCTTTCAAAACAACGAGATGATAAAGAACTATACTTCGTTTATTACCGACAACAAATACAAAACGGTTTTAAATCCAACTATGGGCTTCTGGAAAAACGAGTCCTACACCTCGCTGGATATTTCTGAAAAATTAAGATCGCTTAGCGCAAAAGGCGTAGCCCTATACGGTATCTATGGAAAAGAAGACGGCCTCTTCGATATGGCACAAATAAAGGCTATTCAGAATATTATCGGACATGAAAAACATTTTGCCTGGCTTGATAACTGCTCGCACGGAGTTTTTATTGACCAGCAGGAAGTATTTTTAGGCCTGCTAAAGAACTGGATCAGGTAAATGAATTTTGAAACGATATACCGTTCGTACTGGGATAAAATTTTCAGGCTGTGCATGGGTTTTGTTGGCGACCGTGAATGGGCACAGGATATTGCCCAGGATACTTTCATCATTGTTTGGCAGCAGTTACCTTCGTTCAGAAACGAATCGGGTATTGGCACATGGATTTACCGCATCGCCACAAACAACTGCCTGAGGCAATTAGAAAAACAAAAGCGAACAACAAAGCAGGAGTTGCCCATACACTTGCCGGAAGAGAAACAGACAGACATAGAACCACAAATTCAATTGCTCTACCAGTTTATTGCCGCGCTTCCCGAAGTTGATCGTATTATTATTTCGCTGGAGCTTGAGGGTATTAAGCAGGCCGAAATAGCGCAGATCGTGGGGCTTTCGGAAAGCAACATTCGTGTAAAAATTCATCGCATAAAAGACCGCCTGACTAAACGATTTAAAGAATATGGAGAACAGCATTGATTTAAAAGCATTGTGGAACAAGCAACCTGTACCCCAACCCGACAAAGAAGCGTTGCTGAAAAAACTGGACAAGTTGAAAGCTCAAAAACGAAGGGGTTTTATTATTGCCAATGTTAGCCTCATTGCCACATCAGCATTTATTGGATGGATTTGGTTTTATTATCAACCTCAATACATAACCACCAAAGTGGGCATTGTATTGGCAATATTGGCCATGCTGATTTACCTGGTTGTGTACAACAAGCTAATTCCATTGTACAACACGCTGAATGCAGGCCAGCTAAACCGCGCCTTTTTAGACAACCTGTTGCAAATCAGGCAACGCGAACAATTCATGCAAACCACCATAACCAATTTGTATTTTGTCATGCTGTCGCTGGGGATGGGGCTTTACATGTATGAGTACACCTCACGCATGGAGTTTACATGGGCAATTGTAGCATACGCTGTTACGGCAGGATGGGTAGCCTTTAACTGGTTTTACTTCAGACCAAGACATATCAATAAAAACAGGCAAAAGCTTGACGGCATCATCCAGCAGCTTCAGGAAATCAAAAACCAGTTGGAGGAATAACCATTAAATTGCATAAACCATTCTTACTGACGTAACAACGCGTAAGGTTAGACGAACGGTTGTTGCGGGCGCAGGTTGTTTGCATCAAAGAACATTTCGCCCGTTGGCGGGAAAAGCAATTGAACAAGAACCTACCCTACCTTCAAAAGGGTAAGTACCGAGAAAAAATGCAACACACTACCCCCAATTACAAAAACATGCCACACGCTGTGATTGTATTTTACGTGGTCGCGAAGGAAGAAGATGGTGCCCAACGTGTAGGAAATACCTCCGGCAATCAACAATATAAACCCGAGCTGCGGCATGGCGTTATAAAGTGGTTTAATGGCTAAAAGGATTACCCAGCCCATGGCCACATAAAGCAGGGTGGACAGTTTTACTTTTCTGCCTACCGAAATAGATTTAACAATGGTGCCCAATATGGCACATGCCCACACAATGCCAAACACCGTCCAGCCAATCCATCCGCGCAGGGCGGTAAGACAAAAGGGAGTGTAGGTGCCCGCTATTAAAAGATAAATGGAAATGTGATCGAATTTATGGAAGAGGTGCTTTGCGCCTTTATGCGTAAGGCTATGATACAATGTTGATGCAAAATAGAGCAACACTAAGGTGGAACCAAAAATGGAGAAGCTCACCACATGCCAGGTATTTCCATCAATAACAGCAAACACAACAAGTATAACCAAAGCGGCAATGGCCAGGGCAGCCCCGATGCCGTGTGTAACGGAGTTCGCAATCTCCTCGCCTGTTGAGTATTCACGTTTTTGTTTTTCGGTTTTCATATTGCAAAGGTACCAGGCCTGTATCAATTGGCTATTGAAAACGAAACATCATTTAAGTCATTCGTTAATTACCTTATAAATGGTAATGAACGTAACGCGCCAGTAAAAAAGAATTGAGCCCAGTTCAGCGCCTGGAAAGTTCTGTTACAATGGCCAATGCCTTATCAATTTCTTCTTCGCTGTTAAAAATATGCGTACAGTGGCGCACGCCAAACACCTCGCCACTGGCGCGGGGGCGCATGCGGGCCCGGTTCCAAAACTCATCTTGCAGTTGTGCGCCCGTCATTCCGGCAATGTTGTAAACCGTAATGCCTGCACACATGGCTTCGTCTGCAGGCGAGAAGATTTTTACTTTCGGATTTTGTTTTAAACCCGTACGCAACCGCTGGCCTAAAAATTTAATACGCTCATACACACGATCGGGTCCTATTTCAAAAAGAAAATCCAAAGCAGCTTCCAATCCTTTCAAGATTGGGAAGTTGCCCGTGCCCCGTTGTGTAAAGCGAAAGCCTTCATCTTCGTGATTGTCCCATCGCGCGCTGGCCACTGTTGTCCAGATGTCTTTCATCTTATCTTGCTTTACATACATAAAGCCGGTGCCATGGGGTGCGCCTACCCACTTATGAAAACAGCCGGCATAGGCATCGCAGCCAATGTCTTTTACATCTATTTTAATATGACCCACTGTTTGCGCGCCATCCAATATGGTGAAGATGCCCCGCCTGCTTGCTTCTGCACAAATATCTTTAACCGGTAGAATGGCCCCACTACCCGAAATCATATGCGAGATGATAAGCACTTTGGTTTTGGGTGTAAACGCGTTTATGATATCGTGATAAACTTCTTCGGCATTTTTAATCGGTTTGCCGATGGCTACCTCTTTAAACAAAACACCATATCGTTTTTCTTTTACAAGCCAACCGCCACGCCCGCCCGGGTGTTCCTGGTTGGTGGTTAAAACCTCATCGCCCGGTTGCAGGGTAATGCCGTTGGCTAAGTAACTAATGCCATGGGTTACGTTATCCGTCATCGCAATTTCACCGGCATTGGCGTTAATCAACTTCCCAACCTTGGTGCGAAGGCGCATCAGGTTGTTGTAGCCACTGATAAATTCTTCTTTGTTGTCGTCTTTATAGGCCCAATCGGCTACGTGGGTGGCCAGGTATTTTGTATAGTCTGTCATTTTATCGACTACCACTTTGGGCATAACCCCTACCGTGCCGGGGTTAAAAAATATGCTGTCTTTTGCAAGCATAAATTGATCGCGGATTTTCTTCCAGTATTGCGGATCGTTTGCCGGTGGCAAGGCGGGTGTTGCATCTGCTGCGGTTGCCCATGCAGGCAAAGCCAGTGTAGCCAGGCCTAAAGATTTAAGTACGTTTCTGCGTGAGGTCATGATTAAATCGATTTAGGAAACTTTGTTAAATATATTCGATTCAAATGCAATTGCCATGGCCTGACTTGCATAGCGGCCCCCGGTACCGCTTCGAATCAAAATACGGAAATGTGTATTTACGAAAAGCGTTGTAACTCAATCCAATTTTTTATGAAAGAAAAGCGCGTGATCAGGCAACAGGTTCGGATGAGCTATCTTAACCAAATCTTTCAAGATTAAATCAGGCCGGAGGTACCCAAGCTCTAAAAATTCACTGCCCCCCTTTGCCCCCATTCGTGCATTGTAACTATACACAGTACCTTGCTGAAATGGTTTAAACAACGTGTAGCGCTTTTCAGCAGCCTTCAACTCTGCCAACGAAGCAAAGGAGCCGACTCCAATCCACAAATCGGCTTCTTTTGCTTTTTCATAAACAGCCTCAAAGCTCAATTCCAAAAATCCACTCGTTTCTGTTTCGCTCCATAAATATTTAATGCCGGCATCGTGCAGTAGTTTTGCTGCATAATTCTTTCCGGCTGGCATAAACCAGGTGTCTCCATATACAATGCCACTCATAGCAGCGGGCCTGGTGGTAGCGCTGGCAGCAAGCTGTTCAGTAGCAAGGTATTCCTGCTCAATCGAATTAAATACCGAATCGGCTCCGCGTTCTTTTCCGAAAAACAAAGCCATAAATTTTATCCATTCTGCACGGCCCAGCGGGTGTTCTTCCAGGTATTCGGCATTGATTACTACGGGTATTCCAAGCTCGGCTATTTTTTTTAGCTGCCCCAGGTCGCTGGTCATAGTATAGCTCATTACCAACTCAGGTTTTAAAGAGATTAACAATTCCAGGTTCATCCCTTTATCAATACCCACATCGGTTACTTCCCCTTTGTCAATCCGGTTACGCATTACGGCAGAACTCACGTAGTCTGTAGTTGGAAACCCCACCAATGCATCTGATTCATTAAGGTAATCGAGCAACGGAATGTGGGTGGTAGATGTGCATACTATTCGTTCAATTGGAATTTGAATTACCTGCTCAGCCGCATCGTGCTCAGGCACCGGTTCTCCCCTGGGAACCAACAAATACGAATAGCCCTTTTCCGCACCCGAATAAGGCCGATTAATTGTTACCCGAATGTTGTTGCCCTCGTGGCTTATCGAAAAACCTTTTGCGTATTTTAAAGTATCGTTATAAACAATATCCGAAGTTTTATCAGCAGGCAGGCAACCCAGCATTATAAAACCAAACCATATTAGTAACCCTCTATTTTTCATCTGGCAAGTTTAAGTAAATTAATTATGTTTACGGCCGTATTGCGGTCCCCTCTATAACAGGGGTTAAAAGGGAATTCTGTGAAAACCAGAAACTGTTCCCGCAACTGTAATCCGAACCGATTTATCGGGGTAAGTTCAATCCATACCATTGTGGCGCCTGGCGCCATGAGAAGGTGAACCACGGAGAGTCAGGAGACCTGCCACACTACACTATTATTATTCAGTGCTTCGGGTAAAAAGCGACTGTGATACTCTTGATGCGTTGTTTTGCACGTGTCATCGTTTCATTTAAGCCTTTTACTCTTTTTTCAACATTTAAACCTTTTTCATTATGAAAAAAGAGCAAAAAGTTTGGGCAATCTCTCTAATTGCCTTTGGGTGGCTGACGCCCAACCTCGCAATAAGTCAGCAAGATAGTTTGCGCACAACTCAACTACCTGAAGTTGTGATTACCGCTTCTAAATTTGCAAAAAGCAAGCGCGAAACCGGCAAGGTGATTACCGTAATTAATGCGGATCAACTAAACCTTGCAGCAGGCAAGGACCTGGCACAGGTTTTAAACGAGCAGGTTGGGCTGGTTATTAATGGGGCTAACAGCAACGCGGGTAAAGACAAATCGGTGTATCTGCGCGGAGCAAAAAGTGAATACACATTAATTCTGGTTGATGGTATTCCACTTACCGATCCTTCATCCGTTTCGGGTGGGGCTTATGACTTACGTTTACTTTCGCTTGATCAGATTGAGCGGATCGAAATCATGAAGGGCAGTCAATCCACATTGTATGGCAGTGATGCCGTTGCCGGTGTAATCAACATCATCACCAAAACGGAAAGCGAAAAACCTATTGGCGCGAATGCCCGTATCGGTTATGGCACTTACAACACCTTTCAAGCAGCCGCTGGCCTTGCCGGCTATGTAAAAGATATAAACTATCGGATTGGCTACTCCTGGTTTAGCACCGATGGCTTAAGCGAAGCAAAAGAAACAGGCGCAGGTAGTTTTGATAACGATGGCTCTTCACAGGATGGCCTTACCGCTAATTTCAACATAGAGGCTGTCAAAAATCTTAGCATCAGGCCATTCATTCGATACACCCGGTTTACAGGCCAATACGATGCCGGTGCGTTTACCGATGACACACAGAATCGATACGAAGGTAACCTGCTTAATACCGGAGGATTGATTTTCTATAAATTCAATAAAGGCACACTGCAAACCCAATATACTTTTGATGAAACGAACCGTTTGTTCGATGGCTCCTACGGTAAATCGGAATACACCGGAAAATTTAATCACCTGGAGATTTTTGGCGATTATCAAATTAACAAGCCCTTGCGTGTTTTGGCTGGCGCATCAAAACAAGATTACAAGATGCTTGATAAGACATCGGTAGAAATAGATCCTCGCATTACAATTTACAGTTTGTATGCAGCGCTTACCGGATCGTGGAACAATTTTAGCGTAGAGACTGGTACACGTTTCAATCATCATTCAAAATTCGGAAGTCATACTACTTACAGTGTAAACCCGGTATATGTTTACCGAAAACATAAATTGTTTATCAATCTTTCAACCGGCTTCAAAGCTCCTTCCCTGTATCAACTGTATGGTCAGTATGGGGCTAATCCCAACCTAAAACCAGAACGAAGCCAAAGTATTGAAGCGGGTGTATCTGGATTATTATACAACAACAAACTTGAATGGCAGGTTACTTACTTTAACCGAAGCATTAAGGATGTGGTTGTTTACACTAACGGAACAAACAACAATCTCGATAAACAAGACGATCATGGTACTGAAGCAGAATTAACCATCCACGCAAACAAACGATTTAAAGTCCGGACGTGGTACACCTATGTAACCGGGCAGGTAACAACCAAAACCCCTACCGGAGATACCACCTTTTATAACCTGATCAGACGTCCGAAACATGCCGCAGGCATTAACCTTTCGTATGGGATATCCGACAAATGGAAGGTAAGTTCATTCTTGCAGGTAATAGGTACACGAACCGACTTGTATTTTGACTTAACAACTTATAGCAACAAAGCCGCCAACCTCGAAGCCTATACCTTGTTAGATGTTTCCATCCAATATCAGGCTACAAAAAACTTCGAATTATTCTTTTCGGGCAGAAATTTGTTTAACACCCAATACCAGGAGGTATATGGTTACAATACATTGGGACTAACCGCTTCAGGCGGGTTGCACGTTACTTTTTAACCTAAGCCGAAGTGAGAGCAAAGACCTGTATACGGAAGACTACGATGCCAAAAGCAGGTTAGTTGTTTTCACTTCGGCTTCCTTCTGAATGGAGTTGCCAGGACAGACGCTGCCCATACAAAAAATCTAAATGGAGTGCTGGAAGACCTCATTAATTAATTGTCGCGCTGCTTCAGATGGAAGCCGCAATCCGCTTGCAATTTCTTTTTCAAATCTTTCCAGGTTATTCCTAATCTTTTCCGATTGCTCAATTGTCTTTAATAACTGGGTTTGAATGCTTTCGTAGAGCCAGTTGCGGTTTTGCAGATGCCGGTTTTCCTGGAAATACCCGCTTGCCTCTACAAATTGTACGTAGTCGGTTATTATTTTCCAGGTTTCTGCAACACCCGTATTTTCAAGAGCCGAACTGGTAAGCACTTTGGGCTTCCAGCCCGAATCGCTTACCGATACCAGGTGCAGCGCATGTTGATAATTTGCCCGTGCCAGGGTTGCCGCTTTTATATTTTCACCATCGGCTTTGGTAATTACAAGCGCATCGGCCATTTCCATAATGCCTTTTTTAATTCCCTGCAACTCGTCTCCGGCTCCGGCAAGCATCAGTAACAGGAAAAAATCCACCATGCTTCGCACGGCCGTTTCCGATTGCCCCACACCTACCGTTTCTACAATGATTACATCAAACCCTGCGGCCTCACACAACAACATAGCTTCGCGGGTACGATCTGCCACACCACCCAGCGCAGTACCTGTGGCCGTTGGCCGGATAAAGGCATGTGGATTTTTCGCCAGGTTTTCCATGCGCGTTTTATCGCCCAAAATGCTGCCTTTGGTTTTAGTACTGCTGGGATCAACCGCTAATACTGCCACCTTTTTGGATTGCCGGGTAAGGTAAGTGCCAAACGTGTCGATAAAAGTGCTTTTGCCCACACCAGGAACTCCGGTAATGCCAATGCGTACTGATTTACCAGTATGTGGAAGTAATTGGGAGATAATCTGGTGCGCCAACGTAATATCTTCCCTGCGTTGGCTTTCAGCTAATGTAATTGCTTGTGCCAACACCACCCGGTTGCCACTCAAAATAGCATTCACATATGCGTTAAAATCCCTTTCCAGCATGTTGTTTTTTCAATTACGGATTGCCGGGTTAAATTTCTAAATTTATATTGAAGTTTATTTAACCTATGAAGAAACTCTCCCTACAGGCGCTTACCATTACCCTATTTGTGTTTTTCCTGATGTGGGGAGTTGACAAAATAACTGATTACAAATTTTTTAATGCATTTGACCCTATCTCACAAGCTTTAAGCGACTTTGAATTAACTGATTACGCATTTTCAAACCTGCGCGAAACTCCATTGGTGGATCAACGAATTGTGCTGGTAAACCTGGCGCCCACCCGGGGGTTAATTGCCCAGCAAATAATGCAACTCAATCAGTTAAAGCCAAAGGTTATTGGTGTCGATAGTTTTTTTGATTGCGAGGGTGGTTTGTACGACACCCTTAATTGCCCGCAACTATTGGATACCCTGGGAAACCTGATGCTGAGCAATGCCATTCAGGAAGCCGGTAATGTTGTGCTTGTGTCCAAACTGATCCAAACACGAGCCCTTGCAAGCAAAGGTGACAGTAATGTATATGATTCGATTGAATATTCCGACCTCATGTTTAGGAAATATGCTATCAACTCTTATGCAAACCTCCCCACCGATGCCGTCTATCAGGATGATGTAAAACTCTGCAGATCAATTTTTCCAAAAATACCGGTAAACGGAAAAGATGAGTTAGCTTTTAGTGTTCAGCTTGCCATGATGTATGATTCCGCCAAAACCAGAAAATTTCTGGAAAGAGATAAATATGAAGAAATTATCAACTTCAGAGGCAATGTAGAAGTGCGGGATAACCGATTAAGCAGCCTTACCAAAATAGATAACTCCACGACCCTGTATCCGGTTATGTTTTACGCCATTGATTGGGACAAGTTCCTGGAGGGAGAGTATCTTGAAGATATTTTTAAAGGCAGCATCGTAATGATGGGCTCAATGGGTAATTATTTTGGAGACCCCAGTTGGGAAGACAAATTCTTTACTCCGCTAAATAAAAAAGTTGCAGGCCGCGCTAATCCGGATATGTTCGGACTGGTAGTTCATGCCAACGTGGTAGCCATGATTCTGAATGAAGACTATATTGATGAGTTAGCAGACTGGCATAAATATGCTATTGCTATTCTGATTTGCTTTGCTACCGTGATCCTGTTCATTCTCATAGATCACCATATTCCCTTGTGGTTTGATACCCTGTCTGTATTAATACAGGTAATGTTACTATTGTCTGTTTCAGGAGCGGTTGTGTATTCTTTCGGTCATTTTTCATTTAAATTAGATTTGTCGCTTACATTGGCCGCTTCTGCCCTGGTAGGCCCCGCGTATGACATTTTCAAAGGTTTCCAAAATCAGTTCCGAAAATGGTTTACCAAGAAGCCCCCAGAAGTATTAACGGAGTAGTCGATTTTGGCACAATTTTTCGTAATTTTAGAATTGCAAATCCACAAAAAACCATGAAAAAAGGCAGATTTATCCTATTCGTTGGCTTATTCGCAGTTAGCAACCTGGTTATAGCCCAGAATTATACCTTCCGGGTATTGGCTAATAAAGGTGCTAATGAAATTAAGTCAGGTGCAGCTTGGCAACCCGTTAAAACTGGTTCTACTTTAAATGCCACTGATGAGATTAAAATTTCTGAGAATGCTTCCGTAGGATTAGTTCACATTAAGGGTAAGCCCCTGGAAGTAACGCAACCCGGGGTTCATAAAGTGGCCGATTTAGTTGCAAGAGTTACTTCTGAGGCAAGTGTTTTAAACAAATACACCGATTTTATCCTTAGCAGCAATTCGGCTGAGGCAAAGAAAAACAGGTTAAACGCAACCGGGGCTGTACACAGAGGTACTAAAGATGCAATTACTCCCCAGTTACCTAAAAATGAAGGCGGAGAAATTTTTGGCAATCAGTTAATCATTAATTGGGAAACCGAAAGTACAGGTCCGTTTATCGTAACGGTTCTGAATATGTTTGATGAGGTAATCTACACCGCTGAAACAGCTGAAAAGACTTTAACTGTTGATCTGGCTGATGCTAAATTTAGTGGTGAAGATGCATTATTGGTTGATATTAAATCTAAGTCAACCGGAGCCAAACTGGACGATCAATCAAGACCTATGGTAAAAAGATTGAGCCCCGCCAAGGCAGAAAAAATCAAAGCTGGTTATGCTGAAGTAACAAAAGAAGCAGACCCAACTTCTGCCTTTGGAAATTTATTTCTGGCTGGCTTTTATGAACAAAACCGATTAATTGTGGATGCTATTGCAGCCTACGAAAAAGCTATCGCTTTAGCCCCCGATGATCCGACTTATAAAGAATACTACCTTGAGTTTCTGTACCGAAACAAACTCAAGCCCGATCCGAATGCCCCAAAAAAATAAGTAGGTTAAAAATCCCCGCCCACAGCGGGGATTTTTATTTATTAGGGTTCTTATCTTATTGCACCATGAATTCAATACTTTGTAAAATTAGTTCCGTCAGGCTAAGCCCAAATGAATGATGGATCTTTCAGTTGCTGTTCGTCTGATCCGGAAAGGAGTACCTGAATCAAAATCAATCCAGCATTGGATTGACCTGGGTGCCGGCACCGGTTTATTTACGCGCGCACTGGCCAGTTTATTACCTCCACACAGCACAATAACTGCTGTAGATAAAAATAAAGATGCGCTCCGATCAATACTATGGGATCAACCTGATATTTTACTCAACCGGATAGATGCCGATTATTCTACAATTGATTTCAAGAAATCAACGGATGGGTTTTTATTGGCTAATTCGCTGCACTTTTGTTCGGATCCGGTAACGCTACTCAACAAGCTAAAACAATCTATGTTGCCGGATGGCCGCATTATCATTATAGAATATAATAGTGCTATACCCAATGCATGGGTACCCTACCCGGTTTCTTTTGAAAAACTGAACGAAATTGCTGCTGCCGCAGGGTTTAGAAATATAGAATTAATGGAAACTGTAAACTCAAAGTACCAGGCTGGCGGAATGTATGCCGCAGTGCTATTTGATTGACGGCTTCATTTTGACATCAAATAAATAAGAGGCTGTCTCAAAAGTCGAAATAAGAGCGTGCGTCATTCCGGCCTTGTGCCCGGAATCCCATCGGGTATCACAGCATGGAGATCGCGGAATAAATCCGCGATGACCAAACGACTTTTGAGACAGCCTCCTATTCAATAATTACAAAGTGCCTCAAAAGTCGAAATAAGTGCGTACGTTATTCCGGCCTTGAGCCCCCATTCAAGCATTTCTGAAGCGGAATTGTGAAATAAATTTCCGATGACAGAACGGCTTTATCAGACAACCTCATTTTTTGTTCTTACTCGTTCTTATACACTACGCCATCTTTCATTACAAACGTTACCTTCTCCATCGTTTTTATGTTTTTGGTAGGGTCTTCGTTTACGGCTACAATATCAGCCAGTTTACCTTTTTCAATAGAACCAATTTTATCGCCCATACCCAGAATATTGGCATTTACCTGCATCGCACATAATAACGCCTCAATGGCTGGCATACCGCCTTCTACCATATATCCAAACTCGCGCGCATTTTCACCATGTGGAAACACACCGGCATCGGTACCAAATGCCATCTTTACACCACGCTTATAAGCCTTACCAAAATTTTCCTGAATTCTTGAACCAATCTCAATAGCCTTTGGTACTACCAATGGATGATAGTAGCCCGGAATTTTGGCGTACTCTGCTGCCGACCGGCCTGCAATTATTGTAGGCACGTGGTATGTTCCTTTCTGAATCATCAGGTCCATCACTTCTTCACTCATTAATGTACCATGCTCGATGGTAGTAATACCCGCCAATACAGCCCGCTTCATACCTTCCGCACCGTGTGCATGTGCAGCCGTATGAAATCCATAATCCTTCGCAGCCTCTACAATGGCATTTACTTCTTCTTGTGTAAACTGAGGGCCGCTTCCATCTTTTGCCACACTTAACACACCACCCGTTGCCGTTATCTTAATGAAGTCAGCACCATCTTTGTAGCGTTGGCGCACGGCCTTGCGTGCATCATCAGGACCGTTGATCACTCCTTCTTTCGGACCAGGATCGCCCATTAAGTCTCTGCGCGAACCATTAGTGGGGTCGCCATGACCTCCTGTAGTAGCTACTCCTTTTCCGGCTGTAAAAATTCTTGGCCCCACAACGGTACCTGCATTTACTGCATTACGCAACGAAATATTTACACCCGAGCCACCGCAGTCGCGTACGGTGGTGAAACCGGCCATCAGATTTTTGCGCGCATACACGGTAGATTGAAAGGCAAAATCGGCCTCGTTAAACGTATAACGTTTAATTTGTCCGCCTTTACTGGTTTCACTTTCCAGGTGAACGTGCATATCGATTAAACCGGGCATTACGGTTTTCTTGCTCAAATCGATCAGCTTATCATCTTTACCTGCTTTGGTAAAGCCTTTGTCCACCGACACAATTTTGTTGCCTTCTACCACAATGGTAACCTGGCTTTGAAGTGTTTTTGATTTTCCATCAATTAACGATCCGCAATGAATGAGCGTGCGTTGGGCATAACCCGTGGCGCTTAGTGCCACCAGTAAAATTAAGATGTATAGTTTTCGCATAGGTTTAGGTTTATATAAAGTTTAATTCAAATATTTATTGGTTAGCTCTTGTAGGGCTTTCTTTTCATCCCCCGACATTTCAGTTGATTTTACTTTGAGCATCAACTCAAACATTACTTCGGGTTTATAACCCAGTTTAGCTGCCGTGTTTGCACAGAATTTTATCTCTTCCTGGTATAGCCGTTCATCCAATTTCATCAGTTGCACAAGATTAAACAGATAGCTGAACTTTTGATCGGCAGTTAACTCTTTTGCTATAATCGTTTCGTGGCTCGCGTAAAAAAGTGTTTCTACAGATGATTCGGGAAACCCATGCGCTTTTCCAATATTGATAATGTAGCTACGTTCGTTACCACCCATCGTACCATCGATGCGCGCCAGGTTTACCAATATTTTAAGTTGTTCCAGTACAATCATAAGCAGCAATCTTGTGAGGTAAAAATAGTTTAAAATAGCCTATCTTACACACCGTCTGCATAAATGAAAACCATTTGAATTTTCTGGCACATCTGTATCTGTCGGGCCATGACGAGGAGGTTATGGTGGGTAATTTTATTGGCGATTTTGTGCGGGGCCGGGCTATCTACGAGCAATTTCCGCATCGGATTGCGCTGGGCATTGAACTGCATCGGGAAATTGATGAGTTTACCGATAATCATCCGGTTGTATTGGAAAGCAAAATCCGGTTACGTCCGAAGTACCGGCACTATGCTCCGGTTATTGTCGATATGTTTTACGATCACTTTCTGGCTGCGAACTGGAAAAACTATCACACCCAACCGCTTTCAGAGTATGCACACCATTCGTACCAAATCTTGAAAAAATTTGAACCCATACTTCCTGCCCAGGTAAAGTATTTGATGCCCTACATGATTGAAGGTAATTGGTTATTAAATTATGCCAGGACTGAAGGCATACACCGCGCACTTAGCGGCATGGCTAAACGAACACCTTACGATTCAAAAATGGATGAGGCAATTCAGGAACTTGAGCTTCATTATAAAGATTTTGAGAAAGAGTTCTTCGACTTCTTTCCTGATTTGATAAAAATGAGTGTTGAGTTTATTGAGAGACGGAAGTAGTAACCGCAGAGGCGCTAAGTATAATTTCTTTGCGACTTGGCGTTTTTGCGGCTCCTTACATCAATTCAAAAAAGTCATGTTGATTTTATTGAGAAGCAGAAGGTATAACCGCAGAGGCGCTAAGCATAATCTCTTTGCGGCTTCGCGTCTTTGCGGTTCCTTACATCTATTCAAAAAGCTATGTTGATTTTATTGAGAGGCAGAAGATATAACCGCAGAGGTGCTAAGACGCTAAGCATAATCTCTTTGCGACTTGGCGTCTTTGCGGTTACTTGCACCAATTCAAAAAACTATGTTGATTTTATTGAGAAGCAGAAGATATAACCGCAGAGGCGCAGAGGCGCTAAGCATAATCTCTTTGCGGCTTCGCGTCTTTGCGGTTCCTTACATCAATTCAAAAAAGCCGCGTTGATCGTATTGAGAGACAAAAGGTATAACCGCAGAGGCGCAGAGGCGCTAAGTATAATTTCTTTGCGACTTCGCGTCTTTGCGGTTACTTGCACCAATTCAAAAAACTATGTTGATTTTATTGAGAAGCAGAAGATATAACCGCAGAGGCGCAGAGGCGCTAAGCATAATCTCTTTGCGACTTGCCGTCTTTGCGGTTACTTGAATCAAGATGAGGGTAGTAAACTTTCTCATGGGATTTTTAATTTTGCTAAAATTTGAGATTTCTTCCATTTGAGAAATTCTCAGGTTTCTGCTAATACTTAACGGCACACGCTCATGTTCAACGATCCCGAACTAAACGGAAAATACCTCGGCACCATTTCGCAGGATTTTGTGAAAGTAGCCGACACTTTAAAAGAAGCTTCGTATCAAATCCGAAAGGCTGGTTTTGAGTTTCCGATTTTTCCCATCTCGAAAGAAAAATTACCGATCGGCCAGGTGTTGATACCCGGTGGGCCGCTTAATTTAGAATGGAATTATTACGCTTCCTTTCTGGATGAGTTTTTACAACGCGAACTGGTTGCACCTGATAAAGTAGAAGATTTCAAAAATGCATACAAAGACCCGGACGAGTTCTGTTGCCTGTTCGTAGTTGATCAGGACTTTGCCAGTTTTGTTTACATTCCGTTTCCGGAGGATTAAATTTAAGATTCAAGATTCAAGATTTAAGATTTAAGATTTATAAAATCAATAATCCCAAATCAACAATCACAAATCAAAAGTGTTTCCACCCTTGCGCCTTTAGCGGCACCACTGTTTGTTGCTTCGTTACCAAAACATGTTGCGTGGGGTCGTTATGCATGTGCCCGATAAAATGAATATCCGGATGGTTTTTAATTTTATCGTAATCGGCAGGGCTGATGGTGAAGAGTAACTCATAATCTTCGCCTCCGTGCAAAGCACATGTAATCGGGTCTAGCTTAAATTCAATAGCTGTTTCAAACGTATCGTGGTCGATTGGTACTTTATCTTCAAAAATTTTAACCCCGAGGTTAGAATTTTTTCCGAGGTGAAACAATTCCGAAGCCAGTCCATCCGAAATATCGATCATGGATGTTGGTAAACAATTTTTATCGCGCAGTTCGTGTATAATATCCATACGCGCTTCGGGTTTTAATTGCCGACCTACCAGGTATTCATATTTCTCTAAATCGGGTTGCATGTCGGGGTTTGAAAGAAACACTTGTTTTTCGCGTGCCAGTACCTGCAAGCCCAAATAGGCAGCGCCCAAATCGCCTGTTACACAAATTATGTCATTCACGTGTGCGCCACTGCGTTGCACCACACGCTTTTTATCAGCCCGTCCTAACACCGTAATCGAAATTACCAATCCGGCCGCTGACGAAGCGGTGTCGCCACCCACCAAATCGACATTATAATTTTTGCAAGCTGCCTGCACCCCTTCAAAAAAGGCATCAACAGCTTCAAGCGAAAACCGGTTGCTGATGGCTAAGCCCAACACAATTTGTTCGGCAATTCCATTCATGGCCGCTATATCCGAAACATTTACTGCCACTGCCTTATACCCCAAGTGTTGCAGGGGCATGTACGCTAAATCGAAGTGAACACCTTCCAGCAATATATCGGTAGAAACCAACAAGGTATTATCGCCCGCATCAATCATGGCCGCATCATCCCCTATCCCTTTAAGTGTGGATGCGTTCTTCGATTGAAACTTGCTATTGATCCGATCAATAAGCCCGAATTCGCCTAATTGTGAAAGTTCTGTTCTGTTTTCGCCCATAGGAAGTGCCGTTAACCGGCATGATTGTTAATTTATCCGGCAAAAGTACTATTTGCCCCACATTCTGCTTACATTGTTTTGGTATTTGGTATTCACCCACAAATAATCTGTAAGGATATGAAAAGATCTTATGTTGCACTTTTATCAGCGCTTATCTTTTTAGCCGCCTGCGCATCGCCCAAACCATATTACGAAACCAAAGAAGGTAAACGTAAACAGAAGTATTATAACGACATACAGTACGGTCGTGATGCGCATCCTAAAATGAAGTTTTAAGCTTCACGTAAAGACACTTAGCCCGCAGCGCTTCCTTTTTAAGTTCCTGCAGAATAATCTGATACAGTTAATTATTTTCTTTCTTCACAAAGCTCCACCAAAACATGGTTCGTTGTTTTAGGGTGTATAAAAGCCACATTTTTATTGTCGGCACCCGGAAAAGGTTTTTCCGATAACCACACAAACTCTTTCGATTTCAAATCACGCATTTCGTGTTCTATGTTTTCCGATTCGAAGGCGAGATGGTGCAGGCCTTCGCCTCTTTTTTCAATAAATTTTGCAATGGCCGAATCGGGCCGGGTAGCTGCTACTAACTCAATTTTAACATTACCCAGATCGAAGAAAGAAGTTCGTACACCTTCCTTTTCAACGTCTTCAATTTTATAATGAGGCCGGCCAAATAATTTGGCAAATAATAAATTAGCAGCATCCAAATCTTTTACAGCAATGCCAATATGCTCCAGTTTTTTCATAGCATGAGGGTTTAACCCGATTTTGTTAATTTTGACGAAAAATCCGGAAACTTTTCACGTTTTACGAAAGTTTTAATTCGAAATGCCAAAAATTACCATTGAATCGAACAGCGATGCCCATGTAGAGGCAGCCCGAATTCAGCAACAGATTAAGGATTACCTGGGCCTGCGCTCCAGCGATCTTATTTTTGAATACAGTTTGCTGGATGGCAAAACCAAGTTGGATTTGATAACGCTAAACCCACGGCATAATCAGTCCTTTCTTTTTCGCTCTGAAACCGGTGCCGACAAAGTAGATGCCTTGAAAAAAATGTGGGACTACGTGCAGAATTATAAAGAGAAAGAAAATTCCTACACCATTCAATGGGTAGTTAAGAGTGAACGTGAATTACACACGTCTTATTTCCGCGCCAGCAATATTCTGGATGCGTTGGAAAAATTATATTATGGCCGCGACCGGAACACAATTACCGTGTTTAGTGTTGTATTGAACCCAGTATCTTAATTATGATTACCGTAACCGAAAAAGCAAAAGACAGAATTATCAGCCTTCGTAAAGAAGAGGGTAAAAGCGATAATCACAACATCCGTGTTTCTGTAAAAGGAGGCGGTTGCTCGGGCCTGATGTACGATTTGGGTTTTGATGACCAGATTAATCCCGTTGACCAGGTTTTTGAAGATAAGGGCGTAAAAATTCTGGTTGATAAAAAGAGCCTGCTCTACCTGTTAGGAACCACACTGGATTTTTCGGATGGACTTAACGGAAAAGGATTTCAGTTCATCAACCCCAATGCTTCGCGCACGTGTGGTTGTGGAGAGAGCTTTTCGGTTTAGTAATCAGCTTTAAATAGTTGCCACACACTTCAACTCAATAGCAATAGGCGTTGGCAACGCATTTACCTCCACCGTGGTTCTGCAGGGTTGTGTTTCCGGATTGGGAAAGTATTGGGCATAAATTTTATTAAACACCGGAAAATCTTTCTTCATGTTGGTGAGGTAAACCGTT
>Ga0209200_1002168_pt1 | contig 18607 bp, 12 predicted proteins | sample AD_UKC033_MetaG_FD_184406 | JGI IMG/M metagenome (GOLD analysis project Ga0209200, IMG submission 184406) | Active sludge microbial communities of municipal wastewater-treating anaerobic digesters from USA - AD_UKC033_MetaG (SPAdes) (version 2) | ecosystem: Engineered > Bioreactor > Anaerobic >...
CGGGCGCGGCCATGGTGATGATCCGCCCCCTGCTGCGGGCAAACAAGAACCGGGAGAACAAGGTTCATCTCGTGTGTTTCTTCATCTTCCTCGTCGCCAACATCGGCGGTTCGCTGACGCCCCTGGGCGACCCGCCGCTCTTTCTCGGGTTCCTCCACAATGTACCTTTTTTCTGGGTGACGAAGGCCCTTCTTCCCCATATGCTTCTCATGACGGTGACCCTCCTGACAATTTTTTATGCCCTCGACTCCTTCTACTACCGCCGGGAACACGACTGGCTCAAGAAAATCGGCCGCTTTGAGAGGGAGCCCCTGCGGATCGATGGTGCCGGTAATTTCTTTTACCTTGGCGGCATCGTTGCCATGGTGCTCATGAGCGGCAACTGGAAGCCGGGCAGCTTCGATCTGTTCGGCGTTCACATGGAAATTCAGAATGTCCTGCGGGACGCCATGATCATTGTCCTTGGCACTCTTTCCTTCTTGACGACCCCCCGGGACTTCCGGGACGCCAACGAGTTCAGCTGGTTCCCGATTCTCGAGGTGGCCAAACTTTTTGCCGGCATCTTCATAACCATCATTCCCTGTCTGGAAATTCTCAAGGCAGGGTCCGAAGGCGTCCTCAGGCCCCTTATCGAAGCCGTGAAAAGCCCCGCCCACTACTACTGGGTCACAGGGCTTCTGTCGTCCTTCCTGGACAACGCACCGACCTACCTGACATTCTACAACCTGGCCCTGGGGAAGCTCGGGCTCACGGAAGCCATGGTGCCCGCAGCGCTCGCCGCGAACACGGCAACGGCCAATCCCTTGTTCATCGAATATCTCAAAGCCATTTCCGTGGGGGCTGTTTTCATGGGGGCCAACACCTACATCGGGAACGCCCCGAATTTCATGGTCAAATCGATCGCTGAAGAGCAGGGTGTGAACATGCCAAGCTTCTTCGGGTACTTTTTCAAGTATTCCATTCCCTTCCTCTTCCCGCCCTTCATTTTCATCACCCTGATTTTTTTCTGACAGGAGACCGATCGGATGCACCGATTCTGGACAGGGAGAGGAACAAAGAGTTCCTTCGCCGGGAATACTTACAAGCTTGAGGTCGGGCGGTGAGAAAGAGGACCTTTTACAGGGAAGATCCCGATTTCGGGGAACCCCTCTACGAACCGCCCCGGGAAACCCGGGAGCGGATGCTGGGGCGGCTCCGTTTCCTTTACGGGGAGGGGACGGCCCGCCGGTTCATGCCCGAGTTGGAGCGGCTCCTGAAGGTTCACTTCGCCCACAAGCCCCCGGAGATGCTCGAGAAGGAAAAACGCTACGACCCGGGGGAGCGGTTTTCCCAGGAGGACCTCGTCCTCATTACCTACGGTGACATCGTGAAAAGGGACGGGAAAACCACCCTGGCCACTCTCCACGATTTCGTCAACCGCTTTAATGAAGGGGCCATCAACACCCTGCATCTCCTGCCTTTTTTCCCTTATTCGTCGGACCGTGGCTTTGCCGTCGTCGATTTACGGCGGGTCGACCCGCGCCTGGGGAGCTGGGAGGACATCCGGGAGAAGAAGAAGCGCTACGATCTCATGTTTGACGCCGTCCTGAACCATGTTTCATCCCGGAGCGAGATGTTCCGGGAGTTTCTGAAGGGGAATCCCCGGTATCGGGATTTCTTTACGGCCTACGACTCCCCCGGGGACCTGACACCGGACCAGCGGAAAAAGATCTTCCGCCCCCGGACGTCCGACATTCTGACCCCCTTCCGGACCTTGAACGGTCCGAAATGGCTCTGGACCACCTTTTCAGCCGACCAGATCGACCTGAACTACCGCAACCCCGAGGTACTCATGCACGTCATCGACGGCCTCCTTTTCTATATCCGGCGGGGGGCCGACCTCCTTCGCCTCGATGCCGTGACCTACCTGTGGGCTGAGCCGGGTACGGAAAGCGTCCATCTGCCCCAGACCCACGAAATCGTGAAACTCTTGAGGGACGTGGTCGATTCCGTCGCCTCTGGCGTGGCCCTCGTCACGGAAACCAACGTCACTCACGATGAGAACGTTTCCTACTTCGGCGATGGCGGCGACGAGGCCCACATGGTCTACAATTTCGCCTTGCCACCGCTTGTCCTCTTCACCTTCTACGGTGGCGACGCCACAGACCTGTCCCGGTGGGCAGCCGGGCTTGAGAGGCCTTCCCCGCTCGCGACCTTTTTCAACATCCTCGATACACACGACGGGATAGGCCTCATGGGGGCCCGGGGAATTCTTTCCGGCGGTCAGATGGATTTTCTGGTCCGGGAGGCAGCCAAACGGGGGGCCTATGTGTCTTTCCGCCTGGGGGAAGACCAGTCAGAGGAACCTTACGAGATCAACGCCACCTGGTGGAGTGCCGTGAACGGAGATGAAGAAGCGGATCTTGACCTCCAGGTGAAGCGCTACATTGCTACCCGAAGCATCGCCCTCGCCTTGCGGGGGGTCCCGGGGATCTATGTCCACGGAGCCCTGGGAACAGCAAACGACCACGAAACGGTCCGGAGGACAGGCGTCAAGCGGGAAGTGAACCGCGGCACCATCGACAGCGGCACCATGGAGAGGGACATGGAGGACGGGAAATCAAAACTTTCCCTTGTCACCCGTCTCCTCAACCGCCTCTGTGCCCTGCGGACGCGGAACCGGGCCTTTCACCCCCAGGGGGGCCAGCGAGTGCTCTTCCTGTCCCCGGAAGTCTTTTCCGTCCTCAGGACGTCGCCGGAAGGAAGTGAACGGGTTCTCGCCCTGGTCAACGTGACGGGGCGAAAAATCTCGGTGACAGTCCCTCTCGATTCAGAGGACCTGTATCATCGGGACTGGGTCGATTTCGTTTCGGGGAGGCGCTCAGAGGCCCGGGGCTCCCGGCTCGACCTCCTCCTGGGCCCCTATGAGCTTCGCTGGCTCTCCCCGGTTTCCCCCGGGTAGGAACCGGGCGTTTCTCCGGTGAGGGCCGGCTGCCACGCGTCGCAGGCGATAAAGTCCTCTTCCCTGTCCCCGGCGAATAAACCCGGCTACAAATCCGGTTATCTTTTTCGGGTTTTATTGTATCTGTCGTCGTTTTCCACCAGTCATCACAGAGCTGCCCGCCCGGGCTTATCCGGATCGATGCTTCGTGTATTTGTTTCTGCTCCCCGACACAGACAAAAGTCCCACTTGAAAATTTCCGCCTCTCACCCCCGTATCATTATCAGCAGCATCTTGAATGATTTTTCCGCACTGACAGAATGAGGCTTGCTTGCCGGCATGATGATCGTTTGGCCCGCTCCAACCGTATACGGCTCTCCGGAAATGGCTATGAGCGCCTCTCCTTCCAGGACATGAACCATGGCATCGAATGGCGCCGTGTGCTCAGTGAGGCCCTGGCCCTGGTCAAAGGAAAAGATAGTCACCGTCCCCGTTTCCTTTTTGAGAATCTCCCGGCTGACGATGGATCCCTTTTGGTAATCGACGAGGGTTTTCAGATCCAGGGTCTTGCCAGCATGGTCTTTTGAATCGGATCCGCTCATATCTGCACCCCCTCGAAATTTTCTAAACGTGATGGATGAAAACCCTTTACGTCACCTCGTGACCCACCCAGTCGGTCGTTCCGATGAATCGGAGCTCTCCCGTGATGAGAAACCTTTTCTTCCGGGCCCCGGAAGGACGCTTCAAAACGTGAACCCTACGATCGCCGTCAGCTTTCCCTGTTTAACCAGGACCGGCTTCTCGTAATTGACTTTCTTTGTTTCCTTCTTATCTTCTCCCTTCATGGCCTCCTCCTGTCTTGGTTTCATCCCTGTACACGCCTCATGTCGCTTTCCGGGTCCGGCGCATTCCGGCCGCATCAAGTCCAACAACAAGGAGGATGATCCCCCAATCGGTCATGGTGGGAATATTTTCTCCACACAGGACTAAATATAGTGTACTTTCCTTCTGGATGTTGTAGTCAGCCAGGGTTCTTCCGTCCTCAAGCTTCTCGCCCCCAAAAAAGAGCCTCTGCCGGTCCGGCGGGATTCCTTCCTTATCCTGAATTTTAGTTTTCACATTTTCTATGGTATCCGAGGATTCCATTTCCAGTGTGATTGTTTTACCGTTGGGCATCTTGACGAAAATCTGCATTGACGCAGCCGTCTGACCTGCTTCACCTTATGCCCTTCCCGGATGACCTTTTCAATGAATTTGAAGACATCTTTCAGAATGGAATAACGATGCCAAAACACAAAAGAACCGTCAACAGGTATCTGCTTTCTTCACCTCTTAAAATTTAAGGGGTACCGCCTTCCCGGTATTGTCAAAACAGTGTCCATCGTCTCCCCGATCTGCGACCCGGATCACTATGGAACCCTTCTTTTGACTGGGAAAAAGGGGCTATCGGCGCCCGGCGGCAACAGTGACAACGGTCACTTCCGGAATGGCTTCTTCAAGGAATATTCGGAACTGTCAATGGGCATTTAAAAGTATACCAGTTATGGGAAAATAAAAGTGTACCACCCCTTCATGGCTGTCAGGGTTCATGATGACATGGTTTCACCTCCCTGGTTCATGATCATCTGTTTGCCGAAGGCCTGCTCTTTGAGACGATAGCTGTGGCCCTTGATGTTGATCACCCAGGAGTGGTGAAGCAGGCGATCGAGGATGGCTGAGGCGATGATGCGGATGATCCTGAAAAGTTCATAGATGTGATGATGAACCTCTTCGGTATCACGTACTCTGTCCAGAATAATGCAGTCCCAGCTTCCGCATCCTGCTCCTCAGGGTATTGGGATTAATTCCAAGGAGCCTTGCGGCACCGTCAGGTCCAAAAATTTTCCCCTTGGTCAAGCTCAATGCCATAAGGATATGTTGGGACATGGCTTCGTCCAGGGTGAGTATCGTGCCGTTTCCATAAGGCAGTTTGCCGGCCCCCTGCCAATTTTTAGGCCACTGGAAATGCTCAAAAGTTAGCACGCTGTTCCTGTTTGGGCTTCGATTCCGTATCAGTTCACGCTCGACGAGGTTTTCAAGTTCCCGGACATTACCCGGCCAATGATAAGCCCTGAGCCTGTCCAGTGCCCTCGGTGACAGGGGAGGGGGGGTATGAATCTTCATCTCCCTGGCCTTTTTTTGAATGAAGTGATGAATGAGGGCGGGAATGTCTCTCTGCCGGTGCCTCAGGGGGGGGATCATGACGGGGAAGATGTTGAGCCTGTACCAGAGGTCTTCCCGGAACTTTCCCATGTGAACCATTTCTTCCAGGTTTCTGTGAGTTGCCGCGATGACTCGAACATCCAGGGTAATGGTCGCATTGCCCCCGACGCGCTCTATTTCCCTGTTCTGTAATACCCTCAGCAGTCTTACCTGAACGGACGGCGGAAGTTCGGCAATCTCGTCGAGAAAAATGGTCCCTTTGTCAGCCCTCTCGAAACGGCCCTTCTTTTGGGAAACGGCTCCGGTAAAAGCGCCTTTCTCGTGTCCGAAAATCTCGCTGTCCATGAGACTTTCCGGGATGGCCCCGCAGTTTACCTTGATGAAGGGTCCGTTTTTCCGGGGGGACGCGTAGTGAATGGCATTGGCAATGACCTCCTTGCCAACGCCGGTTTCACCCAAAAGGAGAACGGGGTTTTTGAGGGGCGCCACCTGTCTCACCATTTCCATGACTTCCTTCAGGTCGCCCTCGGCACCGACGACCTCACTCACCGCGAGATGTCCCAATTCCCGAGCGAGTTCTTTGTTTTCAGCGTCGACGATGTCTTTCAACTTTAATACTTCCCGATAGTGCAACGCGTTCGATACGGCTATGTTAAAAGGTTCTCTCAGTTGAGAAATAAGACGGGCATGTGATTTTTTAAACCGCCCTTTCCCCCTGGCCAGAAAAACAACGGAACCCAGAAGCCTCCCCTCGATGACAAGATTCATGTACATGACAGCGGTCGTCGAAATATCCAGGTCTTGAAAGAGTATATAGGCTGCCGGGTGAAGATCCAGCTGGTCCAGGATCTTGACATCCTGCCAGGCGTCGATATCTCTGCTGATTTTTTTGACTGCCTCTTCCGAGAGGGTCTTCGGTGGGAATGGTTTTTTAACGCCCTCCAGGTCAACCGCCGCAAGATTGTGGATCAATCCCAACCTGAGATCGAGAATCGTCAGAAGTATCTCGAAGGCTGGCAGAGAATTCTTGAGATAGGAAAGGCAGTTGAATAATGCTTTCTCAACATCAAGGCTGCTGCACAGCCTTAAAGTCGCCTCTCTGAAAAAACCGTTTTCACCATCTTTCATGAATTTCTTCTCCTGGAAAATCCGTTGATCCGTTGCGAGATATAACACGGGACGTTTCATATCACAATTCATTTTGTTTCATATCGCATATTAAGAGTTGGAATGTTTATAACTCACCGATATGTCTATATATAATATGTGGCACGCTTTTAGATATGTAGTTCTACGGTAGGGAAAACCCGTTTCCGGATCGAATGATGTTTTTTTTGTATGTCGTGATGGAACACGAAATCCATCCCGAGGAAGGGGGGATGCCAGGGCTGTCAATAACGAAAAAGATTACGAATGACGTCTGGAGTTCGGAGTTTTGAGGGTTTTCTAATAACTTTCCATTTCCCGGAAGGAGAATATTATGGCACAGGAACACAGTTTTGCAACGCCCGGCCCTGCCGGGTTGGCTGCTCTGGCAGTGGCGTGTTTCGGTTTCGGCGCTGTATTTCTTGGCAAAGTAGCCCTGGAAGGGTTACCCCTTCTGGCCGCATGGCTCGTGGGCGGCTTTATTGTCCAATTCACAGTGGCTGTCATAGAGTTAAAAGACCACACGATCACCGGCGGAAACGTATTTCTTTTCTTCTCCGCTTTCTTCATGGCCGCAGCGGCCCTGAGTGTTATGTCCAAATTCCTCATGATCAAGTTCGGGATGAAACCCGCGGTTCATGTGGAAGGGTGGATGTGGATGGCCGGAGCCGCATTCCTGACGCTGGTCACTCCCGCATACGCCAAGAGCACATCGCTTCTCTTCTTTGCTGTTGTCCTCATCGATATCGCCCTGTGGTGTATTGTCGGTCTCGACAGCGGATGGTACGGCAGTGCTGCCGTGTTCAAGCCGATTGTGGCCTGGTCTTTGATTATTGCCGGCTGGTGCGGCCTTTACCTGGCCGGTGCCATTACCTGCAATACCGTTTATGGCAAACCGGTATATCCTGTGCCCAAGCCACTGGTTAAGTAATGATCAATAATCATATGCCGTGCCGGTTCAAATAAGTCCGTCGTTCTTCACTGGCAAGTAAAGGACCAAAAGCTGCTGATCATGCATCAGGTCCTCCTTGAGACCGGGGTTGTGCCATACCCCGGTCTTTTTTCAGTTTGACGGCGAGGTGCATTCCAGAACTTGCAGGAGACTTTTTGAGATACTCCGTCGAACTTCTTGTGGAGTGTCGTGTTCTTGATGATGGAGGTCTCAACTTGGGTAAAGTCCTGTAAAGAAAAGACCGTACAAATACCTCCTGCTTGGCCTGATTGTTTCGGATGGGTAGGCGTGGATCAATTTACGCGTTCTGTTCCGCTCTATTTAAACATTTTTCAATTGGGGAAATAAAATAACAGAATTTTGTCATTGCCAACTTTTGATTATCAAGACGACTCAACTTTCCGAGGCAAGCCGGATGATGGCGGTCGCAACCTGGGCCAGGTCCTGTAAGGAAAAGGCCATGCAAAAGCCTCCTGCATGGCCCGATTGTTTCAGGTGGGAAGGGGTGGATCAAGGTACACGGTTCTATGCCGTTCTGCTTCTTTCCAAAAAGTAAATTCAAATCCGAATTCTTAGAAAAAGAAGGGGCGGGTGATGCCCGCCCCGAAGGTAAAGGTAACTATATGCAATGAGTAATCAAAAATCCCGGGCAACACGGAATCCGAAATCAACGTATCGATAGTTGGGAGCTTGACCACCTCCGCCGCGACAAGCAGATCGACACTTTCCAGGACAGCAACCCCAGCAACCACCGCGTAAGATTTTAGAATCACCGCTCGAGGAACCAGCGGGATCTGTAATTGATGATGGAGGATACGATCCGTACCAGTCCTGACACCATTCCCAGACGTTCCCATGCATGTCGTATAGACCCCAATCGTTGGGGGAAAAGTTCTTCACAGCAACAGTTGCATGCTCGCTGTCCCCTAAAGGGCAGTCATCTGTATATGGACAACTTCCTGAAAAATTTGCTTGAGTTGTGGAAAGGCATTCGCCTGTATAAAATGGTGTCGTCGTCCCCGCCCGGCAGGCGAACTCCCACTCTGCCTCCGTCGGAAGTCGATATTTTGTTGTTCCCTCCCTTTGGTTCAGTTCATTGATGAATAATTGGCAGTCATTCCAGGAAACCGTCTCCACAGGGCAATCATCACCGCAGTCGTTGTGGTATGAGGGGTTGCTTCCCATAATGGCAAACCATTGTCCCTGAGTTACTTCAGTTGTCTGCAAGTAAAAGGACTTCGTCAACGTTACCTCGTGCTGGATTTCATCACTACTTCTCTCGAATTCGCTCGTCGGACTTCCCATCATAAAGGTACCTGACGGGATCATAACAAATTCCATTCCGATAGAATTTGTGAAGGTACTCCCCGATGAAATCTCCTGGAGTTTCCCGTCTATGCCTGTTTTATTCTCTCCTTCCTCTAATGTGACAATGTTGGCATTTTCATAATTAGGTTGGTTCTCATACCATTCCGCTGTGTATCCGAAAGATCCTGTGTCAAAATGAATCTTGTAACTTCCTGATGAAAGGCAATTAAAGCTGTAGGTGCCATCGGGTAGCGATGTTGCCTGAGCCTTTTCATTGCCATCAGTATCGTAGACTCTGATGGTAATATTGCCCAAACCCATACCACTTTCGTTCATAACCGTGCCGGAGAGCTTGCTGCATGTTTCCAGAACGGCATTTATGCCTTCGACACGGTTCGGGGCCGTTACCGGAACTTCCTGAGCGGTGCCTGACGTCGTCTGATCATCGTACCATTCAGGTATCTCGGGATAAAAAATGGACATCCAATCATAGAGGTTACCAAAACGGATTTTGTATGTTCCGGTCGGTAGTCCCAATATTTCGTAGGAGCCATCCACTCTTGTATTGGCTGCCCTAGTGGTGTTGCCTGCCAGATCGTAAACGTTGACATTTCGATTAGGTAACCCGTTCCCGGACGTGTCTGTGACACAGCCGGCGATAGTTCCTCCGGGGGTTAGCTGCGCATTGATGTCCAGAGTCATATCCGGGGCTGTGACGTCAACGAGCTTTGCCTCATCGATGGGCCACGTGTCGTTATAAAACTCCCAGATGCATTCGAAGAGTTCTCCCTCATGCATGCCACCACCGGTGAAGGCAACCTTGTATTGGCCGGTCGGCAGCCCCCGGGCCTCGTAGGTGCTTTGATCTGAGGTAGTGCGCACGCAAGGCACATTGTCCGGGGTTCCTATAATGACTTCAAACCAGGATAAAGGATAGGCCAGGTTGTCGCTTGTGACCGTACCGGTGATTCCACCTCCCCGCTCCAACTGTGCGTTCACAATGGTCTCATTGGGGGCTTGTACATTCACAATGGTGGCTTTGTCTATATCACTCTGCCAGCCTTGATAGTTGTCGTGCCACTCGTTGATGTAACCGCAATATGATTCCCCAAAATAGATCTTGACATCCCCCGATGGAACTTTATGCACGGTGTATGAGCCATTTTCACCTGTCTGCACTTGTGCTAAAAAAGCGCCGCTTGAGGCATTGTAAATATAGACGTCACAGTTCCAAATAGGCTGCCCCGTCTGAGCGTCCGCTACCGTCCCGGAAATTGTCGCCCCATCGTCGGATTTCAATTGACAATCGATTGTTACTGTAGAATCACTTGAAATATCAATATAATCCGCAGCCAAAAAATCCTCTTTGTCCTGATACCACTTATTTTGATACAGTGTTTCTCCAGCATCAAAGAACATCCTATACTGCCTTGGCGGCAGACCCTTAATGCAGTAATCCCCGTTTTCATCAGATTTTATGATCGGCCTGTCCGAGAGCACGTAAGCCCCTGCCCCTGAGGGTATATTAGACGTAAGTAACACAACCCAAATGCCCTGTATAGGAGATCCAGTATCATCGATATCGGTGATTTTTCCCTGGATGGTCCCGCCTATGGACAAAGACGTCTCTATTGTTATCGTTTCTCCGACATTCAAAGCAAACGGGTTTATGATGTCTTTATCCTCATAGAATCCTTGATGACCGTTGTGCCACTGGCATGAATAAGAGTCATTAAGAGGAGTTCCAAATGATTGATCGTGAGGATTGAAAAACAGTTTATAATTCCCGAAATCCAGATTTTCAAATGAATATTTTCCGTTAACATCTGTCATTGTAAACACGTCAAAGCCATACCAACTATCTTTGAGGAGCACTACAGCGACATTGCTCAAGGGAATGCTATTAACACCCGTAACCATTCCTTCAATCGTTCCCCCTCTGTAGAGTTCCGCATTTGCCGTCTGAGTCTCCAGCCCTGTTACGGTTATCAAGTCTGCCGTATCAAGGCTTTCCTTGTTCTCATACCATTTATAAACATAGCCTTTTACTTGGCCTTCAAAAAGGATTTTATAACTTCCTGGAGCAAGACCTCTGAATTCATAAGTTCCGTCGGCGCTCGTACTTGTCGGTCTGATGTGATTATTCATCTCGTCATAAAGCCGAACACAAATATCAGCCAGACCGACCCCTTCTGTATCGCTGCCTGTCACAACCCCGGCAATCGTCCCTCCTCTTTGGAGTATTGCGTCAGCTATCACCGTTTCAGAACCCGAGATAGAAATCACGTCCGCCGATTCCATAGAGACCCTGTCGTTGTGAAATTCTTCAATATAGCCCTGTTCGTATGCTGAAAACTGGAGCCTATAATCTCCAGGCAAAAGGCCTCTGAACTCATAAAGGCCGGATTCATTCGTATCGCTGAACGTGAATATTTCGCTGCCTTCCTTAAGTAGGTAGACTCTGGCATTCGAAAGACCGCCACCTTCCGTATCGTTTCCGGTGACCGTTCCTAAAATGGACCCTCCATCTTCTGACGACAATCCCAAACCGAGAAGAGTCAGATGATCTATGTGGACGCAAATTGTCATGGAATTTGGATACAATGAACTCGGAATATAAATCCATCGGCCATGAGGTACATCAAAATAGTATAGGACGAGTCTCTCTATTTCTTCGGTTGTTAATTCTAAATATTCATAATTAAAACATATACTTATGTCTTTATTAAATAAATGTTCACTCGAAATCGATATATCATAGACAGGACCGATGATTTCACCGTTTTCCTGACCAGGATAGTCCTCAATATTCGTTATTGTTAGAATAGTGTCAGAAGTAAATGTATCTTCTGGAATCTCCACCCAAACAATACTTGAGCCTGTTGACGGGTCTTTGACTTCTAAAGAACCTCCTTCGCTGCCTATAACAGAAGCGGCGTCAGCCTGACAGTTCCTTATTAGCCTGATATTAATCTGACCACCCGGCTTGCTCTTCAGCAAAACCTCGAGTCTATTCTGGCTGTCAAGAAGATTCACTGGGGCTTCCAAAAAATCTACCCTCTGATTGAAATTCGAGGAATCGAAAACAACCGCCCCGTTTAGCTTAATAATAGAACTGCTCACTCGCTCAATTGTTGAGTCTTCAGCATTTCCATTTGTCAACTTTATTACAGCAGGACCACCAAGCTCCTGGATGTCAAATGTGCGAACGACATTTATGGGTTCACCCGTGGAACGGGTGAATGTTTCATTAAACAGCTCGACCTCAACCGCATAGGCTGTTCCAATCAGCATGAAAACCATGATCAATGAGAATACAGCGGCCCTCTTCATCATCCGGTGGTCCCTCCTCCTCGGTTTTTATGATTCCCCTCATAAGACATAAAAAAAGGGAACCGATGATTTTCTCCAACACCGGTTCCCCTTCTTTCAATCCGAACCCAATATCGATTCAGGCATGCGGTGGGATCGTCCTCTTTTTTCCCTGAAAGCAACAGCCAGGATGCAAATTTACGCACAACAACATCGATCAGGAATCTCATCGTGCCTTTCCGAAAAAACTGCCGCAGATTGTCAGATGGTAATTGCCCCCCGCAGACAGGATATAAATCGAGAGTATAATGTCAAGTGAAAAAACCGTATGGAGAGGCTGCGAGGAGCATTTCAAAACAATCCTAACGCATTAGAGGAATACTATTTTTATTCGTATATAATACTGATGTAAATTAGGTATTTGTTCAGTCGAATCACTATAAAAACCTTTATTGAACAAAGCTTTCCGGGCATGGTCAAAGGTGGGGTATCACGCTTCCGGGATGGGTGAATCGACTCCTGGTGTATCTGACATTTGTATTGACTTGCGGCTTTCTTTAAATTAAAAGATATATCAGTTACTTCGATATTGCCCTGTCCTTTTCTATCCAGATCATGATTAAAGCACAGACTCGTATCTCATCGACATTCACCCTCTCCCTCTCCAATTGAAAATCGAGAAAGAAGGAGGTGATGCCCAAACAGACGCCTTGTTCAAGCATTTGAGACAGGTTCTCTTCGGATTGCTGACTATCTTTGTGAAAATGGCCGATATGTGATTTCCTTTCAGAATGGAGGATAATATGAATTTGATCTGGCCATTTATTTTATCATGCAGGCCACCCGTCTTGGGCCAGCATCGGCAAGCTGGACAATATTGAACCTGGGATTATTGGTGCCAATTTTTGTTTCGCCGTTCATCATTGAGGAAACAGTTCTGTGGTTGGATCCGATTATTGTAGTGCTGTTCATATTGATGTTATTGATGTTCGCCCGTGGGATGAAAAATACTGGGGAGGTAGCAAAAGGGCGTCATAAACTGCATATTCTGATGTTGTTGGGAATATTTTTTGCTCAGGGGTTTTTTCTGCTGGGCAACAAGGTCAAGTTCTTACTATTCAATGATGCAAATACGGCGGCCCTGACTTTCATTGTTTATTTAAGTGGAGCAATGGTCGTATTAATAGTTATTTATAGCACCGATAAACGGCTAACCATTCTGGGGACAGAGTTGAAAGCTGGTTCTATAACAGGGATTTGTAATAGCCTTGGGGTTATTCTACTGCTAAGTGCAATGAGTCTTCCATCGACGATAGTATTTCCCTTGAGCGCGTCTGTAGCATTGTTGGGAGGTGTCTTCTTGACCAACTCGATATATAGGGAAAGACTCAATCGAGCGAAAATGATAGGAGTGACGTTGGGGTTAATGGCATTAATTTTGGCTGTTTTTCGGGGAAAATTGGTAAGCATTTTAAACGGGATTTGAGAACTGAAATCTGGCAACCATTTTTACGGCGGCATAAACTGCCCTACAAATTAATCGGCCGGATCTGAAAAATCTCCATTTCACTCCCGCCTTTTCATGCCGCTTCCTTCGCTCTTAAAAGATTTCAATCCACAATGATTAGTGCAAACGACATGTCGTCGGTCACTCTTCGTAGGTGGAAACAGTGAGAAGGCCTTTTCGGCCCGCCAAGACGAGAAAGAAAGCAGGTTTCTTCCTGTTATCAATAAGTTTAAGCTTGCTTGGTTGGCTTTACCTTTCTTTTCAAAATCCTTGATTTCATCTGTAAGCCAGTGTCTGGTGTGTCAGGGTATCCCTTTATGTAAAAAGGTCAGGAACGTAAGATCCTGACCTTTTCGAGTTAGACTGTTTGTCGCATTTTTTCTTATGCAGCCACATTTCTTCCTTTTCTCAAGATCACAATTGCCACACCGGTAATCAGCAGGGCAAAAGTGATCATGCCCCATTCGGATAGAGTCGGGATAGAGGGTGTTGGGGGATTACCGATAAAGACGCGTCCTGTATTGTAGTTGAGTATAAACGTTACTTCCTCATTGGATACACTCGTGGAAAAGGCTATGTTTGGTGAATTTACCGATCTGCCATCTAAGCCGAATCCATCCCAACTGTTCGTACTAACAATTTTTGCCATATAACTTCCTGCTGAAGGTATTTGATAAATTAATTTATAAATACCGCCACCAGCATTGCTGAGTTGTGTCGCTGGATTGCTATTGTCCCAGCCCTGAAAATCACCAGCAGCTGTAAAGCTTATCGGTGAATCGAAGCAATGTACTATGTTCTGTGTTGGATGAAAAACAATTCCAGAAACCCCAGAGTAGTCATTCGTATCAAAGGTGAAGAGAACATCCTGGACAGGCAAAGTGGTATTTAGCCATGAATTACCACTTGCGGGGAAATTATTTGACCAGTTTTCCTGTTCGACAATCTTCCATTCATGGTGTCCTGCCGAAGGAATGGTATCCTGTCTTGAATATATACCATCGCCGGCAGTCTGATCACCATGGGTCCCGTCATCAAACAGGGGGTATGATGCATTGTCCCAGCCATTAAAATCGCCTGCGAGACACCATGTTTCCGCTGATGCTTCGGTATAATCAATGCAAATTACAATGATAGTGATCAGCAATATAATAAAGAAAGATAAACACAGTCTATTCTCATCTTTCATCGATAACCTCCTTGTTTAATATCATGAATTCTTATACTTTTTTTGGAAATAGCGATAAATAATTTATGTTAGAAAAGACTTGAACATTCGCAAGTCTTATCGTGTCAAGGTATTCTCTGAATATTGGGTCTTAAGTTCATCCATTTATCTGGTATCACGTTTTGTAACATCTCCAACATTGCTCGAAAATCCTTCTCTCCATTGATGTCGATACATTAAGAGTTAATTTTTATCAAGATTAAAAGTGCAAATGGCAATACCAAGCTTTCCTGGAATTTCAAATATTTGTAGGTGGAAGAAATGATTCTGCCGATTGGGTCATCTTGAAAAGCCGGCGGCGGGAATTTTTACTGACACCTTCCTGTAACAAATCATCCGGCAATCTCAACGGGTATTCCCTCTTTCAGACAGCAATTGATAAATGCCCCTTGACTGTTCAGCGATGACGGTTTTATAAGAAAAATCACGAATGAGGTATCGTAATCAGGGTAAAAAGGCATTAAATTCTTTTTTTGGGGATGCCGCCATGGGCGGTTTGTCTTGAGACCCTGTTTCCGGAAGGAGGCGGGGGTTTGTTTTGTGACCGGCCAAGCGGCCGATGTACCGAAAGGCAGGCGGATTAATGTCTTGCTGGGCAAGGTTTCAGGGGGCGGTCTGATGGAAGGTTCGGGATAAGAGACAGGGGGTGTAACATGAAAACGTATCGTGAAAGGTTTTTCGGTTTGAAGAGCGATTCCCGTCAAACGAGAGATCAGGGGGTTCACGTTCAAAGGGGAGTCAAGAGTCATCTCCGCCCTGGCCTGAAGGTCTTTCTTACGGTTTTCCTTCTGCTCTTCGGCTTTGCCCTTTCGGCAGGGCCGGCGATGGCCTTTACGGAGGGAGCATCCAACAACTTCTTTGGCGACGGGGCAGGAGCATCGAACTCGGGTGACAACTTGAACTCCTTTTTTGGCGGAGGCGCTGGCAACGCCAACACGACCGGGAACGGCAACGACTTTTTTGGTAACGGGGCTGGCTACTCCAACACGACCGGGAACGGCAACTCCTTTTTTGGCGGAGGCGCCGGCCGCAGCAACACAATCGGGTACTGGAACGCCTTTTTTGGCAATTGTGCCGGCAACGCCAACAAGACCGGGAACTACAACTCCTTTTTTGGCATAAGCGCCGGATTAGACAACACAACTGGTGACGCCAACGCCTTTTTTGGCAATTGCGCTGGCTGGTCCAACACGACCGGGGGCTACAACGCCTTTTTTGGCTATTACGCCGGCCTCCACAACACAACCGGGTACTACAACGCCTTTTTTGGCAATTATGCCGGCTACTCCAACACGGTGGAGGCTTTAAACACCTTGGTCGGCTATTACGCCGACCTGGATCCCGGAGACGACCCGGAAACCGAACCGATCGTAAACGCCACGGCCATCGGTGCCAATGCCTACGTCTCCCAGTCCAACAGCCTGGTTCTGGGAAGCATTGAAGGGATGAACACGGCTGACGCCAGCGTGAACGTGGGCATCGGGACCCCGGCCCCGGAGAAGCAGCTTCACATGGCCCTGGGTGATACGCCCACGGTCCGTCTCGATCATGCCGGGACGGGGGGATCGGCTCGCCAGGTGTGGGATGTGGGCGGCAATGCAACCAATTTCTTCATCTGCGATACGACAAACGGATCCATGCATCCTTTTCGGATTCAGCCGGGCACCCCCGCTGACACCCTCTTCCTGAAAAGCGACGATGGCGGAAGAGTCGGGATCGGAACCGCGTCCCCCCAAGCGAAACTCCATGTGGCGGGGAACGCCCTGGTCCTCGGGAACCTCGAGGTGGGAAGCAGCCGGGAGTACAAGGAGCGCATCCAGGCCCTCCAAGCGAAGGAGGCCATGGAGGCCCTGAGGGACCTTCGGCCGGTGCGGTTTCACTACAAGGCCGACCCGAATGAGGAAACCCTCGGTTTCATCTCCGAGGAGGTGCCGGACCTCGTGGCGACGGAAAGCCGAAAGTCCCTGAATACCATGGATGTCGTGGCGGTACTCGCCAAGGTTGCCCAGGAACAGCAGAAGGTGGCCGAGGCGCAGCAAAAAGTGATCGAGGAGTTGTCCTGCCGGATCGTCGACCTCGAGAAAGAGCTGAAAGCTTTGTCCCCGGGCGAGGACCAGTGAGGGGCGGACCGGTTTCGATCCCGGGGTCTTTCGGATCCCGGCGGCCCCGGTTTTTCTGTTCTTACCCATGCCGTGACATGATGGAGAGACGATCATGAGAAGGCCTGTTTTCCCTGTGGTGATGGCGCTTTTACTCGCCGTCCTGCTTTTCCCCTGTCTTCCCGCCCTGGCCGGGGGCCTGACGGTTCACGACGGCGGCACGGTCACCGTGAACGGCCCGACCGTCGACCTCAACTGCCTGGACCTGACCGTGGAGAGCGGCGGAACCTTTAACTTCAAAAGCGGAACAATCACGAAGTGCGGAAACCTGGTCGTCCAGTCCGGCGGTTTATGGATCCCGGGCACCGGGACACTCTATTTTTGCGGGGGGCCCCTTCCCCCCATGGTGACCACCGGGGCGGTAAGCGCCATCGGGCCGACGATAGCGACGGGAAACGGGACCATCACCGACCTGGGGGACCCCTTTCCCACGGCGCACGGGGTGTGCTGGAACACCGCGGGAGACCCCAAAACGGCGGACAGCCGCACCAACGAGGGGGGAGCGTCCGCCACCGGGACCTTCACGTCCCCCATGACCGGCCTTGCCCCGAGCACCACCTACTATGTCAGGGCCTACGCGACCAACGCGGCGACGACGGCCTACGGTGAGACGGTCAGTTTCACGACGGCGGCCCTGCCGCCTCCCCCGCCTCCCCCTGCGGGTGCCCCCGCCGTGACCACAGGGCCAGTGAGCGCCATCGGGACGACGGCGGCCATGGGAAACGGGGCGATCACCGATCTCGGCGCTTCCAACCCCACGGCACACGGGGTGTGCTGGGACACCCTGGGAGACCCCACAACGGCGGACAGCCGCACCGACGAGGGGGCAACATCGGAAACCAAGACCTTCACGTCCCCCATGACCGGCCTTGCCCCGGGCACCACCTACTACGTCAGGGCCTACGCGACCAACGAAGCCGGCACGGCCTACGGTGAGACGGTCTTTTTCTCGACGGCGGCCCCAGCGGCCATCCCCACCCTTTCCCAGTGGGGCCTGGTTGTATTTATCATTCTGACGGCCGTGACAGCGATTGCGGTCCTGAGAAGGAGAAACAGGACCGCATAAGCAGTGTGGTATGTTGTAAATTAAAAAGATCTGAACCGTCCGGGATATTCCGGAGACTCTGTCAGTTGATCCCGGCAACCATGGCGGGGTATCCTGATACGGATGTTGGATAGATCTTGCCAAAGCTGGAGGGTGAGATGATGATGATCGGCGTAATCAGGCTTGGACGATCGTCATTGCTCCCTTTCCAGCCGTAAATGTTTATCCCGACAGCCGGCCGGTGCTGTGACTTCGTAGATGTAACAAAATATTGCCAATATGATGAAGTGAGCGGAAACTTGTCGAGGAAAAAATCCGTCACTCTATTTCAGAACAGCGATGTTGTGGCGGACAAGTTGCAGGATTGGTGAACTCCATCAAGCCCTTCCAGTAGCAAAAATCATTGCTTCAGGGTGTCTTAACGCACTTTTTTCCAAAGGGATGATTTCTTCGCGTTGGGGAGCTATACGGGAGCCAGGCAAAAAATAAGGGGTTAGACCTTCCATCTAACCCCCTGATTTTCTTGGTGCCCCCGGTGTGACTCGAACACACGGCACACGGATTAGGAATCCGTTGCTCTATCCGCCTGAGCTACGGGGGCTTTCTCAATGCTGTAAGGGAAGTTTTTGTATCACTGATATATCCGGGTGTCAACGGGGACGTTTCGCGTGCCGGGACCGTTTCCTTTTGACCCGAGGGTTCGGACAGGGGGGCTCAAAAATGACTTTCAATGAACCGTTCCCGGCAGAATCCGCAGATGTTGAGCTCTTCCGCCTCCCCGTCCGCCAGGGCCTCCCGGGGTAGACAGCCGATGAGTTCCGACTCGAG
>Ga0209200_1002172_pt1 | contig 18581 bp, 25 predicted proteins | sample AD_UKC033_MetaG_FD_184406 | JGI IMG/M metagenome (GOLD analysis project Ga0209200, IMG submission 184406) | Active sludge microbial communities of municipal wastewater-treating anaerobic digesters from USA - AD_UKC033_MetaG (SPAdes) (version 2) | ecosystem: Engineered > Bioreactor > Anaerobic >...
AAGCCAAATCCTTTTTGCTCGTTGAAAAATTTCACCTTGCCAGTTAAAATTGCTCCCATTGTGTTTAGTATTTATTGGTTCTAAATAAGTCAATAATAAGAATAAGAAACATTGCTCCCAATCCACCAAACCAAGTGAGAGTAACATCCGCCATTTCCGGAGTTCCCGGACCAAACCATTTGTCATAGGCTTCTTTTGCAAAACCAACAAGAAGTGGCAATATTGCGGCAACAATCATTGGTCCATCAGGACGAATATGTGTTTCTTTGTTACGATGGGCAAATAGCAAAACAATCAGTCCGCTGATTATAAACCCTGCCCCTGCATGATAAAGTAAGTCCATTATGTTATCCTCCTTACAAGTTTTTTAAACACCAGCTTGTTAAATGCCCCAGCTGCGGCATCTACCTGGTCCTTATATGTTGAAAATGGGAAAAAACGGTGTTCTTCGATAAAGTCCCGGTTCCACGGAGCTTTCAGCAGCCGTACTCCCCCATTATTAACCTGAACGCTGTATGAGTCTGCACGTGAAGTCTTATCCCCGGTAGGACGCTCTGCATAAACAATAAAGCCAGCAAGACCTAGAATACTAGCCTGTGCAGACTCCTTTCCACCTGATCCCGGTTCCTGCTCTAACCATATGATGGTAGAGGACCCATCCATGCGGGCCGTTTCCTGCACGATAGCCTCCCTACGCTCTGCAGTCCATCGTCCACGGCGGACATCTTCGATAATCCACCGCCCATTCATCAGCTGCAACATTTTGACACCAACAGTAAAAGCAGACCCCTGTTCTTTGGAACCTGCTTTATCCCAGTACCGCACTGAACGTAGTACATTACTAGGGTGAGGTAACTCGTCTATGATTTCAAAATTACCAACCTTAAACATTCCACCTCCGGGCGGAGTTGGGTCCTGACCGATCTGACCTGCATATCCATACTGCCCAAGGTCAGCTTCAAGGTCCTCAAGAACTTTCCATGGTAACCGGACAGGGTCCAACAGATCATCCTTGTAAAATTTGTAGAGTTCAGGTGGATTTATCTTTTCCTTATACCTGCGTGCATCTCCAGGCAGGCATATATGACGGATGTTTTCTTTACGCTTGGAAAGAATATGACCAGCAGGATCATCCTGATGCAATCGCTGCATAATGAAGATAGTTGGCGTTATGGCCTTATCCGTCTTACGGGTGGACAGCGTTTGTTCACACCAGCGGTTAGCTGCTGCAAGTTCCAGTTCGCTCACGGCCTGATTAGGATTCAGGGGGTCGTCCACAATCAGAATGTCTCCATGAAACCCCGTCAAAGTACCCCCGACTGACGTGCTATAACGGCTACCTCCAGATATGATCTTGGGAGGCATGCCTGGTTGCATCACCTTTTTTACGATCTTGAAGTTACTCTTGGTATCCTTATCATCACGAATATCCAGATCAGGATACATTTCACGGAACTTCTGTGAACGTATGAGGTCACGGCAATACTCTGCACTTTCCAAGGAAAGGGTGTTAGAGTATGATGCACAAATAAACCTCATCCACGGCCACCGTGTCCAACACCAGACCGGGAACATAATTGAGCACGTGATGGTTTTAGTCGTTCCAGGTGGAACGTTAATGATCATATCGTATTCCCGTGCCCTGCGGTCTCCAACCCGCTGTGCAACTGTCTCCAGTTCATGGCACAGGAACTCGATATGCCAGTTGGGATGAAATGAGTGTGCACTAACAACATCCCAGAAATATTCAAGGAAATGGAAGAGGCTACGATCATTAAGTGCACGTGACACTGCCACCGGGTTCTCCATAGCATAACGTAATAGTTCCTGCTTGGAAACGGTTTCAGCGGTATTTCGGGTTTGCACTTCCATGATTTTCTAACCTAATGCAATATTTTGAGCGATCTGGCGCAGACCGATTCTTTCCACCAGTTTTAATTCTTCAGTGGAAAGACCATTAAAATCAAATTTGTTGATGTTAATATTTGTATGTGTGATCTCACTCTTGCTAGTATCTGTCCATAACTGGGGCTGACGTGCACTCAGCCACTTATGTGCACTCCATGGATCTGGGATCACATGTTTGGTCACCACGCTCCTGACGACTTCCCCCTTGATCACATGCAAAACTTCCTCTTCATATGAAAATCCAGTTGCACGCTTATACAGTGATGCAGCCACCTTGGAATCTGCAAGTAATTTTCCTTCAGAAAGTGCCTGGGCCAGTTCAGCCTTATTTTCCACCCACTTGAGGAACTGATCCTTCGAAACCCCAAATGCACGTGCAATATCTTTATCTTCAGCTCCAAGTAACGCCATCTCAAATGCAATCTGCGGGAATCCATTACTCCACAACAGCGGCCTACCCACTTTCCCAGTCCTATTCTTCGATCGCCTCATCTCCAGTTAAATTTACTTGATTGCGTAAATTTAATGGATTGAAACCATATAACGTATACACTTGCACAATTATTTTTACCAAGTTCACTGCATCAAAAAATCCATCAACACTCCATATAATACAAATCCCACCAACGTGCACCCAAAAAAAAATTTTGATTTTCTTTAATACCTTCTTAAAAAGAACAGATAATATGCATGATAAGAAATAATATCACAAAAATCCCCCTATAATAACAGAGTAATTACCCTATTACTTCCCTACCGATATGCATATGGAAATTTACCATATGAACTGGAAACGAGTTGCAAAAACCACTTGAAAACCAAATTTGGACTGCAGAATTTTCATGTGTGCATTCGGCGGAGTTCATAAAATGAATCTGCCGATGGACCGGGGGTGGTGGCTCATACCCCACTCCTTCCACCATCAGCGGTGGCTCCAGGGACCTTCCACGATACGTGGCCTGTCCGGTGGTTATGCATTGGAGGCTCCGCCATTATGCTAGTCTAAACTATAATGAACTTGCGAGCAAAATGCTTACGCTGATAGCACATGCATGCGGTGCCCGTCCACACCCGTGCTAGGCATTTTAATAGGGTAATATAGGGTATCATTATAGGTTACTATAGGGTAATATAGTAGGTTATTCCGATATGACGTTTTATACCTTATTCCGGTGTGATAATAGTCTTATTCCGGTTACTATTTGCTTTCCTAATCTCTAGAAGTATATTCCAGGCCGTTCGGAGTAGTTATATTACCCCGTTTTTTCCACTTTTCCTGCCGTTTCCGGTCCTCTAGTCTATAGACCTATAATAAAGTATTACCGGATACGGGATAATTAACGTTTTTACCTCTTGACGGGTGTAATAGTTCAATGGAATTTTACCCTATTTTAGCCTATAATGATGCTTTTTATACCTTTATAACTATCTGATATATAAGCTTATATATGCCTATAAAATATTTTCTTTAAAAAAACGTTAAATACTTAAATATTTCGTATATTAGACCTGAGATAGAAAGTATTAACGAAAAAAGGTAAAACGCTAATAATCAGAGAGATAGCACTCCGGCACCGCAGTCAAGCCTAACACTGCAACCGACTGAAAATAAGATAATCTGCCACCTGTCGTGAGATAGTGCTTTTGCGGAAGATGATAAAACAGCGGACTCTTTGAAATCCTGAGGAATCGCAAGTTCCACCGCTCCGCTCACCTAAGCCAATATCGTTTCCGGTTAATTACCGGACCGACACGCTGAGGGAGTGATAAGATATCCCGGAGATGTAACGAGATATCCTGAAAATGAGCAAGTAAGCTATTAACACCCGTTTTTATCGAGTAGGCCAGTGGTAAAGAAATAACTCTCACAGCCGATGATACGGGATTAACGGGTGTGCGGTAATAACTAATAATAACGCAATCTAATTAGCCTCCAAGCTAGTTGGATATTGGTGCCGAAAGCAAGGAGTCAAACAAGGTATATTAGCAGACAAGGTTTTTGTCTTTTTTAAGGTAATGGAAGAGGTATACGCAAGTGTACCTCTTTTTTTTTGCCGGTCCGGTAATTCCTTATTAACTCCGGTAATACAGAGGAGTAATATTTACACCTCATAACTAAAAACCTTAAAAAATGAGCAAGATTGAAAAAACCTCAGCCGAGACTGTTAATGAGAACAGTGGAAACGTAATCGAAACACCCGCACCCGTCGCTACAGGCAAGGGCAAAGGCAAACCGGAAACGAAAAAACCGGCAAAGAAAGAAAAAAAGTTACTTTCCACTTTCGAATTTGCCCGTGCTGGAGCAGTTGCGATGGCAATACGGCAGCTGAGACTCACCGGGCAACCGGAAAAGCTTAATGCGAGTGCCGAAAAAATCATCGCACTGGCTGACAAGATTTACACCGAAAAAACCGGAGCACCCTCAAATCTCAAAGAGAGCAAGTGGAATTTCCTTTATGCCACCCGTTTCCTGAAATACTATGAGGCTCCGGTGAAAAAGTAACCAACTGAAAAAAGAGTCCGTGTGACTCTTTTTTTTTGCCCGGTCCGAAACAAAATGAGAGATCATCCGGTGATCTCTTTTTTTTACCCGGATACCTAAAATTTAGCAGTATTATGAACAATCTTATTTAGAATTAAAGAATTCAACTAAACCTTATTCAACTACATCCTTCCGGCACAGGCATAGGAGGGTAATCATAGAAGTGTAGTTGGGTAAATACGTTTTCATTAATTTTCGGGTGAATTTTCTTTTTTACATATTGTATAACTAAAAACCTACAAAGATGAAAAACCAGTTTCGTTTCGCAGCTCCGATTGTTCATACAATCGAAATTCAGCGTCGCCCGACCACTTTTGCCGTATCATTTCCTGATAGGAATATGGTCGTTAAAATGGTTATCCGTGGCAATCATGTTTTCGTTCGTGACGAGGAAATTGAACGTACCGGAAAAGGTCGCCGCCAACTGAAGTGGGAAGGCACAATCAACAAGTTTTTCAAGCTTTACCCTGGAGCTGTGGGATTACAGGATGCTTTTCGCAGATATGTAAAATCATGGTACTGCTGCGTCAACGAATCAGTCCTGTAACATTCGAACTTGAGCCACTCTCTTACCTGGGAGTGGCTTTTTTTATGCGTTTATAAAAGAGTAACTAAACCAAATAATGATCTTGAAAAGATGAATGACTTTAAGAACAAGTATGGGTGGTCTGTACATGACTTCCTCATGCAAATTGATGAATTCGTAGAAATACCTTCATCTGTGTACTCTCAAGCGAAAGCTTCTGCTTTAACCACGAAGAACAATTCAAGGTTAAAATTCCTTTTTCAACAATGGACAAAAGGAAAGTATGATCAGCACGTTGATGTGCTTTACAAAGAAATCTTGAAAACCTTAAAAGGATGAAACAACAGGTAATGGTTCGCACTCCGAAGGGAGAATGGCCACTTGACGACATCGAAAATTACATGGACCTACACGGAATCCATAAGATGGACGAAGCAATCCGGAAATTGAACCGGGAAAACAGGCGAAGGAGAAACCCAATCAGGTTCTTCATTCGTATCAGTAAATCAATAGCTTTAATTATCGGGTGGTTTTTCCTTAATTAAAAAGTGCTATGGCGAACGTTGAAATCATTACTAGCAAATTCCCACTTGGCAACACGGTCGTTGAAATCAGGTCGGAATGTAATCGTGCCCGTCGGGAAATGATGGACACTGAAGTGCGTATCGGAGGTGAAATCGTTTGTGTTATCAGCGGAGATGACATCGACCAGTTCTCCTTTGAACTCAGAAAACTTATTGACAAGTTCCGCATTTAATCATTAACAAAACCTTAAAGAAATGAAAAAACTGATTGATTTGCTTGTTTTCATGGCAATTCTGGCAATGGCTGGATGTACTATGGGTCTCCTATTGAGACCTACTGAAGCGTTGGCATACGGAGTGATCATTTCCATGGTTGTTATGCTTATTCTGCTTTTTGTTTACTGGAGGATCACGAAAGTAAATTAGCCTCAACGCTAGTGGAGCAATAACAAGAGGGTTCGAATCCCTCTTGAGGCTCAAAGTCATTAACCAGATGACTATTTTAGTTTCAACAAAAACCTTAAAAAACAAATGAAAAATGGAAATGGATGAACTTGTTCGAGAGTTCAAGAAGTTCCTCAAGGAGCGAAACCTTCTTGAAGCCTTTCTCAATGGAGTATTGCGGAAATATGAAAATCTGTATACTTCAAGTGACCCCATCAGAGACTTTTGTTTCTACAGACCAACTGTCGCTCACAAATGGATTGACTATGGATTGGTATGGAGTGCATCCCCCCTTGGTCAGTACAAATGGTGTGAGATAGATCAGGAATGGACTGAAAAGTATCAAACGCTGACCGATGGAAGAGAAGATTAATGCCCTGAAAGAGTTTTTGAAGCAGTGTAATGCTTTGGAAGCTTTTATGAACGGAGTTTGCAGGAGACACCCTCAACTCCGATTCAGTGAAGATCCAATAAGGGATTTTTGTTTAGGTCAATCTTATGTTCCTGATTGGACCACTATGTGTTTTTTCTGGACTGATTTAACCCCAGGCAGAGCTTTCTGGAAACAACGTCACGATGAGTGGCGGGAGATTTGTGCTATTAACAATTATTAATCATTAACAACAAAACCTTAAAAAAGATGAACGAAATTAGTATCAAAAGTAACGTCATTAGCATGTCTGTAGATAAGCTTACAGATGAACAGAAACAATCTCTTCACGGTACACTTGGAGCTATATCACTAAACATTGGTGAAGATAGCCGTAAAGTGTCCTGCACTTTTTCATTCTACAGAGGGTTCCTGTTTGCTTGCCAGAATGAACTTAATGGAGCTGCATGTCCACAACTCTTTGGAATGTCTTATTCCTGGAGACTCTCAACTGAAACAATCTTCGCAGTTATACTTTCATCAGAAACTCATTTGAACGTAATGAGCAGGAGATTGCTTAAAGCTGTGACTGATCCAGAATATGTAAAAGAGCATAGAATGGAATTGTTTATGCTCCGGGTTACAAAGATGGAAGAGGACATCGAATTTCTGTCCAATATGCGTATAAATGGTCACCACTTTGATCTTCGGAAAGGAGAAATCAGTTATTATCCCAATAACATTCCTCTTGCCCGGACCAATAGTGGTAGCTGGTCTCGTGAAGGCCGATTGACATACAAGGCAGGAAAATTCATTAAGATGTTATTGGAGACTGAAGCCGCCTATCTTACATTGAATGGAGAAATGATTGAGAACTGGTTAGCTCCTGAAAAAGCTAAATTGCTTACTGCCTTTCTTGAAATCAAGAGTGGGTTGGTAAAAAGTACAGCATATCAGGATTGTATTCAGATCAGTGATGACCCCTCTTCAGTGTATAATACTCCTACGGCAGAAAATTGTGGAACTTTGGGAAGCAGTTGTATGCGTCCTGAAAGTGTTCACAGTTGTCACGAAGGATATGGATGGTACACCTTGATAGGTACGAAAATAGCGTACATAAAGAATCCCCGCAATGGGAGGCTTCATGCCAGAGCTTTGCTTTGGGAAAATTGCTATTTTGTCAAAAGAGTGGACGACAAGAGAATCATGAAAATTGGTACACCGTTCACCCTTTTGGATCGTATCTATGGAGATGAAGCTTCAATAGCTCTAATGAAAGAATGGGCAAGAGAACAAGGTTACTTCTACAAATCAGAGCAGAGCAGTCGTAGCAATACACTGATTTCTCCGATGGGAGAGGTAGTTTCAAAGCATTTTGTATGGGACAAAGAGATAGAATGTCTCAATGAGTATTCACCTTATATGGATACATTCACATATCTGTTTTGTGAAATACGTCGGCTTGGGAGTTCAGGAGTCAGTGAATCATGCTCTATTGATTTAACTGATTCTGGAGGTCATGCTTTTGAAGATTTTGAAACCTGCCCTCACTGTGGATCTTTTGTGAGAAGCACCTTTACAGTTGAAGATGAATACGGAGATAATAGGGGATGTGTCATGTGTGCTATTGAAATACCAGATGAAGAAACAGGAAATTCAACCTGGGTTTACAGAGATGGAATAGTGGAATACTATGATATCAATGGAACCCGTCGGGTTAAAAGAGCAGAAGCAGTAGCTCATCTCAATATTGTTACCGCTTACATCCGTGGTAAAGGAAAGGTCAATGTAGAAGTGATTACACCCAAACCTTCCTTTGATTCTATCGAAACTTTGGTTAGTGAATTAATTATGGAGGAGGCTTAATATGGACACAACACTGTTAAGACAACTGTATAAGATCAATTCGAAATCAGGTCTCGAAGATGATATGCAAGACTTCATAATGTCTTACATCGAACAAAGGGATGGTTTGCCGAACGTTCCAAAATGTACTATGGATATGGATAAGAGAGGTAACATCCTTGTTACTTCTGGTGAGGCGGATACATATCCTTGTATATGTGCTCATATGGATGAGGTACACCCTGCTATTTTAGACAAGGAAGTGATAGAATATAAAGATTTCATGTTCTGTTTCTCTCCGTCAAGAATGGGAGTTGTAGGAAGTGGAGCTGATGACAAAAACGGCATTTTCATAGCTTTGAAAGCGTTGGATGTACTTCCAGCTGTAAAACTACTCTTCACTGTAGAAGAGGAAATTGGAGCAGTAGGAGCTTACAACGTGAATACAAAGAAATGGTTGAAGAATGTACGATATGTCATCCAATGTGATCGTCGTGGAAGCGATGATTTCGTAACTTCCATTTCAGGAATAAAACTAGCAAGTAAAGAATTCAAGAAGGACGCTGGAACCATTCTCAAAGGGTATGGATTCAACGAAACTACTGGGATGCTTACAGATGTGATGGCGTTGAAGGAGGAAGGATTAAGAGTTTCATGTTGTAATCTTTCCTGTGGATATTATACCCCTCATTCAGACCGTGAAGTCACTTACTTACCTCACTTGGAAAAAACCTTTAATGCCGTAATGGAAATATGTCTTACCCTTACAAAGACATATCAACATAACTATGAAAAACCGGTGTATAAAAAGTATTCAGGTGCGGCGATCACCTCAGCGAGTGCGTATGGTAATAGAAAATACCTTAATATCGCACGTTCTGAAGGTGGTAATGTTCCTCTCAATTCGGAATCATATGTTTGTCAGGATTGTTTAAAACTGAATTGTGATTATTGTGCATATTCAGTCCCCTCTCATACCAATTACTCAAAAGATTGGGATAATAGGTATTATGATTAGATAAAAATCTACATTGAGTTTGCCGAATGGAAAGATTTCACTCTCCATTCCAATAGGCAAACTATACATTGATTTAACACGGTAGCAAGTCCCTTCTGTGAAGGGGTTTGCTATTGCCTTTTTTACACATTGAAGTTGAATCTCAATAATTCAACCGGGAGCTTACTATATCCTCACTTTAATATTCAACACTACATAGTAAAAAGAGAAACGAGGTACTATCATCTGTATAAATTGCATTATATAATTTTCGGGTGAAAATTTCGTTGAAATAAAAAGCCTTCTAAAAACTTGACAATGACTTAATTATAAATATATTTTTATTTATAAAATATTTTATCTATCTTTAAAAACCTTATAAAATGCCGTGAACGTGAAAACAGCGACACTCGTAACAGACAAGAAGGGAAATGATCTGATTAAGATACTCTTCACTTTCGAAATTCCTACATTGGAGAAAGTGAGAACCATATCTGGTCGGAAATATTTCCCTGACGGAAAGTACTGGACCGCTCCACTTCATGTAGGTACGTTGCAAAACCTAAAAGATTGGGAGTTTGAATTAGATGAAGCTCTTTTGAAAATACTTCATCAGGTTCAGGAAAAACAAATCCAATTAGAGGTAAAGAATGTAAAGATTCCGGGACTAAAACGTGAATTGTTTCCCTTTCAAAAGAAAGGGGTATCCTTCATAGAACAGTGCGGAGGAAGAACATTAGTTGCCGATGAAATGGGTTTGGGGAAAACAGTCCAGGCTTTAGGATGGATTCAATTACATCCTGATAAGCGTCCGGTAATCATTACAGTTCCTGCTTCTATCAAGCTTAAATGGAAACAGGAAGTACTAAACTGGCTACCAAATCCAAAGGTGGAGGTACTATCAGGTACTCATCCTTATAGGATCAAAGGAAATATCGTAATAATCAACTACGATATTGTTTTTTATTGGTTGGAACAATTAAAACTATTAAATCCACAGGTCTTAATTACTGATGAATGTCATTATTACAAGAGTAATAAGGCTAAAAGAACAAAGGCAATTAAGATGTTAAGTAAAGGAATCCCGCATGTGATAGCATTGAGTGGGACTCCTATCGTAAACCGGCCTATTGAGGCGTATAATGCTATCAAAATTATTTCTCCCTTATTGTTTCCAGATGCCTGGAAGTTTGCACAGCGTTACTGCGGAGCCTATTATGATGGATTTGGATGGAACTTCACCGGAGCGACTCATACAAAGGAGTTACACGAGAGATTGACATCTACCATAATGATAAGAAGGTTGAAATCGGAAGTTCTCACTGAACTACCTCCGAAGATGTATTCATATGTTCCTTTAACGTTGGATAATGAAGCTGAATACAGATTCGCTAAAAACCACTTTATTCAATTCATTTCATCCACTCGTGGTCAATCCGCAGCCCATCGTGCCCGCAACGCTGAAATAATTACTCGAATAGCGACACTGAGACAGGTTGCTGTTAAGGGAAAGTTAGCCCAGGTAATAGGATGGATCGAAGATTATTTTGAAAACAACGAAAAGTTAGTCTTATTTGCTATTCATAAGTTCGCCATAGATGCTATCATGGAAGCTTTCAAAAATGTAGCTGTTAAGATAGATGGTTCAGTTCCAATGGAAAAGCGACATGATGCTGTTCAGAAGTTTCAAACAGATCCAAAGGTCCGATTATTTGTAGGAAACATTCAGGCTGCTGGCGTTGGATTGGATCTGACTGCGGCCTCAAACGTATGCTTCCTTGAATTACCCTGGACTCCAGGTGAATTAGCTCAGGCCGAAGACCGATGTCATCGTATCGGACAGAAAGATAATGTAACTGTGCATTATCTTCTAGCCACGGATACGATTGAATATGAAATGGCGGAATTACTAGATGCGAAAAAGAAAGTACTCAACGCCGTTCTAGATGGACGGGATACCCCTCAAGAATCTTTATTAACCGAATTAATAAACAAATATTATGACGACAGAACAGATTAACATCAGAAGAGAAGCCGAAGGCAATGTGCGTGGATACCATACCGGAATCCCGTGCGACAGAACTATGCTTAAGAGTGAGATTACTCCCACTCAATTGAGATTGGATTGGATCCAAGCAATACGGAACATGGATAATGTTATCCTGTTACGGTACGTACATCCTGAAGATCGGGCAAGTATAGCTACTAAAATGATGAAAGCTGATATGATAACCCGGTTTCAAGCGAAGGAATTTGTCAGATTTGCTAATTAGAAAAAAGTTATGGACTACACAAAATTACTTTGTTTCGACAAGCTAGACCTGATTAAAGGAATGATAGAGCATAATCTTCTTAATCAGGAGGAAATAAATTACATATGGCATGAATTAAATGACGTGTCACATGTAATAGATGAGTATATTGACCGACGTCAGATAAGAGACAGGCGTAATACTCAAAAGAAAGATGGAACATATTAATCTCATTCGGAAGATCGCTTGGTCTTTTCATAACTCTACTGGGATTGACTGGGACGATCTTTTTCAAGAAGCTGCGTATCATTACTTACGAGCCTTGAAATCTTATGACCCATCTAAAAAAGTTTCCCTTTCAACGTATGTATGGAACTTCGTAAAAAACGAATTGATACTGTACATCCGGAAAGAGAAAAAGAATTCAGAACCTTTAGAATCCATCGACTCCATAAAAAGTTGGAGTCAAACGGGTTCTCCCTATTGGGAAGGTCTATCATCCACGGCTCAAAAGGCCGCTGAAGAAGTATTAAAACACCCTGAAGAGTTTTCGTGTTTGGATCCTCTCAACGCCCGTTTACTGTTAAGGTACAGGCTTTTAAAGAGCGATTGGACATTGAAAGACGTTAGAGTTGCAATGCGTAATTTAAAAAATGCATACTCGAAATAATTTTTATTTGTATAATAACTAAAAACTTTAAAGAAATGGAAATCATCAAAGAACTCACTACATTGGAAAATCAAGCATTGGATGCCCTTTGTAAAATGTTATCTACATGGAGAGAAGGGGAGCCTGGGTATTCATGTATAGACGGAGCTGATATCACAAGAGCTTTGAGGTGGCCCCCAAAAACTACTTCTGGAGTTATTAGTTCCTTAAGCAAGAAAGGATATGTTGAAACTTCAGATGCCGGAGATTTTAAAGGAATTTTGTATGTTAAATGGGAAAAAATCCCTGAGAATTTTGGTCGAGATATTAACTAAAAACTATTAAAAATGTCAAACTTACCAATTGATTTCAATTTTGATTATGAAAAACCTACTGCTTCACGCAGAGGAGAAATGAGAACCCCTGCTTCCATTTACCTTTCAAACAAGGATACGGCATCAGGTGGAATTTTGTTCATAAGCCAGAAATGGTTGGACAAAATGGAACTTAACGGAACAGAGATAGCTATGCAGGTGAAAGACAATCAGAGTACTTTCATCTTGTTTAACCCTCCTAAAAACGCTCCACGCTTCAAGAAGAGGGACAAATCCCCCCGTAAAAATTCAGTAGCTTATTCATGTACCGAAACCGTTCGCAAGATGTTCGAGATATTCGGATATGAAGACTCTTCAAAAACTACAATCGAATTGTGGTTGGAGCCTGTAGGAACGTTTGGTACGGCTTCCGTATGTCGCTTGAGAAACCTTCAGCAATCAGATTCTCTGTATAGGTTTTAATGGATATCGAGCGACTGTATAGGGACTTTGGCGTTGATTACGCTTCAGAAGGGCATCGCCATGCTCGTCCGGGGTGGATCAACGCCTCTTGTCCTTTTTGTACGGGGAATCCCGGTTATCATCTAGGATTTGACCTGGACGGAAATTACTATTACTGTTGGCGATGTGGATGGCATCCGATAATTCAGACTATCTCCAAGCTAACAAATATTTCTGAACCGGAAGTCCGCAAGTTTATAAAGCAGTATGGCCTTACAGTCCCCAAGTCCCGACCATCCTCTGAAGCGACGGTTAGGATAAAGGCACATCGTATGCCTTCTTATACAGAACCAATGGGATCAAACCATAGACAATATCTTATCAGAAGAGGATTTGACCCGGATGAATTAGGCAAGCTTTGGAACCTTGTTGGAACAGGTCCTATCAGTAAACTAGATGGATTAGATTTTAAACATCGTATCATTATTCCAATCGTATGGGATCAAAAAGAAGTATCCTTTACATCAAGAGATATTACTAATAAACATCCATTACGTTATATTACCTGTCCCAAAGACAGAGAACTGATACATCATAAGGAAATAATTTATGGTAGGCAAGAGTACTGGAAAGATATTGGAATATGTGTAGAAGGACCGACTGACGTATGGAGATTAGGAGTAAATAGCTTTGCAACATTTGGAATAAAATACATTCCTCAACAAGTCAGAATTATTGCAAAAACCTTTAAGAGAGTAGCAGTAGTGTATGATGATGATCCTCAAGCCGTCGTTCAGGCGAAGAAATTAGTGGCCGATCTTCGATTCAGAGGAGTAGATGCCTTTCACGTTCCCATCGTTGGGGACCCTGGAGGAATGAAACAGGAAGATGCAAACTATTTAATAAAACAAATCATAAAGTAAAATGTATTACGGAAAGCGAAAAAGAGTTAAATTGTTAGTAGATTTAACTAAATATCATCCAAAACTGACGATAGGTCAAGAAGGTACACTAATACCTGATGTAGCAGTAGGTGCGTATGGGAGATGTTATGATCGTTTCGGAGCTGTACGATTCGATTGTGGGGCTTATTTAGATATTGTCATGACAAACTTAAAAATAATAGAGGATAAATGAAGACATACAAACTATTTGACAAGCGGTATGATACATACCTAGTAGAAGAGAACGGAGAAGAGTTTGTTACCCCAGACATTGACGATGCAGAAGATCAACGATGGTATTATTTACGCAGAAGTAAATGCCCGGAATTCGTAATAACCATCCATGAATTTCACGACAACATATACGTTGGGGAGATACAGAGTATAATCCTTAACTAACTGACGTATAACAAAGTAATAAATAAATTTTTTTATTCGGAAAATAGTAATTAATTTAGCGGAGGAATTTAAAAGTGACGGTCAGCTATGATATACCGGGAACTTGTTTGAAACTCATCGTGTCAGAGACTTTACCCGGCATTTTTTTAAGGTTTTTAGTTGGAGAGCTTGAAGAGAGTAGGTGTGACCGTCACCGAAATCTTCAAGTTCTTTTTTAATCCTTAAGATTATGAAGAGACTATCAACAAAACCTATTATCCCAGATGCAATTAATTGCAGTTACAATCATCAGTTTACTCAGGTTCCAAATGAACTCTTAAGAAATCCGAAAATTTCTGCAAAAGCTAAAGTAATTATTGCAATACTTTTGTCCAACAGAATCGGATGGAAATCACATGTAGAACTTATTGCAACAATGATGAAAGAAGGAAAAGACTCCATAAGGACAGGTTTGGTCGAATTGGAGTCTTTTGGTTATTTAAAAAGAGTTCGATATCATCACAAAGTTACAAAAAAGTATGCAGGAGTATTTTGGGCATATACTGATGAACCTACTCATTTCAACATGTCCGAACATATGCATATCCTTGAAAGTATGGGACTCGCACCAGAACTGGAAAAGCCAGCTCTGGCAAATCCAACGTATAAAAATACTAGGATACTTAACGCGGGCGGGTACGCCCGCGAGAAACATCAGAAAAATATTATCCCTCCAAAACTGGAATGGATAGAAGAATTTTGTCTCCAAAGAAAGAATAATGTTGATGCAAAAAGTTTCTTTGATTTCTATGCATCCAAAGGTTGGAAAGTAGGAAACACTCATATGGTAGATTGGCATGCTGCCATTCGTACATGGGAACGAAATGATAAAAAAGATGATAAACGTAAACCCTTTACAAAATTTATGAAACCATACATCATAGATGATGGTATCCAATATGATTTAGGTCCAGATGGTAAATACCATCATTGTGTAACCGGTGAAATTTATATTCCATGATAGAACGAAAGATTTTAATTGGGCTGATAACCTCCACTGAGTTCTGCCAACGGCTGCGTGGGCTTTGGAATATCGAATTGTTAGAATCTGATATGGCCAAGCGTCTATCAGTATGGATATGGGAATACTATGATAAGTACGGGAAAGCTCCCGGACCTGATATGGAGATTCTTTATTTCTCCAAGTTGAAAGAGTCCCGGCTCCCCAAATCAGTAGCTGAAGAAATCGAACAGGATATTCTTCCCAATCTTTCAGATGAGTTTGCAAAAGAGGGTCTTGATGTTAAACCTCTACTGGACGAAACTGAAAGGTATTTTAATGAACGTCATTTTACGATACTGTCTCAACAGATCCAGGACCTTGTATCTGCCGGGAAGATTAACGAGGCTGAACATATGGTTCGGGACTTTCGTCCTCTGATTTCAGAAGATGTTCGTCTCAATGATCACATTCTCACTATCCGGGGAATGCGGAAGAAAGGCCGTAAAGCTCCCAAGCCCCTTCTTTCACCTTGGTTAAGGGAAGGAGAAATGACTGTGATATACGGAAATTTCGGTACAGGTAAATCCCTATTGACTATTTCAGCAGCCTATATTTTGGGATTGGAAGAGTATGATAGCGAAGATGCAGAGATCGGGGAGTGGCAGGTGAAACACCCGACCGGATGCCTCTACATCGACGGGGAGCTAGGGGAAGTAGAAATGCTCAAAAGAATTGCCCAATTTGAATGGCTAGGACGGCAGAACTACCCTATCCGTGTACTCTCTATCCCCGAATACCAGTTAGAGACAAGAGACACATTCATTTTGTCGGAGAGGAAAAATCAGTTAAAAATTGTTAATTGGCTCAAGACCCATCCACAGTATCGGTTAGTGGTACTGGATAGTGCCAGCACTTTATTTGGCTTGGAGGATGAAAATAACAACTCGGAGTGGAATAACAAGATAAATCCTTTGTTGCGGGACCTGAGAGGTCTGGGAGTAGCATGTCTTTTGTTACACCATGCTGGGAAGGATGGTAGTAAAGGATTCCGTGGGGCCTCTGCTATTGGAGCTATGGCGGAGAATATTTTCAGAATAACAAATCATAAAAAGAAAAACGTGGACGATGGTGAGGCCTGGTTTATTGTTTCAAAGGATAAGTTGAGATCAGCAGGGAAGAGTTTCAAGAAGTTTGCATTGAAATATACGCAGACAGATGATGGTAAGAGTACCCAGTGGGAAGAGACTGAACTAGAGTAAATGGCACATGCAAATTTTCGGGTGAAAAAAATTATTTGTATAATATATGCAAAATAACTTTTAATGTCAAACTTAAATTTTAACAAAAATGATTAGTGAGAAAGCACTGAAAGCAGCAGCAGCAGAAGTAAATCAGTTGGTGGATACACCGATTGACCTGAAAGCAGGAGTAAAGAAAATCACAGCAGGACTGAAGGAAGCGATTGCAGATGTTCTGTTTGATAGTGATGAGTTTACAAAAGAAACTGAAAAGGTCCTCAAAGAACTCGGATGGAAGAAGGCAGAAGAGGAGGATGAGGAAGAAGAGACAGAGGATGCCGAAGAAGAAACAGATGACGAGGAAGAGGAAGAAGAAGAGGCTGAAGAAACCGAAGAGGAGGATGATGACGAAGAAGAAAAGGAGGAAAAACAGAAAACAGCCGAAAAGATTCATCAGAAGAACATCGTCAGTAAAGGGGTAATCGTCAAGGAAGATACCGGCAAAAAGGAAACAGCCGGGAAGGAAAAGAGGAAACCCCCGACAAGAAAGACCGGATCATACACTCGTATTGATGCTGTCTGTGATGCCCTGAAAACAAAGAAACCTAAGACTGTTAAGGACTGGGTAAAAGCAACCAACGAAGTCTACATTGAAAAGGGAGGTTCCGCCAACGACAGCGAAAGCTCGATGATGATCAAGTATGCTTCCAAGGTAATGACTCACTTTGATGTAAAATTCCCTACGGAATAATGTCGGAGGCGTTGTTAAAAAACAGTGTGACGATTCGAGGGGACAGCCTGTACTGTCCTCTCGCATTGTCCATTGATAGTTACGGAAACTGTCTTACAGACTGCTGGCACTGTTACTTACGCAGATTAAATCATACGTGGGGGCAGGATTTAAAACCAGCGGATGTTTCTCTACTGAAGAGAAAGCTAGTTTCTGGACTTTCTAACAAGCATCCAAAAACTCCTTTAGCATGGGCTTTATCTCAACGAAAAACCATTCGTTGGGGAAACAAGTCTGATCCGTTCCAAATGGCAGAGCTGGAACATCGGGTAGCTCGTCCGATATTTAACATTCTTACAGAATTAGAATGGTCATTCGTGATACAGACCCGGTTCACCTCTGTGCTTGAACAGTATGATCGGTATATATTGAGAGCTCATGGTAGAGGATTGATTACAATCATGCCTGTGATTTCTCCCGGATTGGAGAAGGATTGGGAACTATTGGAACGGGAAAGAACTACTCCTCCAGAAGACAGATTGAAATCAATTCATAGGTGGAAAAGTTTAGGAATCCCAGTGGGAGTGAATGGAGAACCCTTCATTCCAGGATTCCATACGGTGGAAGATTTTGAGAATGCTTTAAAACTTCTGAAGGCTTACGAGATAAACCGATACAACACCTATAATTTTCATTTCAACGCCTTTGTAGCCCGACGACTGAATGATATTGGAGTAGATATTGAAAAGATTTGGTACTATAATCAGGATGATAAATGGAAGAAAATTCTAGCCCGATTGTTAGAGTTGGCAAAGGAATACAACATTATACTTGGATGCCCGGACTTTGTTAATTCAGGATTATCATGGGTAGAAAAGGCGAACACGTGTTGTGGAGTGGATGTTCCTAATCCTTGTACTTTCAACACTCACCACTTTAAGAAATTGTACCAGAGTGGTAAATCTCCAGAAGAAATATTCAAACTCTCCTTTGATGGAACTGGAGATGAGAATATGGGGAAATCTATTATTGAAGGAAATACGAAAGATTTCTACACTCTAAAAGATATCAAATGACTCCTATTGAAGAACACTATAATGTCTTAGTAAAACGGGATGATTTATGTTTTCCTCCTCCTGCTCCTCCATTCTCCAAATGTAGAGGTATAATCGAACACCTACGCAGGTTGAAACGGGAAGGAATAGAATATGTAGGATATACTGAAACGTCCATTAGCATGGCTGGTTGGGGAGTAGCATGGGCCTGTAAGGAATTGGGACTAAAAGCTGTTCTGTTTGATCCTCAGTACAAGCAAACCCCTGAAGTTTTAAAATACCATCGCCAGCAATGGAAACAGTTTGATCCAATCATAGTTCCGATTCAGGCTGGAATGGCTTCTGTAAACGTGCATATTGCTGCTAACATCTTACGGAGGACCTACAAGAATTCTATTAT